>Ga0172380_10007915_pt1 | contig 11804 bp, 18 predicted proteins | sample Leawe162metaG_FD_119747 | JGI IMG/M metagenome (GOLD analysis project Ga0172380, IMG submission 119747) | Leachate microbial communities from a municipal landfill in Southern Ontario, Canada - Leachate well 162 metaG | ecosystem: Engineered > Solid waste > Landfill > Unclassified | place... | reverse complement strand
TCCCGAGTGGGTGGCTCTGACAATGGCATTAATGCCCACGCTATCAACGCGTCAAGGTGTACCGGCTCAAACGGATCGTAATAGACGCCGGTACCGTCAAGATTGAATGTGATTTTAAGATTGTTTACGCTCATTCATGCACCCCAGCATTCCTTAGTTTTGCAAATTGCCTTGGATAATACCGACGAATATGCTCAATATCACCCTGGCAGGCGCCAATTGGAGTCGGCAACGCCCAGCTTAGCCTTATATCCTCCGGTTGTCTTAGTAGGTTGTGAAAATAGCACGGATTGATTTCGATATTATTGGTGACAAGATAAGCAAACACATCAAGCACCTCCCACCATGCAAGTGGACAACAATGCCATATCCCACTTTTCAATTGATACAGTTCGCCCTTGACAGCGGCGTTAATTTTTCTGGCTTTCGATTCCTCGGCACGCAATCCGATAAATGACCCGATGCAGCTTAATTCTTGCCTTTTGTTTTCGAGTGGTGCAATAAACGATTTGGCCGTTACTTCATGGGATTGTGAACAAATATCATCAAAACCGATTTTGTATTTTGACGCCAGCGCCCATACTGAAAAATTTGGGATCACTTCATTTATCTCCCAGCCGTATTTGTCTGCGATCCGGTAGGCATATTCCTTTTTCTCCGGCCAATCACAATCGTCAAATTGAATTATGACGTGAGCTTTGGGAAACATTGATTTTATTAAATGGCACATGGCGGTTGAATCTTTCCCCGTGCTCCAGTTGATTGCAAAAGGTCCCACCCGAAAAGCGTCGTTTATAATTTTGATTGTATGGTCAAGATGTCTTTTGTAGATTGACATCTTGCTCCTCAATATCCACTCTTGTTTTATCATAACGACTCAAACCATTTTTTTATTGTTTCGTCTTCTCGTTTCAGCTTGTTTTTCTCAAGGATTTGATCCCTGCTATAATTAAATTCATTGTCTCTACCCCACGTAATGGAACCTTCCCAGTCACAAAGTAATATTCTTTTTACCATATATTTATTCGCTCCGACGTCATCGGTATCGCCGAACCGACTCCATTGATACCTAAATAGCTTACTCAGGTCTGGATGAATATTATCAAGAAGGTAGTCCTTGTATTCTTTCCATGTTGTAAAATTGTTTGGTAATTCTTTTATTGAATAAACAAGTTTTTCTTTTCCATAAATAGCAGCCGAATGAACACCCTGAAGTCGTTGCTCAAGCCTTTCGTATGTCTCCGGTTCTAATTCCTGCAAATCGGTTAGACATCGGAACGCCTTTTCATGAACTAAATTTGACACACGAAAATACCTAAGATTTCCGCCCAACATATACATTTTATCGTATATTTTGTTATATTTATGTCCCCCCTCTATTATATATTTCCAAACGTCAGTATAGCTCCAATCAATTAGGGGGTATGCTTTATTTGGCTCATGCTTCCTTCTTAACCAAAATAATTCAGAATCCTCACCAAACATAACAAAGTGTCGATCCGGGCTTTCTTCTGCTCTCAGCCCTATAATCGAAACGCACTTTTCACCCCTATCCCTTAATTGTTGCCCAACCCAAAGATTGAACTTGTGAAATCGTTTGGGATGTTTTCCCTTGATTGACTGAATTGCCATTGGATGTTTTTCTCTCACCCATTTTTCACCCTCACCCCATGCGAATAAAAATAACTGCTGATGACTGGCAGCATTAGTCATAAAGATTGGCACTTGGTACCATAGCGGGATGACGTTTGGCTGAGACATAGCCAATTCAACCATATCAACCGTTCCTTGATATTCGGCCTCCTGATCTTGAAAATATAGATAAAATTTTCTGTCTCTTTTTATTGCTTCCGCGTTGATAAGATGAAACAAAGCTGTGCTATCTTTGCCCCCAGAAAACGACAGCTGGATAGTATCGTAATTATCAAATAAATACGATATTCTTTCCCTGGTTGCCGTCAAAACATCCCTCGCGCCATATTTGCTCGTACGTGCCATGGTTATATTTCCTCAATTTCATCTTCACCAGCCTCTATAATCTGTTTTTCAATAGAAAACGGAATACCCTTAATTTCTGTAGCGATACCCTTTAATCCAACAAGCCGTTGGACTTCATCCAAAGTCATTCCAAGCTCTTTCATAATTCTATCTTCATGCCACCCGGCCTTAAGCATGCCAACAAGGGACGCCTGAAGTTCAACCTCGTGCTTCCCTCTTGCCCTGTTGTGTCTTACAGTGGACGCCATTCGGTCATTAATGTCTTTATTAATAACAGATACAGGCATCAGGCCGTTTTCGCGTTCATAGATGTCTTTATGCATTATCATAATCAAGTAGCGATGGAACCCGTCTACTATGATATATTTGTCTTCGATTTCATTGTAATAGCAAACGATCGGCATGGTATAACCATCTGCCTTTATGCTTTCATACAGTAGATTCATTTCTCTTGACGCAACATGATTCGGGTTATAGTCATTGGCCTCTATCTTGTCTACCGGAACAGCAATAATATTATATACAGGGCTTTTAAATTCTTTCATTTTTTATCTCCTCCTGACTTGGCAATAGGTAACACAATAATTGATATAACGCTGATTTGCATTTCGGCCGGGCCCACTCTTCAAAATTTAGCCACGTGGTTATTCCGACCTTATGCATCAGCCACGCTGAACACCGCAAGGTTTCAATTATCGGCCGGCCGATCCCCGCGTGGAGGGCGGTGTTCATGGTGTCATACCAAGCTTGCACCCTGGCAGCATCCCGGCAATCCACATCAATCATTTCATACCGCCATATCCCATGCCTCCCTGTATTAACCTTTGACCACAGTGCCCCATGCTTTTTGTAGCTAGTCGTAATATAACCAGTCCACGGTGCAATGTCAACACCGTTCAGCACCATATCCCGGACTTCAATCCGGGTGGGCCTAATGAACCGTTTCCCGTCACACACCCAGCAAGAACACCGTTCCCACTTGAATGTCAGGGCGTGATAGGCATCAACACCGATCAAATCTGATCCGGGGGCAGCCAATAGGTCAATATTGGTGAACGATGAACCGAGCACCAGGGACCGCGGAACACAATCGCATATCTCTCCGGTAACACAGCAGGTTCCGTTACGAACAATTTCAACATTGTCAGGGACCGGACGCCGGTCGGGATGATTAATTGTCGCTTGACTGATTAAATAGACTGGATGCATTGTCTATTACCCCCACTGGTTCGAGTTCCGGCTCATTGTCAGCACCGTCGTCGGCCGCATCGCTTGTTTCAGCCGATTTCGACACTTTCTTTCTGGAATCTTTGACCTTGATGGGCTCCTTCAGCGGCTTTAAACCATTTTCGGAGGCATCCAGGGCCCCGAGCTGGTTTAGATATTCCAGGATTTGATCCTTGTTTATCTTTAGAAATTCAAGGTACATAGTTTCATCTGGGATGTTTTCAATCTCGATTTTTACTTTCCCGTGTCCCCGGCTCGATTCGGCTCCGATATGCCCGCGCCTGATCATCAAATTTAACCCGCAACCGAGAGCTGATTTTTCGAGATCGGAAATGTGATGAAACATGTTGACTCCGCCGTCCAGCATGGTTCCCAGTTTCAAACATTCAGTATTTGCAATCATGGACTTGTTTTCCCCGGCCTCATGGCCTTCGTAATCTTCACGACGGGTGATATACGTCCATCCCATAAGCTGGGACGATGTCATGGACCCGTTCCCGCACTCGAGGCAGGCAGGAAGATAATCGATGAAACTTACCCGTCCGGGAAGAATTCTATTGCCCAAAGCACACCCGATCAGGGACAGCGCCGGGAGGGTATCTCGAAACCGGTAAATCCCTTCCGCCTTTATCGCGCCGTTTCCACCCAGTTCGGCGCCGATCATTTTGGCCGCTTTACTGTCATCTTCCAACGCCCCGCCGGAATAAAGGCAATAGAAAAACCATAGTGCAACCGGTGGCTTGGTTCGGTTCGGGACAATACCTATGGATTCCAGAAAATGATCTGCCAACAAATCCCGCATTTCACCCCTGAACGCGTTCCCGGCATAGAACGGCATTTTGATCAGGGACCCGTCTTCGGTCAGGATGTCCATCCTGCGAAATAGGGTGGCATTCCCGGCCTTGGTATCTGATCCGTGGCACAACGGTGCAAGGGCTGTTATTTTGATATTGATGTCGAAGCTCCCCCGATCCCGAACAAGGCCGGAACCGGGCTGATAGAGCTTAACCTCTATCGATTCGCAGGCCTCTTTTACCATTTCGATTTTCGGCAGGGCCGCGATCATGGCCGCCACGCCGGAAAATTCCCTGATCCATTGCAGGATTGACATCGATTCCAGCTCGTTACCCGATACCCTCAAAAATTCCATCCCGCTGGCCGTGTAAAGCTGGCCGAGATCGGAATCCATCAGCTTGGATAGTTTTTCGATGAAAGCTAACAACGTGGGTTCAGTCCCGGCCTGGACAATCCGATCAGCCAGAAAATCCGACCGGCTCCGGTTGATTTTCATGTTGGAATTGTTCAGGATGAACCGCACGACATTCATAACAGAATACAACTGATCATTCATGCCATCGCTCCTTTTTTGTTGTTATTGCCGCAAACACAGAAATGGCAATCGTTTATAAGATTACCCTTTACTGGAAACCATAGATGCAATTTGTATGCCGAAAAAAATATTAAAATATTTTACAGTTTGTCAAGAAAAGATAAAATTAAATAAAAAAAGATCACAAAAGGTATTGACAAGGGATAAAAAATGCATTATAATATTGGTAGAAAGAAAAACAAAGCCTCCCCGTCGGAGGCGAAACAAGGAGGACGAGATGAAAAAGAACGTAATCAGAACCACCACCGCCGAACTACTGAACATGGGAATTGATAAATTTGCCGGTTATGATAGCGAATTTGTCACCGAAGCTTATGAGATCATTGGTGAAATCGACAACGATTCACCTGAACAATGGGCAAGTATAATGATGGATGACGACGGGAAATTTTACGCCGTTTGGGCAGAAGGTGCGCTAACTTGTCAGTATTGTGATGCGGCATATGTTGAAATCCAGGAATCCGATTGCCCGGCAGCGTTCCAGGCGGCTAAGGATAAAATAATCCAAGAAAAACACGATAGAGGCGAGTTTTAACCCAAGGGCTCCTTTAAACGATGGAGGATGGAAATGTCGAAAGTCTACGAAACAGAATGCACGAACATTAAGGCTTTGCGCTGGTATTGCAAGTCGTATGAAAACATTAAAATAACCGACCGCAACGCTGGAGAAATAAACATGGGTGAACTATGTGAAGACGAGGGATGGAGCTTTGAAGATTGTGGCATGAGCGGCCGTTTTGCCGATTGTGCTTGGTTTGTGGTAAAACATCCCAAGGGCGAAACGAATATTTATATCAAAATAAGCTAACCCCGGGGAGCCCAAGGCTCCCTTTTGAAAAGTGAGGAAACATGAAAAAACCATATTGCACGCAAAACGCCGGTCAATGTGAATCTTGCGCCCTGTCGTCATATAACCGGGACTGCCGGAACAACCCGGTAGGCGGCACTAAGCCCGACCTGTCTATTGACATTGACGGAACCCCTTATGTTTCATACAAACAAGCCGCCGGGATGATCGGGATTAAGCCCGCATCTGTTTGCCAGCTCGTCCATACAAAGACCTTGGACGGCGGCGGAGGGTATGTCACCCTCGATTCAGTCGAGGCTCACATCAAGAACAAAATGACCCGCACCGCAACAAAAAGGACCCCGGTCGATTGACCGGGGGCCTGTGTTTTGGTGCCGGAACCAGGTTAGTATGGGCGCACTCCAATTAATATCATAAACATTAAATGATTTTGCCGATTATTGATATGGCATGAAAATAGCACAATAACAAAGTGATCTTTATTTTCCCGGTGCGCCGGGAATCGGGCGGACGTATCTATCATCTGTGACGGGTGCGCCCGCCATTTTTATTGGCTGTGACCGTTGCAATAGAAAGTGGCTTGGTAAAATAAACGCTGAATCTGTATTGTTTGAATTTGAGGAATTCATGAATTTGGAAGCAAAAAAAAACACTTGCAAAAATGGCGGAAATGACTTATTGTTAACAATTATGGCAGAAAAAAAAGAATGGACGGTTGATTTCATCAAGCAGTTAATCGATCACGGAATGAGCTTTTATTCAATTATGTTTGAAATAATAAAGATAAAATACGGTTCATTGAGCTGTTTTCAAAAGAAAACCGGCATTGATAAATCGGTTGTTGCAAAATGGGGCAATTTTAAGAGAATACCAAACACAAAAAATAGAAACGATTTGCATCGTTTTTTGGGTATAGACCTATATCAAAAAGACATCCTGGACTATTTAGGGTCGAAAGCGTCTCACAAGAGATAACATAGAGACCTTTTTGACCCAGTCCTATCATGCTGTAATTTAATAACTTGTATCATTATTAGATATTTTAAGAGTTTATATAGAGTCGGAAACGACTCACATAAAATAAGCTAATCTTGATACAATAATAATGTGCCGCAAAAAAGACATCTGGCACACTTCCAGCACTATAGATTAGCGTGGCAATAAGAGCGAAAGCCAGCCACGCGACCTTTGAAACTGCTGAGCGTATGAGCTTGAACCCGCGTCTGGTGGACTGTGTGAAGCCGGGCGGGATGGAGCCAAAGGATAGAGGTAACCCCTCGCATGGTGCCAACGGCTGGATTCAGATCATTCCAGCATTTGTTATTAAGCCGTTGCCCGGTATCGTAAGCCGGGGAGGGGAATCGAGAAAGTTCCCCCGTGGCGAAATATTGGTAGACGCTGTTCTGGCGCGACTTGGGATATAAATACATAACAGACGCGGTTATGTATCCGCCCCCACAGAATAGATTTCGCAAATCATATGCAGGTTCGAATCCTGCCGGGGGAAATCGGGGCTGGTCATGCAGCCCGAGAAAGTCGGTACCGTCCGACCATGACAACGCAAAACGGAGAAACACGGTTAAATGATTGCGAAGGTGAATGATCATGAAGCCCGGTGCTTATTGTGCCGGGCTTTTTTATTTGGTGGGGGGAAATCATGGATAACTTGACAATGAATCTAAATTTAAGAAGACTATGTAATGATTTTGTAAATCATGGTCACTATTATTTAGCGCGAAAAATTCTAAAATTATTGGAAGGTGAAATCGTAAGTTTCACCAATGAACCAGCTTGCTATAAATTGGAGCTTGACAAGATTAAATATTCTGGAATATTTTATCTTGAATTTAATTCTGAATATGATGAAGACAACCATTGGATTGACGGATTCAAGGGATCAATTTTTGAGCAGGCAAGGACCGAAAAAAGATGGTGGAAACGGAATGGTAAAGAACTTTACTGGGGGGAAAAATAACTCTATATCAGATGTTTAAGTTGAAAACGCGTTAAGAATAAAAAAACCGGTTCCCCGGTCATTACCGGGGAACCACAACCCGGGGGTTAAAATGAAAGCTGTTATCGACAAGTATGGAATTTTGAGCTTGGAAAAGCGTGGAATTATGGAAGATCAGGGCTGCCCACACCAACAAGACGGAACCCGATGCGGGGTATGGTGTCCTTTGTTTAATTTTGCCAACGAATCCGAAAGTGGGATTGACATTCAATTGTGCAAAACAACGCTATTTATTAGCGATTTCACGGATGAAAGACCGCGGAAAGAAGGGAAACAATGATCAGATCACTACAGCCGGAAATAAACGTATCAATTCAGCAGTCGGTCAATATGGCCGCTATCATCCAATCCCAGATTGAAGCCCCGGCCCATCGCGTGCCGGGGCTTTTGTTTAAGGAGGGATGAAATGATAAAAGGAAAAGTAGTTTTTGAGGGCGAAAAAAGAGGTTATACTTTCAAAGCAACAGATTTAATTGAACCGAAAGGCAATGTGCTGATAGAAATATTTAAAGGCAACAACCTCATAAAAGAATTTCTGTTTCCTGCTTATAAAATTTGGAATATTGCGGCGCACACCGATGACATTATTGACGGATTGGAAGAACAATCAGACGTTGGATTGCGTATCGCCGGATCTGATGGACTTGGTGGCAATTGTTATACGGAACAAAATTAAGGAGGTAAATTATCATTTTTCTACTCATTTCCTGTGTGGAGGTGAATTTAATCCAAGCCCCTTCTGAACATCAAACAGAGGGGGCTTTTTTATTTCCCAGTCCGAACCGGAGAGGGCAGCGAGGGCAAGGCGACAGGATGTCAGGCCGCAAGGGTGCAAAAGTGCGGCGAAACGCAGCTATAGTCAGGGTGCGCAAACCTGACCCCTTAACCGAATGTCAGTCCGGCCTTGAGCGACCTGGCCCCTCTCCCGTTTGGATTGGTGAACAACGCAACAAACACTTAAGGAGTTAGCATGATCAAGGAAATGCCCGTATCTGTAAATGTTGTTTTGACGGAATCGGCTCTGTCGGCCGCCACCATCAAAGACCAAATTGAAACGGCGGTTGAAGAAAGTAAAAGAATTGTAGGGGTTGAGTCTATGGACGACCTAAACAACGCATCTCAATACCTCAAATCCTTTAGTAGGCTCGGAAAAAACATTGAGACGGTAAGGAAAACTACCGTCGGCCCCATCAATGACAAGGTTTCAGAGATCAATACATTTTTCAAGGCGATTGTCGGCATTTATTCCGACGAAGAGGCCCGCCTAAAAAGAATGTTGCTGGATTACGAAACCAAACGGCAACAAGAGGAGGCAAGAAAGCGCAGAGAAGAACAGGAACGACTCGAAGCGGCCGCCATAGAAGAGGCCCGGGTTGAAAAAGCCAAGCTTGAAAAGGAGCGGGCCGAAAAGGCCGAGTTCCTTGGAATAGACGAAAAAGAAATTGACATCCCTGACCCAATGCCAGTTATTATACCAGAGATCGTCCACCAAGAAACAAAACTATCCAATCTCAATGTCGCCGGAATCAGTACGGCCAGAAAAAAGACGTGGACATTGTTTGATATTGATGCGGTGCCCCGTCAATATCTTATCATTGATGAAAGGAAAATTAAGGAAATCCGCATGTCGTCGGATTTTGACGCCACGAGTCCCATCCCAGGGATTGAATTCGGTGTGGAGATGGGATTGAGAACATGATTCCCGAAACCCTATCACCAAGCCGGATAAATTGCTACATGTCCTGTTCTATGCAATACTTTTTCCGGTATATTGAGAAGGTGCCAAGCCAAAAAAACTTGGCACTTGCATTCGGGTCGGCCGTCCATTTAACCCTCCAAAAAAACTACTCTCAAAAAATGCAAACCAAACGAGACCTTCCAATTGACGAAATCAAGGACTCGTTCTCTGATAATTACGATACTGAAACAGCGGACGTTAGCCGAAAAGAAATCATCGACGCTAACACAAGCGAAGGATCGGTAAAAGACAACGGGATACATTTGATTAAGCTATACCATCAACAAATTTCCCCCCGGATCCAACCGACCGCCGTTGAGCAAAAGTTGGAGGCAAGCTTTAAAAACTTTCCAACAAAACTGAATGGCATTGTGGATTTGGCCGATGTCAATGGCGTTGTTATCGACCACAAGACCACAACCAGACGACAACAGATGCCGGAAAAATACAAAATTCAGGTTGGCATATACAAGGTCCTCAAACAGGCCCGAGGGGATCAAATTTCAGATTGTCGGATTGATTGGCTGATAAGAAAGGCCAACCCTGAGATTGTTCATGTTGAGGTTATCCCCGATGTGAATTTTGCCCTAAGAATGTTTCAGATGGTGTGTGCCGGGATTGAAAAAGAAGTGTTTATCCCGAATAGGGATTCGATGTTGTGTACCCGCCGGTTTTGCGCATATTGGCCACAATGCCAGGCAAAAGTAGGCGGAACTGTTAAGGACTAAATAAAACCATTAAAGGAGCTATGGTTATGAAATTTACAAACGATCTTGAAGTTGATGATGTTCAGGTGTTGTCACAATCCGGGAATGCGGCCGCCGACATGCTAGTCGGTGGGCACACGTTGGTAAAAAGTGGAACGGCCTATACAACCGCCGTCACTGTTCAAAAACAGCGCAACCTTGAACAGGTGCTGCAGCGATGCTTGGTTGAGGCGGCCATTGCAGGAGACGATTTTTATTATTCCTGGGTGCAGGGAGGTAAGCCGATTGAAGGCGGAACCGTAGGCGCGGCTCTTTGTATCGCCCGGAATTTTGGGAATTCCGCGGTAGATGTAAAGGTAGACGAAAACCCATACGCTTATATTTTTACAGGGTATTTCATCGACCTTGAAACTGGGTTCAATCTATCCCGTGTATACCGGCAAAACAAAGCATCCCTTAAGACCAAAGACGGCCGAGATATTTACACTGGAGAGCGAGGGGCTGACGTAATTTTCCAAATTGGCCAGTCCAAGGCAATCAGAAATGTTATTTTTAACGCCATGCCGAGCTGGCTAATTGACCGAGTGCTTCGCAAGGCAAAAGAAAACGTTATTGAAAAATTCAAAAAAATGGGAAAAGAAGAAGCCAAAGGGCGGATACTCAACAAAATGGCATCCCTTAAAATCGATTTGGAAAGGGTCGAAAAGGTATACGGAAAACCATCGTCGTGGGAGCTGGAAGAATTTGTCAAAATATCCGGAGCCATTCGATCAATTGAAGATGGATTTGAAGCCATTGATGACGTTTTCCCGCCCGTACAACCATCTCAGGCCCCAGTTCCGGAACCGGATAAAAAATCAGCCGAACCAACTCCAACCCAAGGCAATGAATCAAGGGGCAAGAAAAACAAGCCCGATCAGTTTGAAACATTGATCCAAGCCATTGAGGGTGCCAAGTCCCAAGAAGAACTTGAAAATATCAAATCCAATTACAGAAAATTCATTAAAGACCAAGTAACGGGCGACCAATTCAGGACCTTTCAACTTAAGTTTAAAAAGTGCTGGGATGCGCTTGAACAAGTTCCCCCCGCCCTCAATTTGCAGGGGGCGTAACATGGGACGCCGAGCGTATGTGATGGTGCAATTCCCAAACAGAAACCTGCTGGAAAAGTGTATCGTCACCCAGGATTACGGTATCATCCTGGTTGACGGCAAACAGGCCGAAAAAAAAGCGGTCCGACATGTCAAATCAAGCTATGATTTTGACGTGTATCGATATAAGGGCGAAACCTTCTGGAAGGTTGTGAACGATGCAGGTTAAGCCTTGTCTTTTTAGGTACCGCAGAAAAAGCCGCTGTCTTACATGGATAGCGGCTTTTGTTATTTTGGGCGTGTATGCACTTACATGGATTAGATAAGGAGATAAACAAATGATTATTGTTGTCTTGCTTGTTATTTATATCGTGGTAACGCTTGGCTTCGCGTTGCTGTATGTTGTGAAGAAAACTGAGCAGAACCTGGATGAAGAAAATTATCCGGATGTGGAGCATGAGAAAGCAAAATGATTGAAGTCAATTGGTACACGACCTATATCACGGTGCAGAGTGCCCCGGACACATTCGGCCGAGTCTCTTTTTGCGCTCAGTGGATGGATGATTGTATCGGCAGGAAACGCGATGAAACCGGGTTAAGGGGTCAGATGTTCCGATGTAACCTTGAAGAGTTTATTAATAACTTCATAGCAAAGGGCTGGGATGTTGAATATTGTGATCACATACTTGAACGGGATGAGATAGTATTCCCGCCAGTGCCCGATGAAAGAGGTAAACGGATCCATATTCCTGTCCGCGAATTGCAACCAGAAGACCTTCACAAGTAAAGAGGAGTAATTATGTCTACAGAATTAGAAACTAATGTCAATTT
>Ga0172380_10007914_pt1 | contig 11806 bp, 11 predicted proteins | sample Leawe162metaG_FD_119747 | JGI IMG/M metagenome (GOLD analysis project Ga0172380, IMG submission 119747) | Leachate microbial communities from a municipal landfill in Southern Ontario, Canada - Leachate well 162 metaG | ecosystem: Engineered > Solid waste > Landfill > Unclassified | place... | reverse complement strand
GAGAATAGTTTTAGTGTATATTTAAAATATAAGGTTTATTTCTAAGTGAAAAAAACAAGTTTATTTTTAATACTGTTGCTTGCTTTAGCTACTCCAAGCATAGCTTTTGCCAGAGTTACAAATATACAGACTTTGATGGTGGCGATTGTGAACATTGCTGTATGGATCGTGTTTACGGGAATAGTGGTTATTTCTTTTGTTTATGCTGGAGTTCTTTTTCTTACATCTAGCGGTGACATGGAAAAAGTAAGAACTGCCAGGCGCGCTTTTATTTGGGGAATAGCAGGGGTGGTAGTCGGAATTTTAGCTTTTTGGATCATAGATATAATAAGTAGAATATTATCTTAGAATTTTAAAAATATGAATAAAAAAGCATTATTTTTAACTTTAGCGCTATTATCGATAGGTCTACCTACTGTTGCTTTTGCAGCTACTTTAGCCAGCATGGCAGCTGCAATTGCCGGACAGGTCATAATTGTTGGAGAATGGATAGTTGTTATTATGTGGGTGGTTACAGGCGTTTTATTTTTAACAACTTCCGGAGATCCGTCTAAGCTCAAATTGGCCAGGAATTCTTTATTCGCTGCAATTGGCGGGACAATTATTGTGATTATTGCCAGCGGAGGATCAAGGGTGCTTGATTTTATAGCAAGCTCCTTCGGTTTATAATTAAATCCCAATATAAAAATGAAAAATAAAAAGGTTTTATTTCTAATATTGACTGGTTCTATTCTAGTTTTACCAACATTTGTTTCAGCCGCTTGTACAACTCTTATATGTATAGTGACCAACGTGGTAAATCAACTCAAACCATTGTCTATCGGCCTCTCAACGATTGCTTTCGTTGTCGCGGGTATCATGTTTTTGTCTGCTACAGGGAATCCTCAAAGAATGGCGATAGCAAAAGGAGCCCTGATAGCTGCAGTAACCGGGATAGTTATTTTGGTTTTGGCTGCCGGGGCACAAACCTTTGTCCAAAACTTTTTTGGAGTGTAAAAATATTTTTTAAAAAATAAATTGCGCCAGCTTGCGGCGCTTTTTGTATGCAAATTTTACGCTTCACAAGTAACAAAAAATGTGGTAATAAGAACGTATGAAAATTTTAGCCATAGAGACATCTTGCGATGACACGGGGATCGCCATTATGGAAGCCGGTGAGCACGGCCGTTTTGAGGTTTTGGCGAACATTGTCTCCTCACAAATCAAAATTCATAAAAAATATGGGGGAGTTTTCCCTGCTATGGCAAAAAGAGAACACCAAAAAAACTTGACCTCAGTTTTAATACAGTCTCTAAAAAAATCTGGCTTACTAAAAACTGGTAATACAGGTTTTAAAACTTCTGAATTGCAAAACATACTGGAACGTGAACCAGATCTTTATAAAAAAATTGTTTTATTTTTTAAAAACCACAAAAAGCCAAATATAGACTTAATCTCTGTAACTAATGGACCAGGATTAGAACCGTGTCTTTGGGTTGGGGTTAATTTTGCAAGAGCATTATCATATGTTTGGGACATTCCGATCGTCCCGGTAAATCATATAGAAGGACATATTTTAGTAAATTTTTTAGAGCATAAAAAAATTAAGTTTCCCGCAATTGCTTTAGTGGTTTCAGGCGGGCACACACAAATAATTTTGGTAAAAGGTGTGGGCAAATATAAAATACTTGGTGAAACTAGAGATGATGCGGCAGGAGAATGTTTTGATAAATGCGCTAAAATTCTTGGTCTGCCTTATCCTGGAGGTCCTGAAATATTCAAACTTGCTGAAAAAGCAAAACCCGGAGAAATAAAACTGCCAAGGCCCATGATAAACACCCCTGATTATGATTTTAGTTTTTCTGGACTGAAAACAGCTGTTTTATACGCTGATCAAAAAGCAACCCTTCGACTACGCTCAGGGCAAGAAAAACAAAAGTATAAAGCAGAAATGTCTGCAGAAGTACAGCAAGCTATAATAGATGTTCTAATTAAAAAAACCATAAAAGCTGTAAAAGATTATAAAGCTAAAACCTTGATTTTGGGCGGGGGAGTTTCAGCCAACAAAGAGCTTAAAAGTCAATTTGAGAAGGCCATTGAATCAAACCGGTCAACGGCGTTGACCGGTTTAGAGTTAATTTTTCCGCCTGTCAATTTAAGCACAGACAACGGGCTCATGACAGCCATCACCGCTTATTTCCACCGAAATAAAAAAGTCCCCTGGAAAACTCTGAAGGCCGATGCAAATTTACGAATAAGCTAAAAAATGATAATATAATCTAATTATATGGAACTGTCGTCGCAATATAGTCCAAAAGATGTTGAGGATAAAATTTATAAGCTCTGGGAAGAGTCGGGCTTTTTCAATCCAGACAAACTCCCCTCCCGTCACAAAAAACCTTTTACAATGGTTTTACCTCCCCCTAATGTTACAGGTGTTTTACATATGGGTTCGGCGTTAATGTTGGCGATAGAAGACGTTATGATCCGCTATCAAAGGATGAGGGGAAAGAGGACTCTTTGGATACCAGGGACAGACCACGCTTCTATAGCAACAGAAACAAAGTTTTTAAAAGAGAAAAAAATATCTCGCGGGGACTATGAAGGAAAACGCAATGAATTTATAAATCTCGTAAATGAATTTGCGCTACAAAACCAGAACCTTATTTTAAAACAAATGCGGACCATGGGCGCTTCTTTGGATTGGTCTAGATTAAAATATACTTTAGACAACGACCACAATTACGCTGTTCAGGAGGCCTTTATAAAAATGCATGGGAAAGAAAACGGAGAAGGGTTAATTTATATGGGCAAGGGTGCAGTTGTAAATTGGGACGTAAAGGGGCAGACAGTAGTAAATGACGACGAAATAGAATACGAAACCGGAAAGGCTAAGCTTTACACGTTTTGTTATGACAAAAATTTTCCAATTGCAATTTCAACTACAAGACCAGAAACAAAATTTGGCGACACAGCCGTTGCCGTAAATCCAAAAGACGCGCGCTATAAAAAATTTATCGGTCAAACCTTTGATGCTAATTTTTTGGGCAAGAAATTATCTATTAAGGTTATAGGAGATCCTTCTGTGGATCAAAATTTTGGCACAGGTGCCTTAGGAGTTACCCCTGCGCATAGCAAAATTGATGCTGAAATGGCCATTCGCCATAATTTAGCCAGTTTTCAGATTATCAATGAGTATGGCAAAATGAACGAAAACACTGTTCCTATGGTTGAAGGTAAAAAAACGTTTGAAGCAAGAGAAATAACAGTAAATTATTTAAAAGAAAATGGGCTTCTTCAAAAAGAAGAAGAGACTGAGCAAAACATCCCCAGAGCACAACGCTCTGGTGGCATAATTGAACCGCTTCCGAAGCGCCATCAATTTTTTGTAAAAGTTGACAAAAAAATTCCCGGAAGGAATAAAACGTTAAAGGAATTGATGAAGGATTCTGTAAAATCCGGTAAAATTAGAATTTTGCCGAAGCGTTTCGAAAAAACCTACTTTAATTGGGTGGATAATCTGCGCGACTGGAGTATATCAAGGCAAATCTGGTACGGTCACCAACTTCCCGTTTGGTATAAGCCACCGGCTCCTCCCGGTGACAACTTGGATTATATTGTAAGCAGGACGTGTCCCGGAGAAGGTTACGAGCAGTTTTCTGACACCCTTGATACATGGTTTTCTTCCGGGCTTTGGCCATTTTCAACCTTGGGTTGGCCTCAAAAAACAAGTGATTTAAAAACATACTTTCCGAATGATGTTTTAGAGACTGCTTATGACATTTTGTTCTTTTGGGTCGCTCGCATGATTTTAATGAGCCAATTTTTATTGAAAGAAGTCCCCTTCAAAACAGTTTACCTGCATGGCTTGGTACGAGATGAACAAAACAGAAAAATTTCCAAATCTTTGGGCAATAACATTGACCCCGTTGATATGATCAATCAGTTTGGAGCTGATGCGGTGCGCATGGCTATGATTGTCGGCACAAGCGTAGGAAACGACAGTAAGGTTTCTGTAGAAAAATTTAAAGCATACAAGCATTTTGCAAATAAAATTTGGAATGCTTCCAGATTTGTTTTAATGAATCTGGAGGATTATAATCCTGGCAAAACTCCTGCACTTACTCCAAAAGATAAAAAAATAATAAATGACTTTGAAAAACAGGCAAAAGAAATCACAAAACAAATGGATGATTTTAGGTTTTACGGCGCTGCAGAGAAAATTTACCATTATTTTTGGCATGTATTTTGCGATAAAATAATAGAAGAAAGTAAACCCGCCTTCGCTGAAGCTTCGGCGGACGAAGCCAGAAAATCAGCCCAATATATGCTTTTGGAAATTTTATTAGGATCTTTAAAGCTTTTACATCCGTTTATGCCGTTTATTACAGAAGAAATTTACCAGCAGCTGCCCCTCAAAAGTAAGAAACAGTGTATAATGATAGAAGAATGGATTTCACAATAATTCTATATATTATTTTTGGAATACTCCCCAGTTTGACCTGGCTTACTTATTATTTGCGAAAAGACCTCCACCCAGAGCCCAAGAGAATGATAGTTAAGATTTTTTTGTGGGGGACTGTAATAACTATCCCAGTTTTTTTTGTGCAGGTTGGCTTGGCCTATTTGCTGCAAAATGCCAATTTGAGCCCCATTATTACCAGTTTGCTATATTGGTTTTTAGTAATATCTTTTACTGAAGAGATTTTTAAATACTTTGTAGTTAAAATGAAAGCCCTAAACAGTCCTGATATGGACGAACCTATGGACATCGTGCTCTATATGGTGGTGGCTGCCCTTGGATTTGCGGCTTTAGAAAATGTGCTTTATCTGTTTTCTCCCATAGGCCAGCTTTCTTTTGAGGCATTGGTGAGCAGGACATTGCTTATAAGTTTTATTAGGTTCATAGGGGCGACTTTTTTACACACACTTTGCTCGGCCGTTATAGGATATGCAATTGTCATATCTTACATGGATGAAGAGAACAGATCTTTTGAATTTATTTTAGGTTTGATCACGGCAACGCTCTTGCATGGAGCCTATGATTTCTCTATAATGACTTTAGATGGAAATTTAAAGCTTATCATACCCGCAATTGTTATCATGGTTTTGGCCACGCTTGTATTTTCTAAGTTTACCAAGCTTAAGAAAATGAAAAGCGTTTGTGAAGTTGAGCTAGTCAAAAATTGATTAAAAGACTATTATTAAATCACTCTAAAATATGGCAAACAAATTAAAACCAAAAGAAGTGGAAGATACAACCGCATCTGGAGAAATTTTTGATCAGGATGGCGAGCTGGTTGTAGATGTTTTTGAAACGAATGCTGATTTTGTCGTCTTGGCTGCAATTGCTGGCGTACAAATAAAAGACATAGATATTTCCTTAGAAAAAGATATGATGGTTATAAAAGGCAACAGAGGAGATCCGCACGAACATCCAAACAAAAAATATTTTTACCAGGAATGTTATTGGGGTCCATTTTCCAGAAAAATTATCTTGCCAGAAAACATTGATATTGATAAGGCCGATGCCCAGATGGACAAAGGAGTTTTGACCATAAAAATTCCTAAAACAGAGAGCAACGGCAAGGTGGGAGTAAAAATTTCTTAATTATTGTAACTTAAAAGCCCCGCATCCAGCGGGGCTTTTAAGTTACAAGGCCATTACATAATCCCATAAGGCCTTAAAAACTGTTTCAAGGCTTTTGTCACTGCATTTGTCCAGAGTGTCACCAGTGGTGGCGTAGTATGGGTAGTCGTAGTCAATCACAAGAAAGCTGGGTATGCCGGCTTGGTTTAAGGAAGTGTGGTCGTCTCTGATTTCCTGAGATGCTTCATTTTTAAAAACAGAGCTGTCAATTTTTTGCGCAATGTCCCAAAATTTTTCTGTTTGGCTTGGCGCTTCTTTTGCAGACGAGATTTCTTTGTAAATTTTAAGGTATTTATCGCAAACCATATCCAAGACAATACCAGAAGCGGGCTTTTTGTCGCCATAAAAATCGCTTAGGTGCTGGGCAAAGTATGCGGATCCTAATGGCTGCCAGTTTGTGAAATCTCCGCCTTGGCTTTCCTCTCCTTCCTCTCCATCAAAAAAAACAATATCAATGCCAGTATTTGGTTTAACGGCAGAATTATGCAAGGCGCGAGCAAATTCAACCAAAACCGCCACCCCTGAAGCAGAGTTGTTAGCTCCCGGGGAAGGCTGGTTTTGGTTGGATAGATTGTTAAAAGAAATTTTTTGGCTGTCGTAGTGTGTTGTCAGTATTATGCGGTTTGGGTTTTCCGGATTAAAGCTGGCGATGATGTTTATAAGCTGATAAGACGTTCCGTTGGATTCTGTATGGATAAAAGGCTGAGTTTTAACCTGGCTTGCGAGAGCAGACATTTCGGCAACAAGAAAATCTTGGATTTTTTTGTGGCCGTCTGCTGTGATGTATCTTGGGCCATACCCTAATTCTTGTTCAATAACAGACAGCATTTCTTGGCCGTCAAAAAGTTTTACGGACGTAGCGCTTCTTTTTAAAAATTTGCCAGTCAAATATTCTACGGGGGAATAGTCGTCTGTAAGAATAGGGTAAGAAGATAAATCAAATCTGTCTGTGTTTATAAGTTTGTTGCTTAGGTTCTTTATAATAGGGTCTTGGCTATTTAAAATTTGGGGCGAATTTAGGTTAATTTGGCTTTCGCTGTTGTAGCCCACAAAAATAAAGTTTTGGGGCTGTGTTGATTCTGGTGAATTTAAGGCAAAAAAGTAACTGTTAGAAAAAACGTTTTGGAATGTTTTGATTTCAGACATTATAAAAGAGGGTTTTTGGCGCGATAAATCTCCTATTAAGTTTGCGATAAAAATTCCTTCAGGGCTTAATTTTTGTTTTGCGATGCTAAAAAACTCTTGGGTTGTAAAATGCGCAGGAATGGAATAGACAGAGTAATAAACATCACTAAATATTAAGTCGTAATTTTTTGAGGAATTTTTGAGCAGCTGCCTGCCGTCCTCTGTATAGTTATGAAGCCTGGGATTATCTTTTAGGCCAAAATATTTTTTGGCTAAATTAAAAAGCGACGGTTCTATTTCAGAAACGTCAACGTTTGCATTTGGCAAATCAGAAAGAACGGCTTTGGGTATAGAGTAGGCGCCTCCTCCTATTATAAGGGCGCTTTCGACGTCAGGATTAAATGCCTTGTAAACTGAATAATATTTTGTGTATTCATAAACTAAATCTTTTGGCCCGCCTGAGTCTAAAAACATGGCTCCTGAGGCACTTCTATCTTGCTGGAAAAAACGGGCAGGACGGCCATCATATTTGCCGTCGTAAACAGTTATTTTTTCATAAACCCCGTCTTTGCTGTATAAAATATTTTCATCAGCTTTAACCGGAGGAATAAAAGAAATTACAGAAAAAACAGCCAATGCCAGCAAGCTTAATGCGCGCTTTTTTTTACCCATAATTAGAATAGGGATAAAGCCCAGAAAGAACAAAACAATTCCAGTGGCAACAATAATCTGGTTTATTCCAAAATGCGGTATGAGCCAGAAACCCGCAGAGAGGCTGCCAGCAATACTGCCCAATGTGGACCAAAAAAATATTTTTCCTGCAACAGTGCCAAGGCCTTGTTTTGGGAAGTTTACACTTTGAAGCTTTACAGCAAAAGGGGATAGTGTGCCAAGCAGGAGCGCCGGTGTAAAAAATAAAATTATGGAAGAAATAAGAGGACCCTCAGATAAAGAAAGCATGCTGGCTAAAATAGGCAGTAAAAGCATGCCGAAATAATTAAATGCCAGCAGTACAATACCGCTTAACAAGATTATGGAAAAGAACCAAAATAAGGAGGGCTTTTTATCTGCCAGTTTTCCTCCCGCGTAATAGCCAACGCTTAAAGCAGCCAAAATAACGCTGATAACGCTAGAAACAGTGAAAATAGTATTGCCGTAAAATGGAGATAGTACGCGAGTTGCCACAACTTCAACAATCAAAACGCAGGCTCCCGTAATGAAAACTGTAAATGGAAGTAAGGCGCTTTTAAGTGATTGGGGCATAGTTTGTATGTGCCGGCGGTGAGACTCGAACTCACAAGCCTTGCGGCACGTGCTCCTAAGGCACGCGCGTATGCCAATTCCGCCACGCCGGCATTATCTATATTTATACACAAAAAAGGGGCAACTATCAATGATATAAAATAAAACGCGCCCCTAACTGTCGAAAGACAATTAAGGGCGCTTGGTTCTGTATGCCGCCTTACTGGGCAGCCTTTTGCATCTTTTTCTTTATCTGCTGAATTTCCCTTTTCAGTAGACTGGCCTGGATCTGATTGGCTTTTGCCATATCAGAGTTACCCCAAGCCGCAGAAGACAGGGCTCCTTCTTCGGCCTCCTCTAGGGCCTTTTCTTTGCGTCCCAGTTCGTCTTGGAGCATAATGACTTCCGGACTAGGAAGGGTGTCGGGCTTTTCGGCTACGGGGCCGGTTTGGCCTGCGATCGCGCTGGCCTGGGCATTAAGGTCCTTACGAGCCTGTTCACTTGCTTCCGCAATGTTTGCAGGCTCCCCGACCTTTATGCTGACGTTTTTGCCACTTTTAATGGCGGTGCTGATGGCTCCTTCATGATCCATGTTTTGGATCGCTTCCTCGGCCTTTCTCAAGGCTTCCCGAGTTTCAGCTAACTCCTTCAAGACCTGCTCGTTACTCGTGACGGCGTTTGCGCTGGGCGCCTGTTGGGCGCGAGTAGCGGTTCCGCCACAGCCTCTGATGCTGGTGATAACAATAATGGCCATCACGACCACCAAGACACACAGGCCGATGATTGCATTGCGACTCATCACAGTCTCCTTTAAAAATGGTTTTACTGGCAGATTATGGCTGGCAGGGAACATCCCCTTAGCCATGTTTTACAACGTTCATACTATATTAATTATAGCATATTGTGTATTCCTTGTCAAGTATATTGCCCCTAATATGATATAAAATAAAACGCGCCCCTAACTGTCGAAAGACAATTAAGGGCGCTTGGTGAAAATTGAAGGTTCAGTTTTTCCAACGAAGGACACCCTTCCTTGGACTCGTGCACGTCCCATTGGCGCATCCGGGCCCGACGACGGCCGCATCGCCATACGTTTGGACCTGCACACTCGCAGGGTTAACGACAGTGGCGCCTACGGCCATGAGTTTTTGGACGTTATCACTAACGCCCTGAACCCCGGTGGCCACTTGGCCGAGGTTTGTGTTCATTCCATGAACTTCTACCCCGACCCCGTTGATGGCCCGTATGATGTCGGCACTGTGGTCGACGGCCGGCGCGGGTGCGGGAGCGGGCTTTGCCTTGGCCTTCGCCTTGGCGGTTTCGGCGGCCTTCTTGGCTGCCTCAGTGGCTTTCTGGACCGCGACCTTGGCTTCGTTGAGCTGTTTCTGCAACTCGGCGGCCTTGGCTTCCACGGCCTTTTTGGCCTCGTCGTGGCTGTAGCCAAGCTCAATGAGCTCTTTCTTATTCTTGGCCTTGGCATCTTCCAGGCCGATTTGAGCCCCGGCGCGTTTGACATCGGCCTCGCCTTTTTCGTACTCGGTGGCCGCGGGGCCGAGTTTCAAGTCAACCCCAATCTTTTTGAAGTTGACGCTTGCGCCGTCCTTGGCTTTTTCGGCAACAATGCCGAAACCCTTCCATTCCTTATCCTCAGGGCTCGGCGCCGGCGGAACCAGGCTTGCGGCCTTGGCGTTGACCGCGTCGGCCGCGGCCTTTTCGATGACCGCCTTCTGGGTCTTGGCTTCCTCGGCCTTCTTCGCCTCGGTCTCATTGTCTTCGAAGGTCTTGAGCCTGGCCTTGGTCTCCTCGAACTCCTTGTTTGAGGAGCATCCGGTGCATCCCACGACGCAAACCGCGCCGATGGCCACAAGACAAACCAATGTTCCAACAACCGATGCCGCCAACTTCTTGCTCGTCATCTCACACACCTCCTTCAATTTCGTTCGTCAAAACAGCTGTCTGGCACTACTGGCGCCAGATTTGAAATTCAGCTGTATTTTCAACGAACTTTTGATTGTATCCTTAATATATCATATATTAGTATTCTTGTCAATAGGTATACCCTTTTTCAAGCTGTTGGCTGGTACTTGTAAGTTTCAGCTAAAAACCTTAACATTAAATTAAAAAGAATGAAAAAATTACAAGTTTTACTGTTTTTGGGGTTATTTTTGGTTTTATTGATCTCTGGTTTTTTTGTAACATTCAGAAGTTTGGATCCGGATTTTGGCTGGCATTTAAAAACCGGCCAGTTGATTTTAGAAAGGGGCGTTCCATACCAAGATTGGTACTCTTATACAATGCCTAGCTTTCCCTGGGTTGATCACGAATGGCTGATGGATGTTTTTATTTACCTTATTTATTCTGACATAGGGTTTTACGGCCTTTTGCTTTGTTTTTTGACGGTGTATACACTTTCTTTTTTTATTATAAAAAGGCCCGGCCAGAGTTTTTATAATCTTGTTTTTCCAATTGGCTTGGGATTTTTTTCTACCATGGGGTTTTTGGGCGTACGACCGCAGCTTTTTACAGTTTTTTTTATTGCCGTTCTGTTAATGGCTTTATATAAATTTCTAGAAGGAAATTCAAAACTGATTTATTTTGCACCAATTTTATTCGCTCTCTGGGCGAATCTGCATGGAGGCTTTTTGGCTGGGCTTGTTATTTTATTCTTGGCCATTGTTTTAGAGTTGTTCCAAAAAGCTGTGCTTTCAAAAAAGTTTAAGTATCTTACATTTTTTGAACGGTTTAGCTTAAAGGAGCACTCTTATAAAAAAATCGTTCATTTAAGCATTATTTTATCACTTTCTTTTTTGGCAACGCTTATAAACGCTTATGGGCCAAGGGTGTACGAGGAAATTTTTAGATCTTTGGGAGATAACTTTTTAAAGTTTCACATTGGAGAATGGCTGCCTTTGATTTTTGGGACTTTTAGCTGGACTATAACGTTGTACATAGGAGTCTTTTTGGGGCTGCTCTTAATGGCTTATAAAAAGGTTTTATTCCGTGACGTTGCCTTCTCGCTTATTTTTCTTGCTTTTGCAATTTCTAGTCAGCGGAATTATTTGATCTTTGTTATTGTTAGCATGCCGGTTGTTGCCGATATGCTTATCATTTTTTGGAAAAGAATCGATGTTAAGTGGCTTCAAAGCGAGTTGGTGGGATATAAAAAATGGGCAGCGGTTTTTTTGGTAGCCGGGCTGGCAATATTTTTCAGCTACCTGATGCACAACTATTTGGCAGATGTCTTGGAAAATGATTTTAACAATAAATACCCAGTGGATGCGGTTTCTTTCATTAGGGCGCTTCCGCTTTCAGAAAACATGTTTAATGATTACGGCTGGGGCGGATATTTAATTTGGAAAATTCCAGAAAGGAAATATTTTATAGACGGCCGAATGCCTAGTTGGAGGGAAAATGGGCAGTTTGCTTTTGGAGATTATGTTAAAATTTCTTCAGGAGAGCCAGGGTTTGAAAATATACTAAAAAAATATGACGTGAAGTTGGCGCTTTTAAAAAAAGCAGACACAATCGAAAACGATTTTAAAAATCAGAGTAGTAACCAATTGGCGAATATTATAAAGCCTTTTTTTGAAAAGCATAAGATACTTTATTCTTTTTTAGGGGTTAATCCCAACGAAAGCTTTTATTCCCAGTTGATGAAAAGCGGGTGGAATCAAATTTATGACGATGGGGTGGCGGTTGTTTTAGAAAAACAATAATAATCATGTTTTTTTCTGTAATAATACCAGCCTTTAATGAGGAGAGGAGGATTAAAAAGACTTTGCTGGAAACCGGAGGTTATTTGGTTAAGAG
>Ga0172380_10007913_pt1 | contig 11808 bp, 10 predicted proteins | sample Leawe162metaG_FD_119747 | JGI IMG/M metagenome (GOLD analysis project Ga0172380, IMG submission 119747) | Leachate microbial communities from a municipal landfill in Southern Ontario, Canada - Leachate well 162 metaG | ecosystem: Engineered > Solid waste > Landfill > Unclassified | place... | reverse complement strand
GGCCGCCGCACTCGCATCGCCACGCGCGCCCTTGGTGGTGCGTTACCGGTCGCGGGCGCTGTCGGCGCGCGCGTCCGGCTGCCGATGGTGTCGGCTGTCGAGGGCATGCGCGTCGCCGGCTCCGTGCTCGGTGCCGTGCGTGCGAGCTGGCCACAAGGGACGCCGTCTGCGGGTGATGCTGCAGCGGAGGTGCGCCGTCAGTCGGCGAACGCATCCGTGACCCCGCGTCGCGACACCGCCGGCGGCGGCGCGTCCCGCGCTGCACGGTTCACGGGCACGAGCACTGCGGCGACATCGGCGGTGCAGCGCTCGGTCGCGCACGCGACCGACGCATGGGCTGGCGCAGCCCGCGTCGCGCCGGGCCGTGAGGCACGTGTCGAGCCTCGCCCCGCCGTCGGCCCGCGCGTGGCTGCCACGCAGCGCCGACGCGGCGCCGCGTCCGTGCGTGGCGCGGCCGATGCGGCACCGCTCCAGCGTGCCATCCGCACGATGGGTGGCATCCGTCGCGACGGTCACACTCACGACGCAGCACGAGGTGTTGGGAACGCTCCCTGGACGACGTCTGCGGCGTCCGGCGCTCGTTTGCGCGCCGCATCGCCGACTACCTCTGCACGCATCGGTCGCGCGGCAGGCGAGGCGGCGACGCTGCGCATCGAGGCGCGGCCCGGTGTGGCGGCATTGGCCGTGCGCACGTTCGCATCGCGCGCCACCCGGCACGCGGCGGCGCTCGCCCCGCCCAGGCCCACCGCGACACACTCAGCACGCACCGCCGGTGAGCCCGTGCAGCGCATCGTCGCCAGCACGGGCGCGTCGAGCATGCGCGCGAGCCGCGACGCACACCTCGGTGCCGTATCGGCGGCGAGCCATCTCGCGCTCCCGCGTGCGGCCGCGGCCATTCCGCTCGCGACGCCGACCGTGGCCTCGTCGCTGCCGATGGCGCGCGTCGCCACTGCTGGGGCGACGCACACCGCCAGCGCAGTCGCCGCGCACGCGGATGTAACGGGCGAGGCTGCCGAGACCCGTGAGGCAACCGAGGCCACTGCAGGGCGGCAGGCGACGGTCATGCCGCGCGGCACGTCAGCGCGGATCGCGCGCGGGTTGAACCGCGACACTGTGGTGCATGAGGCAAGGACGCCGCCCGCGCAGCGCATCGTCGACCCACGCAGCACCGCGGCCGGGCCGGGCACGGTCGCACCGGTCGCGTCGATCGGACGCATCGCAGCCGTCCGGCTCCCGCGAACGCCGATGCAGCATGTTGCCGCCGCGGGGCATCTTGCCATGTCGCTGCGTGCCGAGTCGGCGGTCGCACCGCTCGCAGGGCCGCTCGATCAGCCGCTGCGCGCGCGCGAGGCGACACCGGCCGCCACGCGCAGCGGGGCCACGGACGTTGCCGCGGGGCGTACATCCGTCACACCCAGGCACGCGCGCGTCGCCGTCGACCCGCTGCAGCGGCGCGTCCGCGCGACCTCGACCGCCGAGCCAGCGCGTCCCCGCGCCTCGAGCGCCCTGAACCTGTCGAGCAGCTCCGGTGGAACGATCGCGGCGGGGCACGTGCCCGCACCGCTCCCCCGCGCCGTCGAGGCGAAGCCGCTCCACGGTCGCGCAGCGCTCAGCGCCGCCGTGATCCAGCGTCTCGCGGTTCGCGCCGGAACGCCCTCGCCGTCGATCGGACGCAACACGAACGAGGTCGCACGCGCCGTTGCTACCCGATTCGCAACCACCCCGGCGGCCGTGTCGCCGTCGGTACGCTCACGAACAGGCGGCGGAGCCGGCAGCACGCCGTCTGCCTCTGCGGCACGGATGTCCGCATGGCGGCGCGCGAGCGCGTCGACCCCGGCTGTGCCGCGAGCGGCAGTGCAGCGGCGTACGGTGGCCAGCGATGTGTTCGAGGTGGATCGCGAGCGCGTGGTGCGCGCGTCGACAGGCAACGCGATCGGTGCGCGTGCCCGCCGCCTGCCCGCGCACGCCGAGTCCGCAGCACTGCCACGCGCAGCGGAGGTTCCGGTGCCGGCTGCAGCACGCTCGATTGCCTCCGAGGCCGTGCTGCGGGCCACGAGCACGAGCCACGCGCCGATCGGTGCGGCATCGATGCCGCTGCCACGCGCCGCGCACGCCCTCCCCAGCCTGTCGGCGGACGCGAAGGGTGTCGCGTACGACGGCCCCGGCCTCCCCTCGGTGCGCGCCATCGGAACGCCCCTCGCCGTCACCACACAGCGCGCGGCAGGTACGTCCGCGTCGGCGGCGACGCTGTCAGTGATGCCCACAACGCGAGGCGCCGCGAGGACGCCCGCGGCCGTGCAGCGCCTGCGTGCATCCTCGTCTGCGCGCCCCGCGCCTCTTATCCAGCGCAGCACCGAGGTGTCGTCGATCCGCCGCGTCGGCGGCACGGCGCAGGACGCGATGCCCGTGCAGCGACGCGCCCTACGGGCGACCGCGACGATGCTCGGGCGCGACGCGGCGCCCGGCGCGCTGCACGCAGCCAACCGAGATGTGACCTCGATGCGGGCGAGCGTTGGCGGGCTGCCGGTGCGCGCGGCGCTCGCAGATGTGCCGCACGCACACGCGCCATTTCGCGCCGCGGCGTCGCAGGCGCCCGCCGCGCGAGGGGTCGCGGCACGCGCGCCGCATGCGGGGACACCCGGTGCGACCTCGACCGGGGGCCGCGTGTCGGGCGTCGCGCAGCGGCGCGTCGCGTCATCGGCACCGGGAACCTCGGCGCCACGCACTGAGAGCGCATCGACCGAGGTTCACCGCACGTCGGCAGGGCCTGTCGCGATCGGTGCCACTGGGCGGCGCGCGCTGCCGCGCATGAACGCGCCTGCTGCACGCGCGGACATCGAGGTGCTGCACGCTGCTGCCGTCCGCCCGCTGACGCCCGGCGGTCGCAGCGACGCGCACACGCCCTCGGCAGCACTGTCGCCGCTGACGGCCGCACCGGCGGCACCCGCGGCGTCGCGTGGCGTGCCGCCTCGAGTGGGAGCATCCAGCACGGCGGTTGGCGGCTCCGCGGCCCGCGCCGCCGCACAGCGCCGCGCCGACCCGAGCGCTGCGAGTGCGCCACCTGCCGCGGGCCGCGAGGCGATGCCGGCTGCACGGCCCTTGCCGGGCGCGGGGGCGCTGCGTGCGTTGCCGCGCTCGCAGGCGCCGGAGACCGCCGACCTCGACGTGTTGCACCGCGCGGCGGTGCGGCTGGTGGCGACCCCGCCCGCTGCAGCGCGCGAGGGTGGCAGCGAGCCCGGCGGTACCGTTGGCGGCGGGCTCGGGCGCGCCGACCTCGCGGCGCTGCTCGACCAGGCGATGGGTGTCGGCGGCACCGGGCGCGCCCCCGTGCAGCGCCGAGGCGAGTCGGTGACCTCGCTGCCGATCGGCGGCATGGCCGGCTCCGTGGCGGCGGCACGCGCAGCGGCGTCGGACGCGGCACGCCGCGCCGTGGAGGAGACCAGCGCATCGAGCGGCAGCGTCGTGTCGAGCGGGAACTCGGGCGGCGGCGGTGGGTTCGGCGGCAGCGGCACGCACGGCGGCCCGCACCTGCGGCGCTCCAGCGTGGAGCTGCCGAGTCGCGCGATCACCGCGCGCGCCGGTGCGCGCAGCGGCGGCTTCGGCGGTGGCGAGCCGATCCAGCGCCTCGTCGACGACGAGGCGGAGCCGGAGCTCGGGCTCGCGGACGAGGCGAGTGGAGACAGCGACGGCCGGCGCAGCCCGGCGCAGCAGGAGCAGCAGCTTGCGGATCTGCTCGACGTCCTGCAGGAGCGCATCCTCGCGGAGCTGGAGCGCCGCGGTGGACGGTATCGGGGGGTGTTCTAGTGGTGATGAACAGCGGGCCCGTGAAGGCCTACCTCGAAACGGAGCAGGGCGGTCGCATCGACTGCCTGTTCAACCCCGCCGAGCTGCAGATCCGCAAGTCGAACCGCTGGTTCGCGCCTGCGGTGGCGGGCCGCAACGCGCCCAACCTCATCTTCCAGCGCGGCGAGGCCGGCACGCTGACCATGACGCTGTGGTTCGACACCACCGACAGCGGCAAGGCCGTCACCGAGTACACCTCGAAGCTGCTCGACCTGATGAAGGTCGACCCCTCGCTCGGCGACACGACCGACCCGCAGGTGAAGTCGGGCCGGCCGCCCTGGGTGCGCTTCAACTGGGGGCAGCTCAACTCGTTCAAGGCGATCCTGACCTCGCTCGACATCACGTTCACGTACTTCGCTAGCACCGGCGTGCCGCTGCGCGCGCGCGCCTCGGTCTCGCTTCAGCAGTTCGCGGACGAGGGCAAGTGGCCGCTGCAGAACCCGACCTCCGGTACGCCCAGCCCTCACACCGTGCACCAGGTGCTTGCCGGCGAGACGCTGGACCGCATCGCCGCGCGCCACTACGGCGACGCCGGCCGCTGGCGCACGATCGCCGAGGCGAACGCGGTGCTCGACCCGCTCCGCGTCGCGCCCGGCACGCTCCTCGTCATCCCGCAGGTGGAGGCGGTGGCCCGTGCCTGACGTCGACAAGGTGCAGATCAAGGTCGACGGCACGGCGCTGGCGGACGACGTCCACAATGACCTCGCGTTCGTGCGCGTCGAGGAGTCGGTGCAGCTGCCGGACGCCTTCCAGGTGCACTTCTACGACCCGTTCTTCCAGCTCTTCGATCGCAAGCTCTTCAAGATCGGCTCCGCGATCGAGGTCGCATTCCGCGCCGGCTCCAGCCTCGTCACCGTGACGAAGGGCGAGGTCACCGCGATCACCATCGAGCAGGGACGCGGCACCGGGAACGAGCTCGTCATCGCCGGTTTCGACAAGCTCCATCGGCTGCACAAGAAGCCGAAGTCGCACACCTACCTCAACATGACCGACTCCGCGATCGTCTCGAAGATCGCGGGTGACAACGGGCTCTCGGCCAGCGTCGACTCGACCAGTGAGACGCACCAGTACGTCGTGCAGCACGGTCAGACCGACTACGAGTTCATTCGTGAGCGCGCGGACCGGAACGGCTACCACGTCTACTTCGCGGACGGGCAGCTCGCGTTCAAGAAGAAGCCCGCGGCGACCGGCTCCGCGCCCGCGCTGGCGTGGGGCGACAACCTCACGAAGTTCCGCGTGCGCCTCTCCGCCAGCGAGCGCGCGGACGACGTGACGGTGAAGGGCTGGGACGCGACCCAGAAGCAGGTGATCACCGGCAAGGCCACCGTCGCCTCTGACCTGTCGATGAAGTACACGACCGCGCCCGTGCTTGCGACCGTCGAGCAGCAGGCGAAGTCGAGCTTCGGCACGGTGAGCCGGATGGCGGGCCACATCCCCGTCGAGACGCAGGCCGAGGCGAAGGCGCTCGCCGGCTCGTTCCTGTTGAAGGCTGCGGGCGGCGAGGTCGTGGTGCGCGGCGAGGCGCTGGGCAACCCGAACATCGCCGCCGGGGCGACCGTCGCGATCAGCGGCGTCGGCGAGAGCCTGAGCGGCAGCTACACGCTGACCAGCGTCGAGCACGTCTACGGCGCGGAGATCTCGTACACCACGCGCTTCGTCTCCTCCGGCAAGGATCCCGACTCGCTGAGCGAGCTGCTGAGCGGCGGGCGGGGTGCCGATGGTGCCGCGCAGGGCTGGGGCGGCCTCGCCGTCGGCGTGGTCACGAACGCGAACGACCCGGACAAGCTCGGCCGGGTGAAGGTGAAGATCCCCGTGCTCTCCGAGGAGGATGAGACGGCCTGGGCGCGTGTCGCCTCGCCGGGCGGCGGCGCCAATCGCGGCCTGTCCGTGCTCCCGGAGGTGCAGGACGAGGTGCTCGTTGGCTTCGAGTTCGGGGACATGCGCCGCCCCGTGATTCTTGGTGGGTTGTGGAACAAGACCGACACTCCGCCGCCCACGACCGAGGTCAAAGATGGCAAAGTGCGTACACGCGTCTGGCAGAGCCGCGCCGGGCACAAGATCGAGCTGGTGGACGACGACTCCGCGCCCACCGTCACGATTGCCTTCAAGGGGAGCACCTCTACCATCGAGCTCACGAAGGACGGCGTGACGGTCAAGACCGACAAGTCGCTCACCCTCGAGGGCAAGGACATCGAGGTGAAGGCGAGCGGCAAGCTCGCCCTCTCGGGCTCTCAGGGTGTCTCCATCAAGGGCGGCAAGGTGGAGATCAACGGCTCGCCGGACGTCACGGTCTCGGCGCCGCAGATCAAGCTGAACTAGCCGGCGCTGCCGGCACGTCGGGCGGGCGCCCGGCACAGGGACTGCCGTCCTCGGACGGCGCAATCGAGGGGTGGGGCAGGATGGCCGGAGCGGCACGCCAGGACGATCCCGTCTTCGCGCTCGACATCCACATCGTCATGATCCCCACGCCGGCGGGAGAGGTGCCCACGCCCCTGCCGCACCCATTCAACGGCAAGATCAGCGGCGGCACCTCCACGGACGTGAAGATCAACGGCAAGCCCGCCGCCCTCGCCGGTTCCGAGGTGCAGAACTCGCCCTCGCATATCGCGATGGGCCCGCGCTTCCAGAAGAACCCGACGAACAAGGGGAAGGTGCTGATCGGCTCGCCGACCGTGAAGATCAACGGCAAGATGGCCGCCCGCATGGGCGACATGGTGATGACCTGCAATGACCCGGCCGACGCACCGATGGGCACCATCACCGCCGGCTCCACGAACGTGATCATCGGCCCGTGAACGACGTCAGCGACTTCATCGGACGCGGCTGGGCGTTCCCCGTGCAGCTCAACGCGCGCGGCGGCATCCTGCTCGCCACCGGGGCGGACGAGATCAACGCCTCGCTGCGCATGATCCTCGGCACCGCGCCGGGGGAGCGCGTGATGCGCCCCACGTTCGGCTGCCGCATCTGGGATCTGCTCTTCCAGCCGATCGACGCGAACACGATCGGCCAGATCGAGACCGCGACCCGCGAGGCGATCCAGCAGTGGGAGCCGCGCATCGATCTGGTCGAGGTGAACGCGGTGCCCGACATGGAGCACGACGGCCTCGTGAACGTCGAGGTGACGTACCTGATGCGGCCCACCAACGACCGTCGCAACCTCGTCTACCCGTTCTACGTGATCCCGCGGGAGGGTGACGAATGAGCCCCCTCCAGACGCCGCGCCTCGACGACCGCTCGTTCCAGGACATCGTGGACGAGGCGAAGCGGCTCATCCCGCAGTACGCGCCGTACTGGACGGATCACAACCTCTCCGACCCCGGCGTCGCGCTCATCGAGCTCTTCGCGTGGATGACCGAGTCGATCATCTACCGCCTGAACCAGGTGCCCGACACGCTCTATGTGAAGTTCCTGGAGCTGCTCGGCATCGAGCTGTTCCCGCCGACCGCCGCGCGCGCCGACCTCACCTTCTGGCTCTCCGCGCCACAGCCGGAGCCGGTGCGCGTCCCCGTCGGCACCGAGGTCGGCACGGTCGCCGTCGGCGGCGACGATCCGATCGTCTTCCAGACCGACCAGGAGCTGACGATCGTCCAGCCGCACCTGATGGCGTGCCTGACCGCGACCGCCGCCGCGCCCAATCGCTACCGCCCCCAGTGGGACGAGCTGCGCTTCGGGCACACCGGCGTCACCACCTTCAACTCGCTGCAGGCGGGCGATGCCGTCTACTTCGGGTTCGAGGAGAGCCTCGCGCGTAACCTCGTGCGCTTCGAGTTCACGGCGCCGCCGCGGGGCATCGGCGTGAACCCCGCCTCGCCGCCGTGGCGCTGGGAGGTCTGGTCGGGCGAGTCATGGGCACCGGCGACGGTGCAGGAGGACACGACCGGCGGCCTGAACCGCGACGGCCACGTGCTGCTCCAGATCCCCGCCCGCCACGAGGCGATTCGCCTCGGCCCGGAGCAGGCGCACTGGGTGCGCTGCCGCCTGGTCGACCCGCACGCCGGCCAGCCGGGGTACGAGGAGTCGCCGCTCGTCATGACGCTGACCTGCGCCAGCGTCGGCGGCACCGTCTCCGCGCAGCACGCCCAGCCGAGGCCGCGTGAGTCGCTCGGCCACTCCGACGGCACGCCGGATCAGACGTTCCAGGTGCAGTACCGGCCGGTGCTCCCGCGCCGCCACGCGGAGAACGTCGAGCTCGTGCTGCAGGACGGCACCATCGAGACCTGGACCGAGGCGCGCAACATCGCGAACTCCGGGTCGGAGGATCGCCACTTCATCTGGGAGGCGTCCAGCGGCACGATCCGCTTCGGCCCGCGCATCCGCTACCCGGACGGCACCATCCACCAGTACGGCGCGGTGCCGCCCAGCGGCGCCGAGGTGATCGCGACCGGCTACCGCTCCGGCGGCGGCGCGCGCGGCAACGTGGGCGCGAACACGCTGGTCGCGCTGCACACCTCGATCCCGTTCGTCGATCGCGTGACGAACCTCGATGCTGCCCAGGGCGGCGTCGATGCCGAGACGATCGAGAACGCGAAGGCGCGCGGCGCGATGACGCTGCGCACCGGAGATCGCGCCGTCACCGCGGAGGACTTCGAGCGGTTGACGCTGCAGGCCTCGCCAACGATCGCCCGCGCGCGGACGCTCCCGCCCTCGCGTCCCGGCAATCCCGTGCGCGTGCTCATCGTGCCCACCGTGAACCGCGAGGCCGATCAGCTCTCGCTCGATGACCTCGGCATCTCGAACGACCTCTATACGCAGGTCGCCGAGTACCTGAACGAGCGCCGCGTCCTCGGTGCGGCGCTCGAGATCGGCCCGCCGGTCTACCAGGGCGTCAGCATCGTCGCGCGCGTGCAGACGGAGGCCGGCCGTGACCCCGACCTCGTGCGGCACCGCGCGCTCCAGGCGCTCTACCGCTACGTGAACCCGCTGGTCGGCGGCTCCGATGGCGCGGGCTGGCCGTTCAACCGCGACCTCAACGTCGCGCAGGTCTTCGCGCTCCTCGCCGACATCGAGGGCGTCGCACGCATCGACGAGGTGCTGCTGTTCCCGGTCGACCTCGCGACGCAGCAGCGCGCGCCCGCAGGACAGCAGCAGATCGCACTGGAGCCGGGGGCGCTGTTCGTGTCGTTCCGGCACATCGTGATCTAGATGGCACCCACGCACGGCGACTGGCTGATCGAGCAACTCCCCCGCGTGATGCAGGAGGATCCGTTTCTTCGCGGGTTCGTCGGCATCACGCAGGAGATCGCCTCCTCGCTGCGCGACGAGATCGAGAAGATCGACTACTTCCTCGACACGGAGCTGGCCCCGGAGGAGTTCGTGCGCTGGATCGGCGGCTGGCTCGGCCTCGCCGTCGAGCCGGTCGCGGTCGACCCCGCCGAGCGCGAGCGCCGCGTGCGCGGCGTGGTCGAGGCCGCAGGCGAGCTGTTCCTGCGCCGCGGCACTCGTGCGGGCCTCGAGGGCATGCTCCACGCGATCACCGGTGAGCCGGCGCGCGTCTCCGACAGCGGCGGCGTCTTCCGCACCGGGCAGGCGCCCGCGAACCAGAAGCACGTCGTGGTGCGCATCCGCAGCAACGGCGGCGTCGCCGATCAGTCGCTGCTGCGCCTGGTGCAGCAGGAGATGCCGGTCGACGTCACCTTCGACCTGCTCATCGCCGGTCGCCGCGTGAGCGAGGAGGCCCCCGTCGAGCTCGGCCACCTCGAGGATGTCGCCGAACAGATCGGTCGCATCGAGCGCGCCAACTGGGAGGAGCCGCCGCGCGTCGCCGCGATCGGCGAGGAGCCGGTGATCGGTGCGCAGTCGGTCGCGGTGCAGGTCATGGAGCCGGAGGCGCATGCGGCCGCCGAGGACGTCACCGATGCAGACGACACCCACGAGGAGGGCACGCGCGGTGGCTGAGGTGACCTGTCCCCAGTGCGGCACGCTCGCCAACCTCGAAGAGGGGCAGCACGCCTTCTGTACCAACTGCGACTACCCGCTGTTCTGGGCGGGCAAGCAGGACGCCCGCAACGAGCAGGCCGAGGTGCTCTCGGCCTCCGGCGGCGAGATCGACGAGGATGAGCAGGTCACCGATGTGATCTGCCGCACCTGCGCCGAGCGCAACCCCGGCAACCGCGCCTTCTGCCTGAAGTGCGGCTCCGAGCTCACCCGCGCCGACGAGGAGTTCGACCCGGAGGCGCCGCCCGCGCTCATCCTCGGCGAAGCGGAGCCGCCGAGGTCGTCGCGCTTCGTGCGCATGGCGATCGGTGTGCTCGCCGTCTTCGCGCTCCTCGGCGGCGGCTACCTCGGCTACCGCGAGTGGGACGCGCGCCGCATCCCCCCGGTGAGCGTCGCGACGCTCGATGCCACGGGCGACACCGGCTACGACACCGCGATCCAGGTCGGCGAGGGCGCCCCGTTCGTTGTCTACCGCGACCAGGGCGCGAAGGCGCTCCGCGCCGTGCGCTGCAAGCAGCCGAACTGCCTGGGTGAGCTGCAGAAGGTGGCGCTCGTCTCCCAGGGCGACCCCGGGCACGACCTCCTCGTGGACCTCGCAGGTGGCGCGCCGCTCGTGCTGTACCGCGACCAGGCGACGAAGTCGCTGCGCGTCGTGCGCTGCGGCACCTTCGCCTGCGACAACGCCGAGGGCTCGCGCCGCTTCGCGACCGTCGACGACGGCGGCGACCCCGGCCACGACTCCGCGATCGCCGTCGGCGGTGGCATCCCGATCGTGACGTACCGCTCCGCCGCCACCGGCACGCTGAAGGCCGCGCTGCTCTGCGCCAACGAGTGCTCCGACGACGACGGCCCCGTGCTGGAGCGCGGTTCCGCGAATGGCCGCGTGCTCGTCACCCTCGTTGGCGGCCAGAACGTCGACACCGGCTACAACTCCGCGGTCGCGATCCCGACCGGCGGCACGCCGTACGTCGCCTATCGCGATGGCGTGAACAAGTCGCTGCGCTTGCTGCACTGCACGAACCGCAGCTGCAGCAAGCACGATGAGCCGATCATCCTCGTCGCCGCCGATGTCGGGTACGACACCGCGATGGTGATCGGGCAGAGCGCGTTCCCGATCATCGCCACGCGGAACAACGAGAACAACACGCTCATGATCATTACCTGCGGCGACGTGGACTGCACGAAGGACAAGCGCACGCAGGAAGTCGTCGACAACGGCGGGGCGGACGGGCACAAGGTCGGCTTCGGCATCTCGATGGTGCTCGGCCCCAGCGGTAACCCGATCGTCGTCTACCGCGATGAGACCGAGAAGGCGATGAAGATCCTCCGCTGCGGCGATGCGACCTGCACGGTCGGCGCGCGCAGCATCGCCAAGCTCGACCCGGCCGTGGGCACCGATGACGGCTTCGACACCGCCGCGCGACTCTCCGGCGGCCTGCTCTACGTCTCCTACCGTGACGCCACCACGAAGGCGCTCAAGTTCGCGCGGGTACGCCCCTAGCCCTCGCTCCCACCGAGACCGCCACCGACTGGCATCGAGGCGGCGCGCTGCGGCCGCGCGCGTGTGTGGCGGCACGTCCGTGCTCAGCGGTGACGGGCGAGGCGTAGCCTCCGGTCGGGTGCCTGGGCGTGGGGCTGTCCGCGCCGAGCGGTGATTATCGAGGCGCCCCGGCGGGGGTGGGTGCCGCTGGTGGCGCGCTGGCCGCGCTGATGGTCACCGGGTCGCTCGTGCCGGTGGCGATCGGGTTGCCTGCTGCATCCTCGATCTCCACGGTCAGGCCGCCTGCTGCGCCCGCGCCCGGATTCTGCACGTTCGTCAGCGTCAGCAGCACCGCCGCGCCCGCCGGCGCCGTCGCGGCATCACTCGCGCGGATCACGATGGCGGACTGGCCGGTGGCGATCGCCGCTGCGGCGCCCGCGAGCCCAGCGACCGCGTTCCCCTGCACCGTCGTCGGGCCGTTCTTGTTGAGCGTGAACCCGTCCGGGAACTTCACGATGATGCGCGCGCCGCCCCCGAGCTCCGCCGGGACG
>Ga0172380_10007912_pt1 | contig 11808 bp, 9 predicted proteins | sample Leawe162metaG_FD_119747 | JGI IMG/M metagenome (GOLD analysis project Ga0172380, IMG submission 119747) | Leachate microbial communities from a municipal landfill in Southern Ontario, Canada - Leachate well 162 metaG | ecosystem: Engineered > Solid waste > Landfill > Unclassified | place... | reverse complement strand
TGCCTTCTGGGCCATCTGGCAGGCGTTTCCCTCCTCAACGTTGTTCGGACTGTGCGGAACCCTTATTACCCTGCCGCTGGTCAACCCGGTTGCCAGACTCTGCTACCGCATGTTCGCGCGTATCCGGGGCTATCTGCCGAAACGGCGCACCAGCTGTGTGGCCGGCTCATGCAGGATCGGACGGATGTGACGTGAGGATAAAGTGTCAGTAATCGATCCCCTGCTGTGCTTCGATATCCGCACGGTAGGCATGCTTGACCTCCGTCATGCTGGTCACGGTATGTGCCCGGTAACAGACATCGGGGTGAGCATCCCGCCCGGTCAGCACCAGATGCATGTCCGGAGGTTTGATATCGAGCAGTTCCAGGACCTGGGGGAGATCCACCAGTCTGAGCGTGAGGGCATTGTTGATTTCGTCCAGAATGACAATATCGAACTGGCCGGATCGGATCTTTTCCTTGGACAGTTCAATGGCACATTGGGCATTGGCGCGATGCTCATGATACGGAATGGTATTCCCTTGAATGCCGCAGAAACCCTTGCCGGTCTGGTGGAATTCAACCAGCGGGGCAAGCCATTTCAGCCCGTCGATTTCACCGGTGTAGAGATCACCCTTCATAAACTGGATGATGCACACCCGCATCTTGTGTCCCACCGCCCGCACAGTCATCCCCAGCGCCGATGAGGTTTTACCCTTGCCGTTTCCGGTCAGCACGACAATCAGTCCTACCTTTTGTTTTGGCTCCAGATGCTGCATATATGTTCGCCACCTTTCGGGTTTGAATAGGTGAAGCTTCCTTCTCTTATGATAGCGCTTTTTTACCTCTGGTTGGCCAACAAATGCATGTATGATTTGCAGATGGACTGCTTGACGCGCAGTTTCCTAAACTCATAAACCCGAACAGAATTCAGGGGCCTTCTTGATTCAAAAACGACATCCCTGAAGGTAATTATATAATTCCGTTCTATCTAACAGCCTGATAAATAAACATAAAACTTGATTTCATTTTTTATTATGATATTGTCGCACAATGCATACGGATTATTGTTTTGTACATAAACTCGGCGAAAGCGATCTTTGCATCTGCCTGGCACAGAAAGAGGAAAGAGACGCATGTCCCTATGTAAATCGTCACGATTTTACTGTTGACCGTTTTTGTACTCACCCCAAACGACGTACGATCCAGAAAAAGCCTCTTCCCGCCACACACTTACCGCACGATTTTGAATGGGTGTAGTATCCCTTTGAAGTAATCATTCTCATATTCCAGAGATCACAAAATGTCCCATAAGATATATTATGTAAAGTACGCAGTACGTGACATAATATCTGCTCAGTAGTGTGCCTATCCAGTCTACGGCTTTAATCGCATAATAAACAAATAGGTAATCAGCAGGAATGGAAGCGTGGAAAAGGCGGCTGTCAGGTTGCCGGCATAGAGCTGCCAGGTTGAAAAGATGACGAGACCGAGGACAAACATAAGAAGAAGGATCAAACCGAATTTTTTCATAGATTCCATTGATACGGCGGCCGGATCACCTGCTGCCGCTCGTTGATTGTATATTTACTGATAGTAATAGCACACCGCACACCGGAAACAGAACCACAAAGATGTTCGTAAGGTGTCTTTAAATGCACTTCTGTAATCCGGATGGATCGGATGGACGCTGCTAACGGCAGAATCTGAAAACCGTATTTTGATTTCATCCGTGTTCATCCCATGTATCCGTGGTTCTAAAACAGACTCTTTCCTCCCCTCTCCCACCATATTTCAAAATATCTATAACACGCGGATTTAAATGATGAATTCAGAGAGATGTAAAAAAACCGTTACACTTTATTAGAATTTAACTGATCTTCTACAGTAATTTTTGATAGTTGTTTGATATCGGTATATTACAAGGCGCAATTTTGCTCTTGGCACCATGAATCTGTGCTTTGAAAGCCCGTTTTTCTATGCTCTGATTGCTCTTATTGCTCTGATCGTTGCCTTGAGCTTCGTTGGTGGTCAGCACACAGATGCATTTTATAATTACGATTTGATCGTCAGAAGAAATAAAAAACGGAGATTATGAAGAGGCGGGAGACCTGTTTGGGAGAGAATTAAGTGCAAAAAAACGATACTCAATCATAACCACTCAAAAATTTCAAAATGTAACAACCTGTTTTATAATGATTATTCGGTGCATATTTTTTTACAACTTTTTTAAGCAAGTGTAAAGAAATGGCACCCCCCATGTTGGACTTAAACCAACATCATTTGTGATAGGGATAAATAGGATGCAACTCCCCCCTCTCCTCTTGACAAAACGGCCTCACAAGTTAATAATCCGCTTTTACTGTATACACAACCCTTGAAGGGAAGTTTATCATGCGCATTGAAAGCGATTTCCTCGTTATCGGCAGCGGTATTGCCGGTCTCTCCTTTGCCCTCCAGGCAGCCGACCACGGCAGCGTCGCCATTGTCACCAAACGTGATATTTCTGAATCGGCCACCAAGTATGCCCAGGGAGGCATCGCCACGGTTTATTCAGACGACGACTCCTTTGATGCCCACGTTGAGGATACGCTCGTTGCGGGGGCCGGTATCTGCCACGAAGATGTCGTCAGGATGGTGGTGGAGGAAGGACCCCAGACCATCCGCAATTTGATCGAATGGGGGGTGAAGTTTACCACCAGTGGCGAATCATACGACCTGACCCGTGAAGGTGGCCACAGCGCCCGAAGGATCCTGCATGCCGAGGACATTACCGGGCGGGAAATCGAAAGGGCTCTGGTCTATGCGGTCAGACAGCACCCGGCAATTACGATCTATGAGAACCACATCGCCATCGACCTGATTACCTCCGCAAAGATAGAGCGGCGCCAGCTTGAGAAAAACCACTGCCTGGGGGCGTACGTACTCGACATCAATAACAATTCCGTTGTGACCTTCAGTTCAAAGATCACTCTTCTGGCCAGCGGCGGCGCGGGCAAGGTGTATCTGTACACCTGCAATCCTGATGTCGCTTCCGGGGACGGCGTTGCCATGGCGTATCGTGCCGGTGCCACGATTGCTAACATGGAATTCATGCAATTTCATCCCACCACCCTGTTTCATCCGCAGGCCAAATCATTTCTTATTTCCGAAGCGGTACGCGGCGAAGGCGCCATCCTGCGCCGACGTGACGGTACGGCTTTCATGGAAAAATATCACAAGCTGAAGGATCTGGCGCCCCGCGATATCGTTGCCCGGGCCATCGATAATGAAATGAAAACCAGCGGCGATGATTGCGCCTTTCTTGACATTACCCATGAACCGGCCGACGTCGTTCGCAACCGCTTTCCCAACATATACCAGACATGCATGGAATTCGGCCTGGATATGACCAAGGAGTGGCTTCCGGTCGTTCCTGCCGCACATTACCTGTGCGGAGGGGTAGCGGTCAATTTTGACGCCGAAACCGATATCCCCGGCCTGTACGCTATCGGAGAAACCGCATTTACCGGTCTCCATGGCGCCAACCGCCTGGCCAGCAATTCGCTGCTTGAAGCCGCTGTATACGCCGGACGCGCCTATAACCACGCCAGCGAGGCTGTCAAATCAATGCCACAAGACCATCGGGAAATACCGCATTGGGATTCCGGCACCGCCACCAACAGCGATGAAATGGTGGTCGTCTCCCAGAACTGGGACGAAATCCGGCGTACCATGTGGAATTATGTGGGGATTGTGCGTTCCGACAAGCGTCTGGCACGTGCCATGAGCCGCATTAAGCTGATTCAGGGAGAAATAGAGGAATATTACTGGAATTTCAATGTAACGTCTGACTTGATCGAGCTGCGCAACATCGCCACCGTGGCAGAACTGATCATAACCTGCGCACAAAAGCGCAAGGAGTCGCGCGGACTGCATTATAACCTTGACTACCCTTTTCTTGACGATGAAAACGGGAAAAAAGACAGTTTTGTCAAGAAACAGTTTTAAAAGGAGCTGCGACAGTGGATATCAATGAAACCCGCAAGCGGATTGATCTTCTGGATGATGTGCTGTTGCGTATCTTTAACGAGCGTGCCCGCCTGGCGCTGGACATCGGTCATGCAAAGAAGGAGCTGAATCTGCCGGTGTTTGATCCAGCCCGTGAAAAACGAATTTTTAACCGGATGAAAGAGGATAACCCCGGACCGCTGGATGATGAAGCAATCGTCAGGATGTTTGAACGCGTCGTTGATGAGTCCAGGCGCCTGGAACGCATCATGTCACATACAGAAGAAGATTAAGGGAGTATAGTTATCATGCTGATTATTATGAAGAAACATGCTGAAGAAACTGCATTGGATTCAATCAAGGAGTATCTGATAACCCGTGATTTCGACATCCATCAATCAACGGGTGCCAACCGCACCATTATTGGCGTAATCGGCGATACCGCAACCCTGAATGACCATGAGATAGAAACCATGCCGGGCGTCAGTCAGGTGGTACGAATCAGGAAAGATGACTAGAAGTGGATATCATTACCTCATCCAGGGCATTTTTCAAACGTTCGACGGTGTACGGTTTCTGAATAAAGAAGGTCAGATCATCTTCCGTTATTTTTGACGAGGCATCTTCCCTGCTGAAACTGCTCGATATAAGCACCGGCACCATCGACCCCCTCATCCGTAACTCATGCAATACTTCCGCGCCATCCATTTCCTGCATGGTCATATCCACCAGCAGCAGCTCTATCGAATGCCCCCGTTCGGAATAGATCTGCAATGCCTCTCGGCCACTTCCTGCGGTAACAACGGAGTACCCGAGCGCTTCAAGAAGATTTTCAGCCATTTCTGCAAGCAGTTCGTCGTCGTCAACCACCAGAACCGTTGATTTTCCATCGGATCCATGCATTTTAGGGGTGTCATCGATTGTCACCGGAATAACATTGTCTACACAGGCTGGAATAGCCAGCCTCACAACTGTGCCCACGCCTTGCTGGCTTTTTATGTCGATTGTTCCTTTAAGAGCTTTTACCACCCCTGAAACAGCAGACATATCAAGCCCTCGACCGGTGAACTTGGTGCTGAAGAACGGATCAAACACTCTTCGCAATGTATCCTCATCCATTCCGCAACCGGTGTCAGCCACTTCCAGAATAACATTCCTGCCGGTTGCCACAACCTCGGAGTACCCCGAAATGGTAATGGAACCCTGCTGTGATCCTATGGCTTCAACCGCATTGTTAACAACACTTACAATGACTTGACGCAGCTGGTTTGGATCGGCTTTAATCAGGGGAAGATCATTTGGAATATTCAGCGTCAGAGCAACATTTGCCCCGCCAAGTGATGCTCTGATTTGCTCATGCATCTGATCAAGAAGTGTTTTCAGAGATATCTTTTCAAGCAGATAGAGGCCTTTGCCGGAATACGCCAGCATTTTCCGGCACAACTCCGCGGCACTCTGTGTTGCCTGCAATATTCTTGCAAGATACGGTTGCGCCGGCGACTGTAAATCCAGTTTCATCTTTGACAGATCAGCCGCTCCCTGAATCACCATAAGCAGATTGTTAAAGTCATGGGCAATGCCACCGGCAAGGGTACCAATATTTTCGAGGTGGCGGGCATGCTGGACTTGTTCAAGAAGAGAAAGCCGCTCGGTTTCAGCCCTCTTGATATCACTAATGTCTTGAACAACCCAGATTGAACCATCATCCGGTTTTTCCGGATCAATGGCCTGGCCTGTAAGAAGACACGGGAACAGGGTCCCATCAACCCTTTTCATCATTACTTCGGTCGTGAACATGCCACCATCGGCAAGTCCGTTATACCCCTCGTCACCAATGCGCCGGCAATCATCCACATCAGCATAAAAACCAAAGGTATTCATCCCCTTGACCTGACCCGGTTCATAGCCGAACATTCTGTCATGAAGAGCATTAGACCACTGAATGGTACGATTCTTGATGAATCCTATCCCGACGGAAACGTTATTGAGTATGATTCGCTGTTCATTGACCGAGGCTGCCAGGAGCGAAGAACGCTCATCCAATTCTGCCTGCAGGACCTTAAGTTTATCAAGATGACGAAATATCGTGCGGGTCAGTACCACAATGAGAAGGCACAAGCCGAACGTAAAAGAGGACTGAATAATCGACTTATGAATCCATGGCCTAAGAACATCATCCTCATGAAGCGATACGATTGCCACTAACGGAAAACGGGAGAGCTGATTATATGAAATTATCCGATCTGATCCGTCTACGGCACTGCTGTTAACATGATACGTCCCGTATGATTTACGAGGCAGCATCTCCTGAAACATTTTTGTCTTCTTGAAATCAGTATTGTAGGCGTTTTCCACATGTGGCTGGATAACCAGTGGCACTCCGTCGGTGCGCATCAAGACAATTCTTCCGCGAGGTCCGAGACTTGCCTTGCTTAAAAAGCGCTTGTAATAGTCCACTTCGAATGCAGCGGCAACCATACCGTTGAAAGACTGACCTTGACGATTAAGCTTTCGCATAAGATTGAAGCGCCAGCGATTCACCAGACGACTCATGACCGGTTGCCCAATCGTAAAGTCAATATCCGGGTGACTCAGATAATTCTGAAAATAGACTCGATCGGCAACCGATATTTTACGAGGAGGATAATCCTCCTGCGTGTTGGTAAACATCACCCCGTTAGTGTCCACCAGAAACAGAGCCCCGATTTGCGGTGAATTTTCACGCAAGCGCCGCAAGTCGCGATGCAGCAGGAGCGGATCAACCGTATCAACGTCCTTATACATGGCAATGTCGTGAACAACCTCACGCAACACACTGTCAGCTTCGGCAAAAGCGCTCTCGGTATGCTCTGCCAGAGCTCTGGCATAATCTGCCGATTGCCGTTCTGCCTGAATTAATGTTTCACTTCGGCCGGACAACATATCCCAGGCAGAAAGGGCTATGACAGCGGCAAGTATAAAACCGACAAAAAGTCGCAGGTTTGATTTGATTTTATGAATGGTCGGTTCAGCCACACCTTGATCCTTGCATTTTGAATATATGATATCCGTGTTCAGCTGATAATCAACGACGATGTGTAATCTAATTAAAATGTATACAACACACCCTATAATCTTTCAACACGATTCGCACAAACACAGCAAATAATCACACAAGTCTGACCGTTGTTTGCCATAAGGCTGCATTTCATAGATTCATCCAAAATACAATTTGCTTGACACCACTCGACTGATAGTGCTAAACAACTAGCTTCAATTTCGATACTTACACAAAGAAAATTTTTGGAGGTGCAGCTTGGCTCATCATAAGTCGGCAATCAAGAGGATCAAACAGACAGTAAAGAAAACCGCCCGTAATCGTCATGTATCATCGACGCTGAAAACATATATCAAGCGCGTTCGTGAAGCGGTAGAAGCCAAAGACAAGGATGCTGCTGTTGCGGCTCTTAAGGTAGCCATCCCTGTTATTGATGCTACTGCAACGAAAGGTGTCATTCACAACTCAACAGCTTCCCGCAACGTGTCACGCCTGACAAAACTGGTCAACACACTCGGCTAGAGTTTATCCATAACGAGAAAAAGGGGGCTACGATATCGTATGCCCCCTTTTTCTCGTTGTAATGAATATAAATGTTGCTCTTCCGATTTCAAAATAAATAATATCAAGGTGGCGAGCAAGTAAACAAGCGAGCGCCCTGGTGTGGAAGCGTGAAAGTGGAATTACCACCCGCCGGTACAGATCCCCATGCTCATCCCGTGCAGAAGAGTATACGACTGCCCCCCTCCCGTTTTTGAAGCGACGTCACACCGGTAAAATTCGTCAAATATACGCTTTAATTCCCTTCTCGAAAAGTTTCGTGCCTGTGTGACGATATCACCCAAAAAGAAAGAATTTATATTGAGTTCCCTGCCGATATCAGCCTGAGGTATTTTCTTGTCGAGCAGTTCTCTGACGCGCCATAATTTTCTAAAATGACTTGTCAGAGCTCCAATTATCATCGGCGCATCCTCACCATGCAGAAACAGCGCATCGAGACTTCTGATTGAATTCGGAACATCGCGAAGTCCTAAGAACTTTGCCAGTTCAAAAGCGGTAAATGCCTTGCTGCTGCTGGCCATGATACGGACATCATCAACAGTTATGCGAGCCTTTGTTCCTGCATAGGCCACCAACTTCTCAATCTGCGAGCTTAATTCCTGTAAATTGTTACCGATCAACGTGGATAAAAGTTCTGCTGCTGCAGTCTCAATCGGTTTTCCTTGGGCGACCGCTTCAGTTTGAATAAATCCTGAGAGCTTGTTGTCATAAAAGCGCTTGTACTCGACCAAAACCCCAAGTTTTTTAAATTCAAGAAAGAACTTCTTGCGTTGGTCAATCTTGGTTCCGGTCAACAGCAGACAGGTACCGGGAGCCGGATTTTGGATATACGGAAGCATGGTTTCAAGAGCTTCAGCTTTCAGTTGTTCGGCCCGTTTAACCAGAACCGCTCGACGCTCCGAAAACATCGGTAGGGTCTGGGCGGCATCAACAATATCAACTCCTTTGGATTCATTGCCAAAAAAGACGTTAAAGTTAAAATCCTTAAGAGTCGGATCGATAGCCCGTTCAAGCAGCGAATGGGCCGCACGGTCAACGAGAAATTGCTCTTCACCATAGAGAAAGCAGACAGTTGGTACAATGCCCTTCTTCAAGGCGGTTTCAAACTCTTGGGGTGTCATGGTTAATAGGACTCTTCCAATGCGGAAATAAATTTATGAGCAATATTGCGGGCGGCGGCATCCAGAGCCTGTTCTTCAGCATTGCGCTGCAGCGCAAGATTCGTATTGGCTGGGTACTGTTTTGATCCTTGAATCTGTCCTTTCCAGAGCGGCACATCTGTACCTTTCTTTACAATTTCAAGTTCAACATTCAAAGACAGGTTGTATTCCCGCGCTTGATCAAGGGCATTATACGATACCACCTTGCCGGAATAAGAGAGAATCCGCGCCTTCACGGCAAGATCGGCATTGCTTTCGCTCTCAGCGGGATTCAGTCCGCGCAGGGCATGAAACTCATCATAAAACGCCCTGCGCAATACAGTTTGTGCAGTTGGGCTGAGACTCTCGTTAGTGAAGAACGGTACCCAGATATTCTGACTGGTCCCGAGCCGCCCGGATTGGGAGTTGGTCACATGATACCCGCACCCCGCGATAACATTCAGCAGCAGGCCAAGTATCACCCTCCTCCCCCACAATGAAGGTGTCATCTCCTACCCCACCACGATGTTGACGAGCTTCCCTTGCACACAAATCACCTTGCGGACCGTCTGCCCTTCAATAAACTGCGCAATTTTTTCATCGGCCAATGCCAGTGCTTTAAGCTCTTCCTCACCGGTAGCAGCAGCAACGGTTATCTTGGAACGCAGCTTCCCATTAACCTGAACCACAACCAGGAGCTCTTCATCAACCACGGCACTCCGGTCATAGTCCGGCCATGAGGTTTGAGTCAATTGAGTCGAGTTTCCCAGGCGCTGCCATAGTTCCTCTGTGACATGGGGGACAAATGGCGCCATAAGCAAAATGACGCTTTGGAGGGCTTCTTTCATAACCGCGGGAAATTGAGGCGAGGCAAGTTCCGCAGGCTGAAGAATGTTAAGCAGCTCCATTACGGAGGCTATCGCCGTATTAAAATGGAAACGGTCTTCCAGATCTTCCGAGACCTTCCGGATAGTTTTATGTACCGCTCTGCGCAGAATCCTCTCCTCGGCGGTCAACGAACCGGGATCGAGCGGGCTGGCATTTTTGATCATGCCAATGCGGTCATGGACCAGTTTCCAGATTCGATTGAGAAAGCGGAAGGAACCGTCAACCCCCTGGTCATTCCAGTCCAGGTCTTTTTCGGGTGGTGCGGCAAACAGTGAAAACAGACGGGCAGTATCCGCCCCGTATTTTGAAATCAGTGCGTCAGGATCGACAACATTTCCCTTCGACTTGCTCATTTTAGCGCCATCTTTAATGACCATTCCCTGCGTCAGAAGATTAATGAACGGTTCATCAGCGGTTATGTGCCCCAGATCGCGCATGACTTTTGTAAAGAAGCGCGCATACAACAAATGCAATACGGCATGTTCGATGCCGCCAATATACTGATCAACCGACATCCAGTAGTCAACGCGATCGCGGTCAAGAATGCCGTCTTTGAAATCGGGACAGCAATAGCGAAGGAAATACCACGACGACTGTACAAATGTGTCCATCGTATCGGTTTCACGCCGAGCAGATTTTCCACATTTTGGACAGGAACAGTTAACAAAAGACTCCATCTGGGCCAGCGGACTCCCGCCTTCGCCGCTGAATGCAACATCTTTCGGAAGGACAACCGGAAGATCCTTTTCCGGGACAGGTACTACTCCGCAACTGTCGCAGTAAATGACCGGAATCGGGTTTCCCCAATAGCGCTGACGTGAAATCCCCCAGTCTCGAAGACGGAAGTTTACCGTTTTGGTACCATGCCCCTGCGATTGCAGAAAGTCTGCTATTGCACTTTTTGCATCGCTGCTCTGCAGACCGTCGAACTGGCCTGAATTCGTCATGATTCCCGCTTCGGTAAATGCCTCGGACATGCTGGAGGGATCGAGAGTTACTCCGGTTGGCTGGATAACAACCTTCAGAGGAAGATCGTATTTTTTTGCAAACTCAAAATCGCGTTGATCATGGGTCGGTACCGCCATGACTGCACCCGTGCCGTAATCCATCAGGACAAAATTGGCGAGGAAGATCGGCATCCGTGCGCCGGTAAGCGGGTTTTTGCAGTATGAACCGGTAAATACTCCCTCTTTCTCAAAATCATCAGCAGTACGTTTGATACGATCTGTTTTTCTGATTTTATCGATAAAGCCGACGACCGCATCTCTTTGGTCAACAGTGGCAAGTTCAAGGGCACGGGGATGCTCAGGCGCCAGCGACATAAACGTCGCACCAAAGAGGGTGTCCTGGCGTGTTGTGAACACCCGGATCGATTCAGAACCGAGTTCCAACGGAAAATCGATCTCGCAACCGTCACTCTTGCCAATCCAGTTACGTTGCATGACAAGAACACGTTCCGGCCAACCGGGAAGATTAAATGTGTTTTCCAGAAGTTCTTCGGCATAATCAGTAATCCGGAAAAACCATTGATCGAGTTCCTTCTGGTTGACTTCCGTATCACAGCGCCAGCAACCGCCATCCTCAACCTGCTCATTGGCAAGAACGGTTTCGCACTTGGGACACCAGTTTACAAAGGAGGTTTTTTTGTAAGCCAACCCTTTGGCAAACATTTCCAGAAAAAGTTTTTGTTCCCAGCGGTAATAATCAAGATCGCACGTTGCCAGTTCGCGATCCCAGTCATAAGAGAACCCCATCTTTTTAATCTGATTTCGCATATAGGCGATGTTTTCATAGGTCCATGTCGCCGGATGACTTTTATTCTGGATAGCTGCATTTTCAGCCGGCATGCCGAACGCGTCCCACCCCATCGGATGCATGACATTGAATCCGCGCATCCTTTTGAACCTGCCGATAACATCGCCGATGGAATAATTTCGTACATGCCCCATATGAATACGACCGGATGGGTATGGGAACATTTCCAGAAGATAGTATTTTTGTTTATTGGCGTCTTCAGACACCTTGAATGTTTTTTCGCTATCCCAAACGGTCTGCCATTTTTGTTCTACGTCTTTTGGTGAATACTTCTGTTCCACGGTGAATTCCTTTCGTGCCTTGAATGTTCAAGCCCTGTTACACAGGATAAGTGCATTAACGAATTATTTTTCTGCAATAACAACTGCAGATACCTACCAACATACTATTTATTTATTAT
>Ga0172380_10007911_pt1 | contig 11810 bp, 12 predicted proteins | sample Leawe162metaG_FD_119747 | JGI IMG/M metagenome (GOLD analysis project Ga0172380, IMG submission 119747) | Leachate microbial communities from a municipal landfill in Southern Ontario, Canada - Leachate well 162 metaG | ecosystem: Engineered > Solid waste > Landfill > Unclassified | place... | reverse complement strand
TTTAATTGCTGTGACGCTAAAACCGCGAGACTGCAGAATTTTACTGATTGAAGCTGTTGCCACGCCCTTCCCTACGCCAGACATTACTCCGCCGACGACGAAAATATACTTCATCGAAAATTTTTAAATTTTTAATTTTTATTGCTTGCTCCCCGTAGGGTTCATTTTTATTCTTCTTCCTCTTTTTTTTCTTCTTTTTTATCTCCAGCCACTATTACTTTTGTTTCAATTTCCAAATTATGGTCTAAATTAATGTTTACAGAAAATTCTCCAAGTTCTTTTATCGGGTTTTCCAACAAAATCTGGGATTTTTTAACTTCAAATCCCATTTCTTTTAATTTCTCCGCGATTTTTTGGCTGTTAATTGATTCAAAAAGCTGCCCCTCGTCGCCTATTTTTACAGTAATGTTTATTTCTAATCCGTCTAGGCTTGAGGCCAGTTCCTGCGCTTTCTTCAAGTCTTCTTCTGCTTCTTTCTCTATAACTTCTTTTTGGTCAGCAAGCCATTTTAACGCCTGTTTTGTGGCGGCTCTGGCTAATTTTTCAGGCAACAGAAGATTTCTGGCATAGCCGTTTTTTACCTCTTTTATTTCGTATTTTTTTCCAAGACTTTCAATGTCTTGTAATAGAATTACCTTCACCCTTCACCCAAACGAGCTTATTATTTCATATTCCGAAAACTTTTGCTCGTTAGTTTTTATTTTATTAATGCGAACCCTCCCGTTTGGATGAAGGGTTCATGTTTTTTATTATATTTTATCTTATACAATTCCCTATTCTAATTCAATCCTTTAATAATTTCAAGGGCTTTATCTAGTTGCGGGTCTTTTTGCTGTTGAACGTCCTGGTCTGTGATATCAACTTTTATGTCGGGCTCTAAACCGACCTCAGAAATTGAACTGCCCTTTGGAGTAAGCCACTTGGCTATAGTTACTTTTATAAATGCGCCGCCCCGTAAATCTACAACTTCCTGAACAGAACCTTTTCCAAAAGATTTTATGCCGATTAATTTTATATTTCTGTTATCTCTTAATGCTCCGGCTAAAATTTCGGAGGCGGAAGCTGAACCTTCATTTATCAAGACGACTATAGGAAAGCTCGCAAGGCTGGAATTTCCTTCTGCTTTATAAATTTGTTTTTCTTTGTTAGCGCCTAAGTCTTCAATAGTTATTATTTGGTCTTTTTGCAGAAACCAGCCAGCAATATCTTGGGCAACTTCCAGATACCCGCCGGGATTGTTTCTTAAGTCTAGCACTATTTTTTTTGCCGGGCTTTGCAAAATTTGAAGCGCCGCTGACTTAAAGTCAGACGAAAGCGTATCGCCAAATTGATAAATTTGTATATAAGCTATATCGTTATTTTTGATTGACCAATCCAAAGAGGGGATTTTAATTGTTTCTCTTGTAATTTTAATATCTTTTGAGCTGGTCCATCCATCTCTGACAATAGTTAGGGTTACGGTTGTGCCTTTTGGCCCCCTGATTAAATTAACCGCTTCGTCTGTTGTCATTTGGGACGCGTCTTTGCCGTCTATTTTTGCAATTATATCGCCTGCTTTTAACCCTGCTTTTTCACCAGGAGTTCCTTTAAGCGGAGCCACCACTGTAAGCATGTCTTTTTTAATGCCGATTTCCACGCCTATTCCCTCAAAAGATCCTGATAAATCTTGCTGAAATTTACGGGCCTGTTCTGGGTCAAAAAAATCTGTGTACGGATCTCCCAGAGATTTTGTCATTCCAGAGATAGCGCCATAAATTATTTTCTGGTTGTCTATTTTTGCCGGATCAATAAAATTTTGTTGCAATTTGTTATATGCATCCCAGAAAAGAGAGAAATCAATAGTGCCTGGCTGGGGCACATTATAAGCAATTTTTTCTGCGCCGATCCAAATTCCACACCCAAAAACAGCAGCGAAACATACAGCCAAAACAATAAAACAAATTATATTCTTTTTATTAAAAGAAAACATATTAGCTATTTATACCAAAAAATAATTCGTAAAGCAAGTGGTAATTGACACGGACTTTCAAAAGATGCAAGATTATTTAAAGTCTTTGGCCTTTGACATTAATCTCCTGTAACTTGGAGGATAAAATATGGAATTTTTATGCTTCGCGACAACCAAAAAATTTGTGTTGTATCTGCTGCCACTGCTGTCTTTTCTTTTTTTTGTGTCGTATTTGGCGTACCTCATGATTTCAGAAAAAAAGAGGGCGGGCTTAGTTGCGCAAAGAAGAGAAAAGCCCTTGGACGAGGTTTTGAAAAGGTGGCGCGGAATAAGAAAAATTAGGCGCCAGCGCGAAAGGCAAGAAAGACGGAGCAAGCGCAAGCATTGAGCAGAGGGTGGATTCGTTCCGCCCATTTTTTTACAAAAAAAATAGGCCGATGGTCATGATAACCACCGGCCCTGAATGCCGATCATCCTATAGACGGATGGGAACGATTTACGAGGATCCCTTTTTCCCCGGACTGTTTTCTCCAACCTTTTGAATGCCAGGAATAAATAAGGTTAGAGCTTTTAGGTCTCTTCCACAACAGTCAAGGCGACCCTTGTATGCCGACGATGATACGCATATGTCCTCCCTTTTGATGTGTCGGAGCGGATGGCGCCGCCGGACGGGCTAAGACAAAAGTTTGGCCAAGCAACGCGCGAGCTTTAGCGCACGCATAAGCCGTACCCCTTTCTGTTGGCTGTGGCTCTCTATGTGTTGAAGAGCTTCGCCAACGTTTGATTGAATGAACAGCTCCTATCTTTTATATTTAATTATATCATATCCATAAACCCCTGTCAATAGCTGTATAAAAAAACTGGGGGCAGTGAGACCAGTACAAGTTGTACGGTTTCGACTGCCCCCTTCGAAGGGTGGTGCTGTAAGAGGTGCTGTCCTGGGATATGGTTTTGTGTGCGCGACGCCAGAGTCTTTCTGGCTTTGTTGTCTTTGCCACGAAGTGGCCTTATTGGACACGCATGCGCGCGTTACAACTCCAATTCCCATGGCGGAATCTGGCGCTCGTGCGCCTATTCAGCAAGGTGGACTCATCACTACCCTCCTTGAAAGAACGACCGGCCTGTCACCCATTGGCTAACTTATTTCTATTATAGCCAAATAAAAAACGCTGTCAAGCGAATAATTTGCTTTTCAGCGTTTTTTATTTGTGGACCTGAGGGGACTCGAACCCCTAACCCCTAAGATGCCATCTTAGTGCGCTACCATTGCGCCACAGGCCCATTTATATTTTTTAGTATAAAGTATTTTATATGATGTATCAAGTATTTTGAGCAACCCTATCACTAATTTCAGCTATGTCTAAACAAAAAGCCAAAGTGGGGTCTAACACAATAGCCTTGCGGCGAATCGGTCTAAAACTGAAAGTTGAAGACCGACAGTGACGGTAGCTTGCTCAGAATGAACATAACCAGAATTGCTTCTGCAATGCCCACCAATAGAGCAAACACTTCCATGCCTTTTCCGATAGAGTCCATCTTGGTATCTCCTAGAAGAGCCAAGAGATGATTCTTTCGGGAAAAACGCCCCAGGCAATCGACAGGATCGTTAGGGCCACGATTTTGATTCCTCCCTCCTCCCTGAGGTCAATGAGGGATAGGAATCCATGAAACATACATTACCTCCTCCGCCAGTAGCGGATTTTAGGTGCTGTTGCACGAAAACCTCTCGTGCAGAGATTGTTGAACCTAATTCAACAATATATTAATTATAGCACGATTAAACTCCCAAGTCAAGTCTTTTTAGTTTTTCTATCGTCTGGTCGTAAGTCGGGCGGTCAACCGGATATGGAGTTGCGTCTTTCCCTCCGTGGGCAAAAGAATATCGGGCCGGATCTTCGTAAGATGGCTTGGCTCCGTAAATAACCTCTGCCACCAGCGCCAACGCGCGGATTGTTTTAGGCCCGACGCCTTGCGTTGCTAAAAGTTTTTCATAGTTTTCAGGTTTTTGGTCGCACAATCTCCACAGAATTTTTTCTAAATATTTGCTTTTTGAAAAATCTTCAGTAACAACCGGATGCCAGTTAAATTCTTTGTTTTCTAAATTTAATAATGTTAATTGCTGTTTTCCCTTTGCCAGCTGGATTGTTTGCGACAGCGGCGTATAATATTTTCTTAATAAAGTTATATCCTTCATTAAAGTATTAAAACTTTGCGAAACCAGTTCAGTGCTCAATCCCCTGTTCTGGTTGCTTTTGTTGGCTGTCATATTCAACACATTTTTAATTTTTAAATCGCTGGTAATTCCCGAGTGCGGTTCTTCTATCAAATCTTTTATATTTTTTGAGTACCAGTGATATCTTCTTGCTGATTGTTCTTGGATATTCATTCCCTGCTGGACAACTGTCCACGCCCCATTTTTTGTAAAGAAAAAGCTGTGGTGATAAATTTGAAAACCGTCTTGAACAAGCGAGCTGTCAACTTTGGCAGCCATTTTTGAATTGTAAACTAAAGCATTCGCAGATTTTTCTGGCATGCTAATTCTTTCTGCCCAGTTTATTATTTGCTCTGGAGTTTTTAATGAAGTTTTTCCCTTGCCTCCGCAAATAAAAATTCCCAAATCTTTTTCCGACCCGCGAATTGCTTCTTTTAATGCCGCAGTTAAAATTGTTGTTAATCCCGAAGCGTTCCAGTCAAAAGCTAAAACAGTTCCCAGCGACTGGAACCACACAGGATCAGAAATTCTTTTTACAAATTCATCGGCGCCTTCTTCTGCAATAATTGCGTAAATCATTCTTTTAGATAACAAAACCATTCTGTCAAAAAGCCACTTCGGGCACTTCCCATAATCCAATGTAAATGTTGCAATACCCTTATTTATCATACAGTCTATTTTAACAGATTAATTAAAAACAAAAAACAGCATTTCTGCTGTTTGGGTTCGGCGTTTTACCGCCCGAAAAACTCCTTTAGCTCCCTTTCATTTTTTTGGGTTTGGGGCAGTAAAATGATAAGGTGATTGGCCAGATAATCGAGCAGATTGTAAAAACAAGTATTGTTAAAATCAGAGTCAAGAAAAACCCCTCTTCGCTGTCTACGAATCCCTCGTGTTTCCAAAAACTGTAATTTACAGGTTTTCCTGTTTTCTTTGCCGCGGATGTTTCTCTCCGCAGGGCATCTTCGTAGTGCGAGACATATACATCTATCGTAATTACAATGCCCAACACTATCCAGCCTATTGCAAACTTGAGCATGGGTATTCCTCTTTATTTTCAAGGTTCAAAATTCGGCTTCTATTAAAATATTAACCTGCAAAAAATAAAAATACAAGAAAAAAAATCCGCAGAATTCCGTTTGCACAGAATTCTGCGGCCTAAGGTTCGCCCGGCCTAGTGTTTGCTCAATCGTCGGAATCTGCGACGGCGGTAGCAACGGCCTTCAACAACTTGCGGCTTCTGCCGAGGGATTCCGCGATAGACCTCAGCGTGTTGAGGACCTCCTTCATCCCCTCGTTAATGCCAGTCTGATACCGGACTTCGCTTTTCTCTTGAATGAGGTCCTCATTGAGGTTATGCGCCTCGCGCTCCGTCCGCTTTTGTTGATCCTCAGCCGTGGTGGCGCGTCGATCTGCAACGCGAACTTTTTCGACCAGGCCATAGTTCTCTTCTTGGACTTTGGCAAGCTCTGTCTGGAGTCTCCTGACTAGAGCTGTCTCGCTTGTTCTCGCCATGGTAGGCTCTCCGTAGAAAAGGACGACTGGAAAGGGTAAACCGGAACCTATGAAAATCTTAGCACCAAATATACATTATGTCAACACCAAATAAAAATACAAGAAAAAAGCCGCGCGTTGCGCAGCTAAGGGTGCTGATTTCATGGTACTAGGCTCCTCCACTGATACCTACAGTGGCATCTTGAACAGCACAATTCAAATGAGGGGTCTTTGAAATCCAACACAAAGCATGATGTACATCCGCACGAGGGACATCTTACCTTTGGCCCTCCGAAAAGCATTTTGCAAATCATGAATAAGCCATAGATCAAAGCAAGAACAGAAAGAATGAGCGCGATAAACGTAACAACGGCTTCTGGCAACATGATGTTATCCTTTCTGTTTGTGGTTATTCTCTTTCACGCAACTTTTGTTCGACCATCGAGAGTTCTATCCGGAGAAATTTCCTATAAGCAGACCACGTTGGCTTGATGCGCCTCTTTAACAGTTGCGAGACTTCATCCAGTCTCTCTTGAACGAGCCGTTTTTTTTCTTCTCGTTCCCGACATTCTTCGATTGCCTCTAGTGTCGTGTTTCGCCCGATCACAATCTTCTTCCGTTTTTTTGCTAGCGGAGTTTTTCTAATGCCGAATTTCCCCATAACAAGGCCCTTTCGTCGATGGAGTTGTAAAGTTACAAAAATACTGGTGCCCTTGCCGAGACTCGAACTCGGAACCAATTCCTTAAAAGGGAACTGCTCTACCAATTGAGCTACAAGGGCGTAACTACTAAAATACTAATCAAGTACGAATATACTAATAAAGAAATCGAAAGATTAGTATATTAGTAAAAATTTGTAATTTGGTAGTTTATATACCTTCTTCTTTCAACTTTTCAAGCAAATCTTTTTGTTTTCTTGATAATTTTTTCGGTGTTTTGATTTTTAATTCAACATACATATTTCCTCTGCCGTATCCTCCAAAATGCGGAATTCCTTTTCCTGAAATTCTTAAAACTTTTCCAGATTCTGTTCCTGCCGGCACTTCTAATAAAATATTTGCTTGCCCTGAGCTTGCCGAAGGGTCCAATGTTTTTATTTCAATTTCATCGCCTAAAACTGCCTGTGAAAAACTAATTTCAGTTTCGGTAAATAAATCGTCCCCCCTTCTTTCAAATACAGGATGCTGTTTTACAAAAATTCTTACAAAAAGATTTCCTGATTTTCCTGCTTTTTTGCCAGCCTCGCCCTTTCCGTCAACTCTTATAACTTGATTTGTGTCAATTCCTGCTGGAATATGTATTTCAATTGTTTCTTGCCCTTTTATTCTGCCTTCGCCTTTGCAAACATTGCATGGTTTTTCTGGCATTGTCCCCTCTCCTTTGCATTCCGGGCAGGTTGCTAAAGTTGTGTAAGATCCGAAAATTGTTTTTTTTACCTGCTGAACCTGTCCGGTTCCTCTGCAAGAAAAACACTCCTTTATTTTACTGCCCGGTTCAGCTCCTGTTCCCTGGCATCTGTGGCAAACAACCTGTTTCGCTAAATTAATTTTTTCAACAGATTCTTTTAATGTTCTTTCTAAATTAATTTCTATATCAACTTGTATATCTTTTCCTTTTCTCGCGTCTTTTTTTGATGTTCTGCGCCCTCCGGCTCCGCCAAAAAATTCTTCAAATACATCCCCAATGTCTCCAAAATCAAATTCAAACTCTTCTCCTTGCCCTGAGCCTGCCGAAGGGTTTCCCCACGCCCAATTAAATCCTGAACCGCCGCCTGGCTGGCCCTGGTCAAAAACTCTGCCAAACTGGTCGTATTGCGCGCGTTTTGTTTTATCAGAAAGCACCTGGTACGCTTCGTTTATTTCTTTGAACTTTTTTTCATCGCCTCCTTTATCAGGGTGATGCTTATGCGCCAGTTTGTGAAACGCTTTTTTTATTTCGTCTTGTGATGCGCTTTTTTGCACCCCAAGAACTTCATAATAATCCATGTAAAGCTTTAGCGAGGCAATGAATTTTTTCGAGGAGAGGGTGCCCCGTAGAGAGGCTCTCCCCGCAGAAAAAAATTATTGCCGAGCGATAGTCTACTTTTCGGTATATTTGCCTTCTTCTGCTTTAGGCTCTTCTCCATCCTTTGGTTTGTCTTCGGGCGGGGTACCCTTTGGGTCTTGTTTATAAAGTTCTGCACCGACTTTCTGTATTGTATCTGACAGTTCTTTTGTCTTTGATTTAATTTCTTCCATATTATCACTTTTTAGAGTTTCTTTCAAGGCACTAATTTTATCCTCAACTGCTTTTTTATCTTCGGGTTTAACTTTATCTCCAGCTTCTCTTAGGGTTTTTTCAGAGGCGTAAATCAAAGTATCAGCCGCATTTTTTGTTTCAATGCCTTCTTGTTTCTTTTTATCTTCTGATGCGTGTATTTCCGCGTCTTTTCTCATTCTTTCAACTTCGTCCTTTGAAATTCCAGACGAACCCTCAATTTTTATTGATTGGGTTTTATTGGTTGCTTTGTCTTTTGCAGAAACATTTAAGATTCCGTTGGCATCAATATCAAAAGAAACCTCAACCTGCGGTAAACCCCTTGGAGCTGGCGGAATACCGTCTAAAATAAACCTTCCCAATGTTTTGTTGTCTTGCGCCATTGGACGCTCGCCCTGCAAAACGTGAATTTCAACCGATGTCTGGCTGTCAGCAGCTGTAGAAAATATTTGATTTTTGGCAGTCGGCACAGTTGTGTTTTTTGCAATTAAAATTGTATCAACTCCGCCAAAGGTTTCAATTCCCAAAGACAAAGGGGTTACATCAAGCAACAAAACATCTCTTACGTCGCCTTGCATAATTCCGCCTTGCACCGCAGCCCCAATTGCCACAACTTCATCAGGATTTACTTCTTTATTCGGCTCCTTGCCAAAATATTTTTTAACTTCCTCCTGCATTTTCGGCATTCTGGTTTGCCCGCCTACCAACACAATTTCATTTATGTCTTTGGGTTCTAACCCTGCTTCTTTCATTGTTTTGTCAATTAAACTAATTGATTTTTCAATATAATCCCCTACCATTGATTCCAAATTGCTTCTGCTTAATTTCAAAAGCAAATGTTTTGGACCAGAAGCGTCAGAAGTTATAAACGGCAAATTAATTTCGGTTTCCAAGCTGCTAGACAGTTCAATCTTGGCTTTTTCAGCCGACTCTTTAATTCTTTGCAAAGCCAAATTATCTTTTGACAAATCAACTCCGTTATCTTTTTTAAATTCTTTTACAATCCAGTCCATAATTCTCTGGTCAAAATCATCTCCGCCAAGGTGCGTGTCTCCGCCGGTGGCTTTTACTTCAACTGTGTCAGCTCCAACATCTAAAATAGAAATATCAAAAGTTCCTCCGCCAAAGTCATAAACCACAATTTTTTCATCTTTCTTTTTGTTTAATCCATAGGCCAAAGCCGCAGCAGTTGGTTCATTAATAACTCTTTTTACATTGAAGCCGGCAATTTCCCCTGCAACTTTTGTAGCTTTTCTTTGCGAGTCGTCAAAATACGCCGGGCAAGTAATAATTGCTTCTGTAATTGTTTCTCCTAATTTTGCTTCGGCATCAGCTTTCAATTTTTGCAAAATCATTGCCGAAATTTCAGCCGGGTTCAGCCATTTGTCGCCCATTTTAACATCCACCCCTCCGTCTGCCGACTCTCTAATCTCATAGGGCAGTAATTTTTTATCTCTTTGCACCTCCGCATCAGAAAATTTTCTGCCAATTAATCTTTTTACAGAAAAAATTGTGTTTGTCGGATTCGTCACCGCCTGCCTTTTAGCCAGCACGCCCACGACCCGTTCCCCCGACTTCGTAATAGCAACAATTGACGGAGTTGTTCTGGCTCCTTCTTTATTTTCTACTATTTTTGCCTCGCCCGACTGCACCACCGCCATAGCCGAAAACGTTGTACCTAAGTCTATACCAATTATTTTACTCATGTTATTTTTTTATTTATTATTTAATTAATTTTTATATCAATATTTTGATTTGGTTGTGTTGTTGTAGCTGTGCTAGAAAGCCCTCCCATAACGGTATAAGTAGTCGTACTGTCTGTCGTATTTGTATGATTAGTTTCAACAGCATGGGGAGCTTCTTCAATTTTCTTTCGACACGGCTCGCAGATTGAAGTATTTGCCACAATGGCCCCACTCACCATAGTTGCTATAAGTATAGTTCCGCACGCCATACATTTTTGATGTTTTTCCATATTTTAAATTATTTTTTAATACCTTAATCACTTTCACCGGTTTCTGAAGTCTCAGGTTCAGTTTTGCTTCCTCGCGCCTTTGCTACCCTATCAGGCATTACGTATACATAATTAAAAAATTCTTCAAGAAAAGATTTTGTCTCCGCTGCTTTTTTAACTGTAATGTCTTTTAAATTATCGTTCTGGGGATGCACGCCCCAATTTCCGAATATTCTGATGTTGTGTGCCCAATCTTTTATATCTTTTGTAAGAGTATTTAAATTCTTAATTTGGTCTATCAAATCTTGTTTTTCGTCCGCACCGAGATTTAATGCCGATGATTGCAAAGATCTCCTAAACATGGCAACGGCCGCCCTTGGACATCTATTTTGCAACGCTACCACGCCCTCTTTAAAATCAGCGAGTATTTCCTCTGGAACAATACCTTCAAATTTACTAACGAACATCGTCTCTTCTGTCGGGAACTTGTCTTCCCAGTCACTGGTTGTAAGATTTTCGTTACTGTCATATTGGTTTTGCCTAAAACGAAAAGTTTCCAATGTTAGCTTTTTACAAGGAACACATCGGAAAACAATAAAGTAAACAATGTCTCTATTCTTTGCCTTATAACTGTCGTTAAAAAGCATTTGGAAATGAGCTTTAGTCCCACAATGTGGACAAACATCAATAAAATCTTTGACCGCGTTATCGACTAGTAATTTTGTTTCTTCTCGATTCATAATTTTATTTAATTATTTTTATATTTTAGGTTGTCGTACGACAACCAAGCTTTTTTATAATTCTTTGCTCATGAAGTACCAATTCACTCCATAATAATAATTGGCCAGGGTTGCATCTTTTTTGTAGCCGATTTTTTCATAGAAGTGAACTGTTTTTGGCCAACCGGAAGACGTTTTAATAACAGATTTCCTACATTTCTTTTCCTGTTTTGCCCAGTTTTCCACGTAGCCCAGAAGTTGCGTTCCAATGCCTTGGCCCTGTAGGCCGTCTTTGACCAAAAGAGATCTTGTTTCGGCAATGCCACCCCTAATTTCCGTTTGGGCATAAGCAATTAATTTCTCATCAGAATAAACCCCGAGATAGAAAGTTTCTCTTTGTGGCAGGAAATTATATTTTTTGTCATTTATTAGCCATTGCTCGTTGGCAAAAGCCTCCGTATCAATTTTTTGTACTTGCCTTATCTGCGTTTCCATAAAAATTTAGATATTTAAAACCCGACTTTTGATTCTTCCCCTGTGTTTTGGGGATGGCTCGGAAGCTGGGTTTTTATTTCGCCGAATTGCTTTTCGTACTGCTCAATTTGCTGTTTCAAAAGCAAGTAAATCCTTTTTGCGTGTTTTGGAGTCGCTACAAATTGCCTTCCCTGATTCGCTGAAGTTATTAAAAAGTGAAACATTTCTTCGTCAAAACCCATATTCATCATTGTAATCATATACGAATTCGGGTCCATATTTATTTGAATTTGATGTTGTGGTTCTTTTTCCATGTTTTTCATTTATTAATTTTTTATTTTAATTTTACTTATTGAACAATCCCATGGGATTGTTATATTAGTTTATTTTGCGATTTTTACTTTAGCTGGGCGGATTACTTTTCCGTGCAGGGTGTAGCCCCTTTGCGTCTCTTCGGAGACGGTGTTAGGTGGTAGGTTTTGGGTGTTAGGCGTTTCTCCAACCGATTCCATTAAATTCGGGTCGAACTCTTTTCCTATAACTTCTATTGCCTCAATCCCCTCTTTCGCTAGAAAATCTTCAAGTTGCTTTTTTATTTGCTCCAATCCGTCAAAAAAACTTTTAATACGTGGAGATTCTTGCCCGTCTAAATTTTCCGAAGAGAAATTTTGTCGGGCTGCCAAGCAAATGTTATCTAAAATTGGAATTATTTTTAAAATTATTTCTTCGTTTGCGTATTTTACCAGCTGGCCA
>Ga0172380_10007910_pt1 | contig 11810 bp, 7 predicted proteins | sample Leawe162metaG_FD_119747 | JGI IMG/M metagenome (GOLD analysis project Ga0172380, IMG submission 119747) | Leachate microbial communities from a municipal landfill in Southern Ontario, Canada - Leachate well 162 metaG | ecosystem: Engineered > Solid waste > Landfill > Unclassified | place... | reverse complement strand
GGAACCGACCGGGGGAACAGTGGCGGGAGCAGCATATATTAAAAACAATATAGTTGACTGGTATGTAAAGGATGGTGTCGAAGCAGAGGAAACCGACCTTGATGACGACGAAGCTGCTGCAGAAGCGGCGCTCGAAGCGGCAATTGAGGACCCGGAAACTTTGACCGATGATCAGATGGCTAAGATTGTTGAGCGAATTTTCTCCCCTGGGGCGAGATGGCAAAATCTAAAGAAAGATTTGGCACCAGGTGATTTTCATGCAATATCGATCAAAAATCCGCTTCCTCTTACGAAAACACTCTCTGTGGATATAGCGATGGATGCTGAGGGCGAAAGCTTACTCACTAATGCCATGGCCTTAGCAGATCTGCTTTCTTCTGCATCTCCGGTCGGTTTTCCGGCGGGTGGCGAGGCGTCTTGGCTAAGACTCCGAGATAGCCATAAATTTCAGGAGTATCTTGCCAAAATCACTGCTGAAGGCGAGATGACCATGGAGGCAATTCATACTGAGATTCATACCATCAACAATTTACTTAGGGTTTCAGGAGACATTGACGGTGCGTCCGCCCGAATTGATGCTTTGGCTGCAAACGAGAAGGCAATGGAGTTGATGAGGGGCGATGTATATGCTTACCGCTTTTTTATCGGACTTTGCCTGGAGGTTGGCAACGCTGATCTAGCCGTAACTTTATTTGAAGCAAAAACTGACTGGACTGAGACTGACAAATCAAATCTCAAAACCCACTTTGTCGAACACTTTGCCAAAAACGGTAACCTTGAGGAGGCTGAGAGATATGCCGGTGAGGTTGAAGTCGATGAAAATAAGATTTTATGTTTCCTTTTGCTGGCTCGATACGCATCATCTGCTGAGGACAAAACCAGATTTTTGGAGGTTGCTACTGGAGTCGGACTTGAAGCTTGTAAAACAATGACTTACTGGGAAATGGTTCAAGCCGGTGCTCTTCAGAAGGAGATGGGCGAGGATGCGATGTTAGACGAGATGGTCAAATCTCTGGATGAAGCTCTCAGGGCAACAGCAACAGACGATTACTATAAGATTTTTACTCTGACAATGGCGTTGGCAAAGCTAAGTCATATCGCCGGGAAAGCTGAGGCGGCCAAAGATTACTTTAAGATGATTCCGACTGGCAAAGCTGCTGAATACGGGTTTGAGAGGGAGTTAGCCCATGTTGATGCGCTGATAAATTAAAAATAAAAAAATATCTAATTTGGAGGGAAAATGAGTGATACTCAAAGCGGCCAGGCCGACATATCTGCGATGCAAGCTGATGATTTTTTCGGCAATTATCTTGACTCTATCGTCAAAGAGATGGGTCTTGATACGCTAAGTGACGAAGATAAAAGCGCATTCAAAGAGAAGATCGCTCTGCTTGTTCATAAGCGTTTCATTAATACCTTGATGATCTATCTTCCGGAAGATAAAGCAAGGGAGATTGGCAGTAAGGCTGACCAGATGGCTCCGGATGAGCTGATCAATTACCTAATGGAGAATGTTCCGAGCGCACCTGAAAAGATTGCCGAGGAATTAAAATCTCTTAAAGATGAGCTTATTGGCGATATGAGAAAATGAGCGACGATTCCAAACAAAAAAACACTGTTTCCCGGGGCTCTATAGTTGATCTGACTAACCGGTATTTTGGCGCACCTGCAGGCGAGGAATCTGCCAGTTTGGCCACTCAGATCCAGGAAACTATCCCGCATCTGAAAGCGAGCGATCGACTGGCTTTTTCTGAATTTCTTGAAGCAAGCGGCAGTTTTGCTGGTTTTGCTGGTGAATTCAACCATTTAGAGCAGATGGAGAAGGATGGAAATGAACTTGCCCAGCATGGTTTTAAACTGGAGAAAGACAAAGAACGACTTGAAGCTGAGCGAGTGGCTCCAGATCATCAGGGAGAGAAAAAAAGCGCCAGGAATCGAAGTCATGTCACTCGTCACCTTAAAGTAATCACCGATATTGAAACAATCAACAAAGAACTTGGGAGGATTGCAGAAGAGATCAACCAGAATGAGCAGGAGAGCGAGTTGCTGAAAGCAAAAATTCGAGATGAATACATTCAGGTTATTTTACCTCTAGCGAATACTGCTGAGAAGCGAAAAGAGCTGCTTAAGCTGATCAAAGGATGCGATGACCTAGCTTTTCGGGAACAGCTTCTCTGCGACAAATTGGTTGAAGAATACTTGGCAAAAAAAAAGAAATATGTCGCGGAACATCCGGAAGTAATTGCTGAGACACCGGCCGCAACTACGGTTGCCGCGAACGTTCGAGCAGAGGAAGTTATGGCAGACGAGCAAGGGGATACCGACCCGAAGATCGAATCAGCCGTTTCTGCTGAGACGATCTCAGAGGAAACAGCGACAGATCAACCGGCGCCTGTAGTGACTGCGGTTTCTGATAACAGGGCAAATGAAGTCAGTTTGACAAGTCCGAAAGTGGATGAACCTGCTGTTCCGGCTCCTGTTGTTGAGAATGGAGTCGACACTGTCGTAAATCCACATCCAGACCTTGATGCGATTCATCTTTTTTCATCATTATCAAGTGGGCCTAAAGATAGCGATGCGATTTTTCCACTCGTTGAGCAGTTGAACAAACTCAGGGAGAGCGATGATATCGCTGCCTAATAAACATGTATAATGATTATTCATATCTTAATCAAACGACAACTACCTCGACTGATTCATCCGTCCTGATTAATTTTTTGTATTTTTTCGGAATAGCAGTCGTAATTTTTGGGATCTGGCAACTTTGGCGTAATCTGCGTCTGCGTTACCAATTGAAGTTAGGCAAAAAATGGGTCATGTATAAGGTTCTAATCCCTAAAGAGAGACACGCTGAGGAGGATGATCAGCGCAAGGATTTTCGTGAAATGCTCTCTGTAGTTGAACCGTTTTATGCGAATCTCAACTCTCTTTTTCAGGAGGGCTTTTCCGCTCATTTATTTGGCCAGCGCCACATTACATTAGAAATAGTCGCAAAGAATGGAGTAGTGAATTTTTATGTTGGCTGTCCGATCATTATCTCTGATATTGTTCTTAGAAATTTACATGCACAATATCCAAGTGCTGAAATAACGGCTGATTCGGAATATTCAATATTCCCAAATAAACCACTCAAAATTTCTGTGGTCAGTTTGTATCTTTTGCGGGGACATATCTTCCCGATCAGAACTTACAAAAACTTAGAGGAAGACCCGCTTAATGCTATCACCAACTCGCTGTCACGTTTAAAAGACGATGAGACTGCTGGAATTCAGCTTCTGATCCGCCCGACTGCAGCGACTTGGCGTGCTTCCGCTGAGCGCGCAATGCGACATATTGGCGAGGGAAAACGGTATTCGTATTCTAATTCTAAGTTTGTCAGAGCGACTGAGTCTTTTTTTAATTTTGTCGGCGATATGGGAAAATCGATCAAGAGTGAAAAAGATGCTCCTGATCCTATCGCCAAAAACACTCCCGTTCAGGAAAACCAGATAAAGCTCTTAAGCGAGAAAGTTAACAAGATCGGATTTGAATGCCAGATCCGGATAGTAACGGTTGCGGAAACAAAGGAGATCGCTCGACAGGTCGCTCAGAATATTGTTTCAAGCTTTAACCAGTTCAATCTGCCTGAATCAAATAGTCTGCGCCCGCTTTATTATGGTAATACTCCCGAGATGACCGCTAGCTATATTTTCAGAATTTTTAGTTTGGGCCATCGTATGATTCTGAACACAGAAGAGCTGGCTTCTCTGTATCATATGCCAAATCGTTATATTGATACGCCGAATATTCAGTGGTTGCTCTCAAAAAAAGAGCCTCCGCCGGCAAATCTTCCTGCAGAAGGTACGATAATGGGAAAATCTTTATACCGAGGCCAGGAAAAACTGGTCAAAATTAAACTGGCGGACCGCCTTCGTCATGTTTACACCATTGGTAAGACCGGTGTAGGTAAGACGGTCTTAGCTCAAAATATGATTCTCCAGGATATCGAGGCAGGCCACGGTGTTTGTTATTTGGATCCTAATGGAGATGCAGCTGAATGGATTCTGAACCATATCCCTAAAGAGAGAGCTGACGATGTAATCTATTTCAATCCAGCTGACAAAGATCGCCCCCTTGGTCTCAATATGTTAGAGTGGAAAACTCCGGATCAGCGCGACTTTCTTGTCCAGGAATCCATTCAAATTTTTTATAAATTATTTGACCCAAATCAAACCGGAATGGTCGGTCCTCAATTCGAACATTGGATGCGAAATGCGGCTCTTACGCTCATGTCGTATCCGGAAGGTGGAACGATCGTCGACATTCCGCGTTTGTTTACCGACCCGAATTTTGAAAAGGACCGTCTCAAATATGTCACCGATCCGGTGATCAGATCTTTTTGGGAAAAGCAGATGGCCAAAACTGCAGATTTTCATAAATCTGAGATGTTAAATTACTTTACCTCAAAGTTCGGTCGCTTTATGACGAACGATATGATGAGGAATATTATCGGGCAAACAAAATCATCCTTTGATTTCCGGGATGTGATGGACTCTAAAAAAATCTTGATTTGCAACTTGTCCAAGGGGCTTATCGGTGAGATAAATGCATTCTTGCTTGGTATGGTTGTTGTTTCCAAGATCGCCATGGGAGCTTTTTCCAGGCAAGACACTCTGGAAAGCGAACGGATTCCCTTTTTCCTTTATGTTGATGAGTTTCAAAACTTTATTACTGATGTCTTCTCGACTATCCTATCTGAATCCAGGAAGTACAAGTTGGGGCTTTATATTACAAACCAATACATCGAGCAGTTGGATGAAAAAATCCGGGCAGCTGTAGTCGGTAATGCAGGCACTTTGGCTGCTTTCAGGATTGGTGCTGCTGATGCAGAATTTTTTGCCAAAGAGTTTGAGCCGTTAAAGCCAGATGATCTGACCTCGATCGATAAATATAATTTTTATATGAAAATGCTGATTGATGGTGCGCCAACACGTCCGTTCAACGCTCAAAGTATATGGCCCTCTGATCCTGTAGGAAATCCGGAGCTTGGCAAGGCAATCAAGGAACTTTCCCGGCTTAAATATGGCCGTCCCAAAGAGTTGGTTGAGGCGGAGATACTCGAGAGGTCAAGAGTTGATACTATCGACCTTCCGGGCTTGAGTGTTCCCGCCCAGCGTACTCTATAGCGCTAACCAGTTTTTCGCTTCCTTTGTAAGTAAAGACCAATTTTCTAGTTGCAAAAATTGTTGACGTTTGGATAAATATGTGGTAATGTAATTATATATTTTAGTTGTCTCTGAGGCACTGAATAAAAAACAAATATCGAAAGGCGTAATGACCGAGAACGAGCTGAAGAAAATTAAGCAACTCCTTGATAATGCAGAATCGAGCATCCATCATGTTAGAAGTCTAATTTTTTCTTCTGAAATAAGTCAAAAAGCTGAAAAGCTCGAGCTGAAAAGTGAAGATAACATTATTGAGGGTGTGTTTGACGGAGAATCAATGATTTCTTCGGACAATAAAAAATATTTGATTCCCTCAAATTATGCTTCAAAATCAAAATTGGTCTCCGGAGATATTTTAAAATTAACAATTGCTCCGGATGGAACCTTTCTTTATAAGCAGATTGGCCCGGTCAAGCGGAAAAAGTTAGTCGGCGTCCTGGAGGAGATCGACAAAGGGAAGTTTGTTGTCAAAGCTGAGGATGGCATTTACAATATCCTCCTTGCTTCGGTTACTTACTTCAAAGCAGCTGCCGGTGACAAGCTAACTATTCTAATCCCTGAAGAAATTAAATCTGATTGGGCGGCGGTCGAAAATAAAATTGAAGAATTATAGATTAAAAAGGCACAGTATGACAATAATCAAAAATTTTAGTCCTTACCAAATCGTCAAAGAATCATTGCTTGCTCTAAAAGAGAATGAGAGAAACGTTGTAATGGGAAGATTTGGTGTTGATTCCGATCATCGAACTCTTTCAGCAATCGGAAAAAAATTGAATTTATCTCGGGAGCGGATAAGACAAATTGAAAAAGATGCTCTTGGCAAACTGGCGGTCTCACTGGTTGAGAAAAACAATGACCAGATTGAAAAAATAGTTGAATCATTCGAAAAAAGCGGCGGTATATCAAGCCATGATAGGATCGCCGAAAAGTTTCTTGAGAAAGCCCTAGTAAGCAATAAAAATGAATTTAACTCTCTCCATTTGATCTTTGTTTTAATGCCTCAAATCGAAAGAATTGAAAAAACTAGAGAGCTTGAAGCTGGTTGGATTTTAGCCAGACTTTCGAAGGACGAGGTTGTGCGAATAATTAATGAATGGGTTTCCCATCTTCAGAAGAATAAGAAACCAGAGACTCTTGAAGTTCTACTTAATGCTCATCCTCATCATAAAAAGTATGAGTTTACATTTTTGTCAGAGCTTCCAACAATTAGCAAAAAATTGATCAGAACTGATGCTGGAAATATCGGTTTAGCAACATGGCCGGAGGTTAATCCTAAGAATGTACGAGATAAAATATATTTTGTCCTTCGCAAGGTAGGTAAGCCGATGCATTTCAAGGAGATTGCTGAACAGATCAAAACAGAAAAATTTGAAAAGAAAAATATTGTTAAAGCAACTGTGCACAACGAATTAATCGCGGACAGCCGTTTTGTCCTGGTTGGAAGGGGGATTTACGCGCTAAAGGAGTGGGGCTATATCCCGGGGACCGTTTCTGATGTAATCAAAGATATTCTGAAAGATGAACCGAACGGATTGTCTGCTGATGCCATCATAAAAGAGGTGATGAAACAACGTTTGGTCCGAAAAAATACGATTTTGATAAACCTGCAAACTAAATCTGATTTCATTAAAGTTTCGCGGAATGTTTATCGGCTAACTACTCGGTAATTGCTTTCGGTTTGTGATATAATATAAGCGTTACCATTTATAAAAGGCAGGGATGGAATTTATCTTATACTTTATATATTTAGTACTGATCTTAGTGCCAATCTATTTTTTGGTGCTTATTTTTAGGACAAAGCAAAGGATCAAGAAAGCTGAGTGGGTGAATGCTCAGGAGTATACAATTCTCCGGATTGATGTCCCTAGAAATAATGAAAAATCTCCTCTGGCAGCAGAACAGATGTTTGCCTCGATCCACGGTATCTTTTCTGAGAGCTCAGCCTTCCAAAATCATTTAAGCTTTGAAATTTGTGCCAAGGATAAATCGATTCAATTTTACATTTTTTTACCTAAACATCTGAAGGACTTTGTTGAGGGCCAGGTCTATGCCCAATATCCGACTGTTGAGATAAACGAAGTTGAAGATTACACTCAGAATATTGTCAGATCCAGAATTAATTACGCGACATGTGAGCTCGCGCTAACAAAGCCGGAAGTTTATCCGATTCGCCAGTTTACCGATTTCGAGGTTGATCCGTTGTCTGCAATTACTTCAGTCATGTCAAAGATGGAGCATGGTGAAGAAGTCTGGTTTCAGCTCCTTGTCAGACCGACCGGGGACAATTGGCAGAACAAAGGAAACTCATTAATACAGGCAATTCGTAATGGCAAAACGAGCACTGGCAGGAATGTTATTAATTATCTCACTCTTGGTCTTTTCAATTTTCTAAAAGACCTTATAAACCAAGCAATTTTTCCAAATAGCCCTCTTTCTTCTGCTGCGCCAGAGTCAAAAGAGGTAAAATTATCCGGCACAGTCGAGGAAGCATTAAAAAGTATCGAACAGAAGATTACCAAACTCGGTTATCAATCCAAACTTAGAGTTATGTCAATTTCAGGAGATCCGACTGCGGCCAAGGTTAAGTGTCAGAATATTGCAGCTTCTTTTAAACAGTTCAACACCACTAACTTAAATGGTTTTGTCTTGGGAGAGACAGTAGCGAATAATATCGATGCATGGGATAAATTCACCAAAAGATCGTTTGAGGACGATGGTTATATTTTTAATATTGCCGAACTTGCTTCAATATATCATCTTCCTCACGAGTCAGTGACAACGCCTAATATCGTTTGGTCTGGCTCAAAAAAGGGAGAACCGCCTGCTAATCTGCCCCTTCGGGAAAATTCCCCGGTTGAGGATTTCACCGTAATCGGAGAGACAAATTTTAGAAATGAATTCCGTGAATTTGGAATTAAACGGGATGATCGCCGCCGTCACATCTACATTGTTGGTAAATCTGGTGTCGGAAAATCTGTTCTGATTGAAAATATGGCTGTCAATGATATGTATGCAGGCAGGGGAGTGATTGCAGTTGATCCCCATGGAGACCTTGTGGATAAGTTGCTTTCCTGTGTTCCTGATAGTCGAATCGACGACGTTATTGTCTTTGATCCTTCTGATCGAAATTATCCAATAGCTTTCAATCTGTTGGATCAGGTTAGTGATGATTTCAAAGGGATTATTGCATCTGGGTTTGTTGGTATCTTTAAAAAGATTTTCGGTGAATCTTGGGGTCCCCGGCTTGAGCATATCCTTCGAAATACTGTTCTTGCTTTACTGGATTACCCCAATTCAACAATGTTGGATATCCCTCGTATGCTAACGAACAACCGATTCCGGGAGAAAGTTGTCGAAAAAGTCAAAGACACGGTTATCAAAGATTTCTGGGTAAATGAATTCGCGCAATATGATAATAAGTTCCGAACTGAGGCGGTATCGCCAATCTTAAATAAAGTTGGACAGTTCTTGGCTTCTGATACAATCAGAAATATCGTTGGTCAACCAAAATCAAGCATTGATATTCGCGAAATTATGGATCAGGAAAAGATTCTTCTCGTCAATCTTTCAAGAGGTAAAATCGGAGAAGATAATTCTGCTCTCTTGGGTGCAATGGTGATCACAAAAATTCAATTGGCGGCGATGAGCAGAGCTGACGTTACCATCGACAAACGTCCCGATACTTATCTTTACGTTGATGAATTTCAAAATTTTGCGACCGAATCTTTTGCTACTATTCTTTCTGAGGCTAGAAAGTATAACCTTGCATTAACTATTGCCCATCAATACATCGCTCAGCTTAAAGAAGAGGTGCGTGATGCAGTGATCGGAAATGCCGGCACTATCTTATCTTTTAGGGTGGGCGGCGGAGACACGGATACTCTGGTCAAAGAACTCGAGCCAGTTTTCGATGCTCACGATCTTGTTAATCTGGACAAATACCATATTTACATTAAGCTTTTGATTGATGGCGTTTCCTCAGCGGCTTTTTCGGCCAGGACCCTGCCGCCTATTCAGAAACTGACTGGAAACCTTGAAAAGGTTTTGAATCTTTCGCACGAGCGATATTCAAACACTCGAGCAAATGTCGAAGCTATGATGCAACACCGAATCAAGGAGGAAGAGGAGGAACTGAGGGCAGAGGCCGAGGCTTTCAAAAAAGGCGGTCTAGAAGCTCTTTTGACCAAGAAAAATTTTGAGTCTGAAACTAGTAACGAAATGATAAAACCATCAATTGTCGCAAGCGATAGCGTTTTGGCTCAATCTCAATCACAGAATGCTGTTCCGCCATCTTCATTACTGTCTGCCGTTGAGCCAAAGATGGGGGAGAGTGCAATTGAAGATCATGCGCCCAGAGAAGAAAAGCCTCGTTTATTAAAATATCAAAATATTATTGGGGATAAGATCTACAAGGAGCGGACTGCCCGAGGCGGCATCAAATGGTATTTTGGCGAATCACTTGACGAAGCGAAATTTGCTGAAGCGGGGATTATCATCGACGAGAAGGGAAAAAAGATGATCGAAGTGATGAAGAAGGTCTTTGGTGTCAAACCAATAACTTTATCGTCTGGCTCCAATGTTGATCATAGCAAAAAAAAGGAAAACTCAGCAGTTGATGGTCATGCGCCGAGCCCCGAGAGAGATGATCACCAAAACGAGCTCAGTGCTCCCATTGCACGGGCGATAGAGCTTGTTCCGGAAAACCTTCCGGCACCTATCCCTGACATCATGCCAAAAGTAGTCGACAACAATACATCAGTCGAGCCCAGATCCACTATAGCTCTTGAAAAAATGCCTAGAAATCCGATTGAACCAACCCATATAAATAAAGTTGAAGCCAAGGATGGCGACGCACTTGACGAAGTCCCGAAAGCTGAGATTAGGGAGGATAATTCTCAGCAGGCTGATTCTCATAAAAAACCAACCGAAGGTAAAGAAGACAAAATAGATCTCAGAAAACTTAGCGAGGGTCAGGAAATAAAGATAGACGAGTAGTATCCTTGATGCAGTGTTGTTTATGCCTAATCATCAGCGCCGAAAAAGCGTTTTTTCGGTAGGGAAGGGGTGATTCGGGGGAGTGGTCAATTTTGCATTTTATTTCGCATTTTATCTATTTCTACTTCTGTGCAAAAAATAATTGTAGCTCAATCACTCTGAGAAAAAATTGACCGGCATATAATAGAGAAAATAAAACAGTCGTTAAAAAATATATTAATGTGTTGAGTAATTCATTTTTAGTTGTCCAACTTTAGAACAATATAATCAATCTCTTGCTCATAACAGTTTACGGATTATATGCCGGGATCAAAGAGCTCGTCATCTTAGACGATTAACGTCGCATAACCATCATTATGCGACGTTAATCAAATCACGAAGAGTAGCGCTTTTCAGATAACGTAATATTTATGTTTATACCGCCAGAACTAAGCGTGGTAGTGCGCCTCCCCCTACTCAAAAAGCCCTACAATGCCCTACAATGCATTTATTGCAGCTAGTTAGTACAAATCCCTATCTCTTTACTGATTAGGGCTGATTTTCTTATACAGTTTATTCAATGTTACGGTTTTGATCATGCCGATGTTTGCCAGAATCCTGATGGTGAATGCTATTAGGATTGCAAGGTAAAGATCAAGGTTAAGCTTATCGCCAAAGAATGTAATTAATACGGCGATGGCCATGTTAAAGGCAAGGCCGGTTAAAAACACTATAGCATTAAATTTATGCTCGACTGAGGCCCTAATTGCGCCAAAAAGAGAATCAAGAATACCGACAATCGCAACTGCAGTATAACGCGTGTATTCAGGCGGAATATCGAATTGTAGGAATCCCCCGATAACTAATCCAAAAGTTAGGCCCAAGATGATAAGATACATTTTTTTTCCTTAAAATTTCAACAGTTTAAATTATAGAGGAATATTTTCGCAAATATTTTGCCGTTGCAACCGTCTTGTAAAATTATCTTTTATTAAAAACGTAATTTAGAATAGATTGTAAAATAAAATGCCATTTAAAAACGCGCAGTCCCCTATCTTGCAAACCCCTTGGCATTTCTGTGCCATCTCACAACGAGTGGCGAGGCGACAAATATTGAAGAGTAAGTGCCGATACTTATACCGAAAATAAGAGTGATAATAAAGTGCTTGATTGAATCACTTCCAAGTAAAAGCATACAGAACAAAACAATTATGGTTGTCAAAGAAGTGTTAATAGATCTGGCCAAAGTCTGATTAACACTTTTCTCAGCAGTGGTTTCGATACTCTCATGCGGATTTTTTATAAAGTTTTCTCTGAGCCGGTCGTATACAACAATCGTATCGTGAACCGAGAAACCCATGATTGTCAGCATAGCGGTGATAAATAGTACGTCAACCTCCATCGAAGGAATAAAATGACCGAGAATTGAAACCAAGCCAGTTGTAATCAACAGGTCATGGATTAGAGCAATAGCGGCAGAGAGGCCGAACTTCCACGAGGATAATGGTCGGGGGATCTTCCGGAAAGAGTAAGCGATGAAGAGAATTATGCCGATAGAAGCGATCAAAACTGCCCAGATCGACTTGTTTGTCAGGTCTTTGCCGATTGTTGGTCCGACAGTATCATACTGTG
>Ga0172380_10007909_pt1 | contig 11811 bp, 12 predicted proteins | sample Leawe162metaG_FD_119747 | JGI IMG/M metagenome (GOLD analysis project Ga0172380, IMG submission 119747) | Leachate microbial communities from a municipal landfill in Southern Ontario, Canada - Leachate well 162 metaG | ecosystem: Engineered > Solid waste > Landfill > Unclassified | place... | reverse complement strand
CTACGTCCGTGCCCCTGTCCGCGCTATCCAAGTCGCCGCCGCTGTCCGAACTCAGCCGCCGCGTTGCGCGGCTAACCCAGCAGCGGAGCCATGAACCTGTTCTCGCCGATCAACCTAAAGGGAATGGTCTCGTGGCGGACAATTCCGCCTCCCTGGATGTGACCCTGGGCGATCAGGTCGATCATGGTGCATACGTGGGCGGCAGACGTGTAGCTGAGAGCGCTGACCGGGAACCGGCTCCTCATCGGCTCGTGATAGATCTTGCGGACATAGGAGCGCTCCGCGGGCACGCCCTGGAGCTGCCCCCGGACGCTGATGAAGATGATGACGACGTCCTGAACGATATCGGGGATCCCAAACCGGAGCACCGTGCGCAGCAGGTCGCGGCGGCGGCGCTTCAGACCCAGATCCTCGAAAAGGAAACGCGCAAGCGTCAGGTGCCCCGGGTACCTGATCGTCTTGAAGCTGAGATTGCGAACCTTGTGATGGAGCGCGGCACACAGGTCTCCCAGCCCGCCGGCGGTGCTGAAGGCTTCGTAGGGCCGGCCATTGAGGACGAAGGTCTCGTGCTGCTGAAGCGGAGCCATGCTGACCAACTGGCCTTCGACGATCCCCTGGCACTCTTCCGTGTATTCGGAGATTAGTCCATCCACGTCCCAGGTGAGACCATAGCCGAATCCATTTGACGGGTTGACCGGCAGTCCGCCTACGCGGACCACCATGTCTATTGGCCCGTCGAGCGCGTCCACGAGTTCGGCGGCCATGTTGGCGACCAGCCCTGGCGACAGGCCGCAGCCCGGCAGAATCACGTTGCTCGTGGCCGATGCGGTTGCCAGCGCCTTGATCGCCTCGATGTCCTCGGCGGTGTCGAGATAGTGAACCTTGGCCTGCAGCGCCGCCGCCCCGATCGTCTTCGCCAGCCGTGCGGGCGCCGCATTGACGACGAGGTCGAACCCGGAGAGCGCCTCGGCGCATTCCGTCAGCTTTGCTCCATCCAGGTGGCGGACACGAAATCCCCGCTTCTCGGCCTGGTCAAGCGCCTCGCGCGTCGCATCCGCGACTTCAATCTCGTGTTCGCTCGAGCCGGCGAGCAGACCCGCCACAGCTAGGCCGATCCGCCCTCCGCCAATGATCAGGATTCTCATGTCGATCTCCGATCAGGAATTGAACCGGCTCAGGAATGCCTGGAGGCGTTCGCTCGTGGGATTGCGAATGACGGCGTCGGCCGTGCCGATCTCGCAGATGACTCCCCCGTCGATGAAGGCGACGCGGTCGGCCACGTCCGCAGCGAAGGCCATTTCGTGGGTCACGATGGCCATCGTCATGCCGTCCTGCGCGAGCAGCCGAATGACCTGCAGCACCTCGCCTACGAGTTCGGGATCGAGAGCGCTGGTCACCTCGTCCAGCAACAGGACGTCGGGGCGCATGGCCAGCGCCCTGGCGATCGCAACGCGCTGCTTCTGCCCGCCGGAAAGGTGGTTGGGGTAAGCGTCGCGCTTATCGAGCAGCCCCACCTTGCCCAGCAGTGTCGTGGCCCGCGCCTCCACCTCCTCGCGCGGTTCCTTCAGCACGACGATCGGGCCTTCGCAGATGTTCTGCATCACCGTCTTGTGCGGAAACAGGTTGAAGTGCTGGAACACCATTCCGACGTGCCGACGGAGTTCGCCGCAGCCGATGCGGTCGCCCCGCGACTGGAAGCGGTTGTCGACCCGACGCCCATTGTAGGCGATCACGCCTTCGCTTGGGATCTCGAGCAGGTTGAGGCAACGGATAAGGGTGGACTTGCCCGAACCCGAGGGCCCGATGATGGCGAGCACCTCGCCGCGATGCAGATCGAGATCGACGCCCTTGATGACCGGCAGGCTGCCGTAGCTCTTCTTGAGGCCCCTGACCCTGAGGACGACGTCGGATGCGGCCTCGCCCCCGTTCCGCGGCGACGCCGCACCTGCTACCTTAGTCATTGGCTTACCTGCCTGCAAAGCTTGGGACATGTCAGTCGCTCACTCGCAGCCGGTGCTCGACGTAATCGGCCGCCTGCGTCATCGGGAACAGCACCGCAAAGTACAGCACGGCGACGACGGTGAAGGCTTCGAGAGGGCGGTAGGTCTGCCCGTTGACCACGGCGGCCATGTAGACGAGTTCGCCGACCGAGATCACCGAGAGCAGCGAGGTGTTCTTGAACTGGATCACCGACTGGTTGATGAAGGATGGCAGCACCCGCTTGAACGCCTGCGGGATGACGATGCGCCACATCACCTGGCGGTCCGACATGGCAATTGCCTTCGCGGCCTCGGTCTGCCCGCGATCGATCGAGAGAATGCCGCCGCGGAATATTTCCGAGTAGAACGAGCCGGCATAGAGCGACAGCGTCAGCAGCGCCGCGGTGTAGTTCTCTATGGTGACCCCGATCAGCAGGGGCAAGGCGTAGTAGAACCACATCAGTTGTACCAGCAGCGGCGTGCAGCGGAAGACTTCCTGGTAGGTGCGCGCCACAGCGCTGATCACCCGGAATCGCGACAGGCGCCCCAAGCAGATCACCAGTCCGATCACGACGCCTATGAGGATGGAGCCTACGGTATACGCAAAGGTCAGCCACAGCCCCCAGGCAAACAGGTCCCAGGACTGCAGGACCACGCTGAAATCCCATTTGTACATCGCACGCTCCTCAGGACGACTGCCGGGACGCACAGCGCCCCGGCCTTGGGACATCAGCCGCCGATGTCGAAGCCATCGGGAAGGCTCTCGAGACTGATCTCGAACGGCGCCAGTCCGTTGATGATCCAGGTCTGGCTGTTGCCCACCCGGCGATTGTACTCGGCCCAGGCCGAGATAAAGGACTTGAACTGCTCGTCGGCATTGTAGCTGACGCCGATCACCGACGGGGACGAAAGCACCGGCTCGGGAACATAGACTGTGCCAAGCGCCGGATTGCGCTTCACCATCACCACCGAGTTGAGGACGGTGTTGACGATGGCGTCGGCCTTGCCGCCGGCCACGGCGAGGATAGCCTCGTCACGGGTCTTGAAGCGCAACACGTTCGCCTTGGGCAGGTACCTCTGGGTGATGAGGTCCTGGGCCGAACCAAGATCCACCGCCAGCGTCACGGCCGGGTCGTTGAGCGACGCCCAGGTGGCAGTCGCATACTCGGCCTTGGGGGAAACGACGACGAAGCTGTTGTAGTAGGTCGGCGACGAGAATGCGATCGCCAGGGCCCGCGACGGCAACGCAGTCAGCGCCAGCGCGATGTCGGCCTTGCCGGATTGCACGTCGAGGATGGAGTTGGCCCAGGTGCTCTCGACTATCTCGAGTTCGACACCGAGCGTGGTGGCGATGTCCTCGGCCATTTCGATCACGAAACCGCGCCATTTGCCGGTGCGCGGATCCTTGTTGAAGTACGGATCCTCGTTGAGTATCGCCGGCACCCGGAGCACACCGCGCTCCTTGATCTGGTCGATCGTGCTCTTCTCCTGGGCAATGGCTGGAAGGGCCGTTGCGCCGAGCAGCACGCACGCTGCGGCGAGTATCGTCTTTAGTGCTCTCATGGTGTTCTCCCTCTTGACGAACTGAGCAGTAGTCGGAACGGGCATCGTTGACCGTCTTTCCGGCAGTGAGAGTGGAGGTTGTGTCCGGGGCGCATCAATGCAAACGGACAGTCCGCACTTGTGGTATTTCTTGGAAGAGTCCGCCGTCACCCATCCCTGCCGGCGAAGTGCTCGAGCGCCACGACGAGCGTCGAGCGGCTATCCTGGCGGAGCGGCGCCAACGGCGCGCGCACCGTTTCCTCCATTTGCCGGCGCAGGGCCAGCGCCGCCTTGATCGGGACCGGATTGCCCTCGATGAACAGCGCCTTGGCCAGGGCGTGAATCCGCTCGTGCAGCACCAGTGCTGCCTCCATGTCGCGGCGATGCCATGCCGCTACCAGCGCCACCATCTCCTCGGGGGCGTAGTTGGAGACGACGCTGGTGACTCCAACCGCCCCCACTGCCAGGAATGGCAGGGTCAATCCATCATCCCCCGAATGAATGATGAAGTTGGGGCCGCAGGCGACCCGCAGGTCGCTGACGCGCTCCGCGCGCCCGCCTGCTTCCTTGATGCCAACGATGTTGGGGTGCCGTTCGGCCAGACGGGCAGCGGTGTCCGGCGCGATCTCCACACCGCACCGCCCCGGCACGCTGTACAACACGACCGGCAAGCCGGTGCTCCGGGCAACGGCGTCGTAGTGCAGCATCAGCCCGTCCTGGCTGGGCTTGTTGTAGTAGGGCGTGACGACGAGGCAACCGTCTGCCCCCGCGGCCTCGCAGGCGCGTGCCGCATCGACTGCGTGAGATGTATTGTTCGAGCCGGCCCCCGCCAGAACAAATGCCCGGCCGCGGGCAAGTTCAACTGTTCGCGCGACCAGTTCCCCTGTCTCTTGTGAGCTGAGGGTAGCCGCCTCGCCGGTTGTCCCGACCGGCACCAGGCCCTTCACTCCCGCCGCGATCTGCTGCTCCACCAGCCGGTCAAAGGCGGCGAAGTCGATACCGTCCTCATCGAAGGGTGTGACCAGCGCGGTGAAGACGCCGGTGAAGGCATCGATCAGTCCGTTCATTCTATCGCCTCTTACGCATTTCAGCATCGCCGGGGGACGCGGGTTTAGATGTCGAAGGCATCGTAGCGCCCCGGCACAACACCGGCCCCGGCCAGTTTGATCGCAGCGGCGAGCGCTCCGCGGGCGTAGGCGGCAAGTGTCTGCACCGTGAAGGTAAAGCGGGCTTCGGAGTCGCCGAGGTCAAAGCGCACCTCATTGATGCCGACGGTATCGCCCAGCCGATGAATGCGGATCTCCGGCTCGGGAGGCGTCGTCCCCCCGCTGCCGCCTTGCGCTTCGCGCGCGAGTCGCGCCAACAGCAATGACGTGCCGGAGGGCGCGCGCTTCTTGCGCTGGTGGTAGGTCTCCTCGATGGTGACGAGGGCACCCGGATGCGCCCGCGCGAACTGCTGCGCATTGCGGGCGAAGGCAATGAACCCGAGCGCGAAATTGGCGCCCATCAGGATCGGGCGGCGCTTTGCCGCCGCATCGATCTCCGCCAGCTGCTCTGCAGAAAATCCGGTCGTGCCGATCACGATCGGCACGGCGCGCCGACCGGCCATGCGCTGAAGATACAGACTTCCAGCCGGGGTGGAGAAGTCGATGATCGCGTCGCAATGGGCGTTGATGGCCATCTCGGCCGGCCGGTACTCGATAACCGTGTCCCCTACCTGCCGGCCGATCCATTTCGAGCCTGGCGAGACATGCGCCGCAGCCAGTTCCAACCCGGGATCGGCGAGGATCGCCTCCACCAGCCTCGTCCCAACTCTGCCCGACGCTCCGAAAACCGCGATTCGCAACCGCACCTCCTAATCGATGACGACCTTGGTCTCGCTCATTTCGCGCAGCGCGATGCGCACGCCCTCGCGTCCGAGCCCACTGCTCTTGATGCCACCGAAGGGAACATGCTCGGCCCGGAAGTCCGGTCCTTCGTTGACCATCACGCCGCCGACCCGCAACTCCCGCACAAAACGCTTGATGACCGCATGGTCGTTGCTGAACACCCCCGCCTGCAAACCATGGGGGCCGGAGTTGACCTCGGCGATGACGCGCCCCGGATCGCTGAAGCGCCGGACCGAAATCACCGGCCCAAACGTCTCCTGGGCGAACAGCTCGGATGTCGGGGAAACATCGGCGAGGACGGTAGGCGCCAGCAGGGCACCCTGCCCGCTGCCCCCGACCAGCAGGCGCGCACCCTCGGTGATTGCCGCCCGGATTCGGGCATCCACGTGGGTTGCGGCCTGGGCGTCGATGACTGGGCCCATCTGAGTGGCAGGGTCACCGGGATCACCGTAGCTCACCCCTTTTGCTGCCTCGGTAAGCCGCTCAAGGAAGTCGTCATGGATTGCGGCATGCAGATAGAGCTTCTTCACCGCGGCGCAACTTTGCCCGGCGATCTCGTAGCGCTGGGCGATGGCCGTCTTCACCGCGGCATCGAGGTCCGCGTCCGGCATCACGAACAGCGGGTCGTTGCCGCCCAGCTCCATGAGGCAACGCACCAGTCCCGCAGCGTTCTTGAGGGCAAGCCCGGCGACTTGGCCGCCGGTGAAGCTCAGCAGGTTGATGGGCGCGCGGGCCAGCGCCAGCGCCTCAACAGCTCCCCCATGCACCACTTGGAACAGGTGCTGCGGAAAGCCCGCCTGCACCGCCAGCTCGACGAGCCGCTGCGCGGCCAGCGGCGCCTTCGGCGAAGGCTTGGCCACCACTGCATTGCCCGCGGCGATGGCGGGGCCGAGCTTGTGGCACAACAAGTTGAGCGGATAGTTGAATGGCGTGATCGCCGCGACCACGCCCGTCGGTACATAGGTAACGACCGCCTGTCGATTGGCTCCGCCCGCCACGATGCCGCAATGCAGCACCTCCCCGTCGAGAAAAGTGGCGGCGTCGCCCGAAAGCCTCAGCGTGTTCTGCGCCCGCCGCACCTCATTGCGGGCCTCGGCGATGGTCTTGCCGACTTCCGCGCAGATGAGTTGCGCCAGCGACTCCGCCTCCGCGCTTATCGCCGAGGCAAGGGCGTTCAGCAGATCGCGGCGCTCCACCGGAGTGGAGAAGGCGAATTCCGCCTGAGCGGCCCGAGCGTTCGACACCGCGTAGGCAATGTCATTGGCGCTCGCCACCACGACGCTGCCCACCGCTCGATCATCATAGGGCGAAGTGACCTCGATGCGATCGCTGTCGTTGGACTCGAAAACTTGGGGCAAGGCGGACACGGCGCTCACTCTGACTGATTGGACGGGGGATGCCGCACAAGAGCTTCGACGAATGCCGAGACCGGGACTGGCTTGACCGGCCATCGGTTGCCGACGAACTCAGCGACCGCTGGCGGCGAACCGCCGCGTTGATGCGCCACGAATGAGGCCACCCACTCGGTACAGAACCGGCCCTGGCAGGCCCCCATGCCGAAGCGGCCGTTCAGCTTGATCTCACGCGGCGAGACCGGGTCCTCCGCCGCGAGGATGCTGCGGAGCTGGCCCAGCGTGCGCCCCTCGCAGCGGCAGACGACCGTCTCGTCCGGCAGCTTCGCCGGATCGGACCCAGAGAAATCGAAGAACCCGTTGAGCGTCGCCTGTGCACGGCGCTCCCGCACCAGTTGGGCTTCAGTTGCATCCCCGGCGGCGGGACTCCCGCCAAGATGGGCGACCACGGCGCGCCCGGCCAGGCGCCCGTCGGCAATGGCGGCGACGCCACCCAGCACTTCCCGGCAATCACCGGCCGACACGACAAATGGGCCGTTCGGGCCGGCCTTTGCGCCGTTGCTGTTGGGCCGCAGACCGTCGTGGAGCGCCACCCGGTCGACCACCAGGCGCCTTTCACGACGCTCGGAGTCGATGGTCGCAACGGAAAGCCGACCATCGGCGGTTGCCTCGATCGAGGTTACAGCCGCACCGCGCCGCCAGCGCACACCGGCCATCGCCAACGGCATCAGGTAGCCCGCGGCCTCCAAGAGGTAGGCGGGTGCCTCCAGCAGCCGGGCGGCCGCGAGCACCGGAGCGGCGCTGCGCTCCAGAACCGCGACCGGCGGGTTGCCCAACGACGCTATCTGGGCGGCCAGCGCCAGCAGCAGCGGCCCCGACCCGGCAATCAGCACGTCGCCCTGCGGTGCTCTGCCGGTGGACTTCATCATCACCTGCATGCCGCCGGCGCTGACCACGCCCGGCAGATGCCATCCGGGGACCGGGGCCACACGCTCGATGCCGCCGACCGCCAGCACCAGCGCCGCCGGATTCCGCGTGACGATGCGGCGGTTCGCGCGGTCCTCGATCAAGACGGCCCCATTGCCCTCGACGCCGACAAACATGCACTGGCACAGCACCTCGACCGGGCTTGCCGCCAACGCGTCCGACAGCGCCTGCCAGCGCTGCCGCTGCGCCCCGGGAACGGGCACCCGCCGCGAAGGATCGTTGGGCTGGCGATGGATGGCGCCGCCCAGCCGGGGAGCCTGTTCGAACAATGTGACCGCGAGGTCCGCCCGCGCCATTTCTATGGCCGCCGCAATGCCGGCCGGCCCGCCGCCGATGACGAGGACTTCCGGGCCGCTCATCGCTCTACCGATCCGAGGGATTGGACCCGCTGTCCCTCACGGGCAGGGGTCAGGCACGCCTCCATCCGGGTCCCGTCGACCGATACCACGCAGGCCTGACAGGCCCCGATGCCGCAGAAGTAACGGGCGGCGCAGCCACCCTGCCCATCCCCGAGCGAAACCACGCCAGCGCGATCGAGCGCCACCGCGATTGTCTCGTTGGCCTCGAAGGGGACGACAACCCCATCGAATAAGAATGCCTGCCCGGTATGAGTCATGCCGCCGCCGCCAGCGTCAGTCCGAAGCGACTCGCATCAAGCGCCGAGATGTCCACCTGGGGGGCCTGGCAGCAGATCAACTGCTGACACACGCGCCCCATCAGCGGCCCCAGGCAAATCCCGTCTCCCTCGAACCCGGTCGCGATCCAGACATTGTCTGCGCCGCCTACCCGACCGACAATGGGAAGGCCGTCCCGAGTCGCGGCGCGCGTGCCGGCGAACACGCGAATGACCCGCAGCTGTGCCAAGGACGGTGAGAGCGCGACGGCGTCGCCGAGAAGACGCGCCACGACGTCGGCGTCTGTGCTTTCCGTTTCGGCGCTGTCCTCACGTGAACCGCCAATGAGAAACTGGCCGGTGGCCAGTGGATCGATGACCAGGCCCAGCGATCGGCCCGGCGCCATATTGCCGGCCGGCTGACTACCCTTGCTCACGAGATAGCGGCACGACATCAGCGGCCCAGGGAAACGCGGCATGTCTCGCCCTGCCCGGTCCGTCACGATCAACTGCCCCTTGCGCGGACGGATGAGGCCGGGAGTAGCCAGGAACTCCACCGAGCCAAGCCCTGCGGCCAGCAGGACCGCATCGACACGCTCGATGCCCCGATCGGTGATCACGCCGGCTACGCGCCCGCCCAGGCTCTGGATACCGCCAACCTTCACGTTGCGCCGGATGTCGAAGCCACCGAGCCGGCGCAGCCGTTCCACCACGCGATACCCGATGGCATGCCCCTCGTTCTGTACTTCCACTGCTGCCAGCGCCGAAGGCGCTGCCGCTCCGATGCACTGGTTCAGGGCGCTGCCCTTGAGGAAGCGGATCGGAACACCGGCCGCTGCCAGTTGCTCGGCGTGCCGCTCAAGCACAGCCAGCTCCTCTTCATCCGAGGCCACCACGTAAGTGGAGCGGGACGTGAACTCGTCGGCCAGCACGCCCCCCTCAACCAACTGCTCGTAGAACCGGACCGCAGCCACCGCCATCGTCATCAGCGGGCCCGGTTTCTTGCTAGCCACCGAAACAGCTCCATCCGAGGACCCGGTGGCGCCTGACGCCGGGGCTCCCGCGTCAAATACCGTGACGCGCCAGCCGGCACGCGAGAGGAAGTGGGCGGCCGACATCCCGACGATGCCGGCGCCGACGATGGCAATGGAGCCCTGGGATTGGGGGGTAGCGCTTGTTGGCTGGGGCATTCGCGGGCATCGGTTGGAAAGCTGTCCACCCACAATGGTCCGGGTCCGCCGACAGCGTCGATACAAATGAAATAGGGGGGCTGCGCAGCATTTTTGTAGACCGCCTCCCCTGCGTTCCCTTGTCCGCAATCGTGCGGCTACTATGATCAGCGCCGCACGAAACCGTGGGCGCCATGCCGGAAATAAACCTTACGCTGATCCAGACCTTCTACCTGGTGGCCAGGCACGGCTCCTATTCGGCAGCGGCGCGCGAGCTGAACCTGAGCTACCAATCGGCCGCCAATCACGTGCGCCGCCTGGAGCAGGTGATGCATGACCGGCTGGTGGAGTCCGACCAGGGCGCCAAGAAGATCCGTCTCACGCCCCGCGGGGTCGCGCTCTATAACCTGCTGCACCCGGAACTGGAGATCATGCTGGAGCGACTGGCGCTCGTCGTCGCCAGTCAACGGCCGGTCCTGCGCATAGGTCTGCCACAGGCCATCTTCTTCTATCTGCTTCCAGCGGTCCTTTCGCAGTTCCGCGAGAAATTCCCCGACGTCGAAGTGGTGGCCTACGAGCGCGACACTGCGCTCGCCGAACTGGTCAAGAACGGCAGCCTCGATGTCTGTATCAGCGAACGGTTCTTCGGGGACCCCGTAGTGCCACAGAGCCTGCTCGGCACATATCACCTGAGCCTGGTGTACCCGAGGAGCTGGGGGCTGCCGCCGCTGCCTGCTGCGATCCCCGAATGGTCGAGGGGGCGACCTCTGGTCACCTATGAGCCGGGCCAGACGCTGCGCAACATGGCCATGGATTTCCTTGCCAAGGGAGGGGGCCAGACGGAGGCCTCCATCTCCACATCGGGAAGCTCCAGCGTCAAGAAGTGCGTAGAGAACGGACTGGGCTTCGCGATCATTCCGGCGTGGTGCGTCACGCCCGAGGACAATGCCCTGGTCCAAGTGAAGATCGATGTCCTTCCACCGGTCAAGGTCTACTTCGGACAGGCGCTGTTCATGGCCCAGAACATCTATGTTCAGGCGCTCCAAGACCAATGCAGGATCAGCCTGGTCGGATCCGCGCTCGAAAAGTCGTAGGGTGCCATGGAAACGCGGTTGCGTCAGCAACGAGCAAGCTTCCTCAGTCGAAGGCTGCCATTGCCGACATCATCAACGCGACATGATCCCGCGTGAACGGACCTTGCGCCCTTGCGGCCCCGAACGACAAACCTTCCACGAGCTGCCACCTTCGTGGGTCCCGCTTTGACCGCCTTCGCTACAACGACGCTCCTGCGTTGGACATAATGCCATTTCGTTCAACATAGCACGAACGGCCGCCAATTCAACGCGCTTCCTTGTTCTTGCCCGGTAAGCGTCCAGCCGGGGCCGTTTAGGCGTTGTGGTTCCACGGCATGAGTGCCTCGATATCTGCCTTCGGCCGCTTGGCAACCGGCCAATCCGTCACCGGCCTCGCGCTCGTCTCGGCCCTCTGGGCTCCGAAACTCCAACGGCGACCGAGAGCGGCCAGACCATTGCGCCGAACGATCCGAGTTGGGAGAGTGGGGACGTATGGAGACCGGGCCGCTAGCCGTCTGGCTCTGGAACGAGCTGACGACCCGTGGCTTGCCGATCGTATGTTTGGACGCGCGCCACGCGAAGGGGTCCGGCTTCAAGAAGGCGAAGGTTGCCGTGGCGCGCAAACTCGCCGTTATCCTTCACGCCACGTGGAAGACCAACGAGGCCTTCCGCTATACCGCTGAAGCCTGACCCACAGGCCCCAGCACCCGAAGCCAAGTTTTACGGATGCGTCCTCGTCGGCGGGCAAGGAAACCCATCCCTCGGGGATGAGGTCCGGAAGACGGACGGAGTCATATCTACCGTTTGACTCCCAAGGGTATCGACCTGGTGCCGGTGCTGATGGAGCTCGGCGCCTGGGGAACCCGCTACGAAGAGGGGCAGCCGCCACGCGGGATCCTCAGCGCCTGGCAGGCAGATCGGGATGGTTTTGTCGCCGAGATCAAGCGCACCGCTGAAAGGCGGTAAAGTGTCCGCTTCTGGGCGGACTGTGTTGATTTAGTCGGCTGTTGATCGGGCGTCTCGGTCGTGATTCCGTTCTGCTGTTGGATGCAGGAGGACGCGACGATGATGGGGACGCAGATCAAGCCGGCGCAGCTGTTCTACGAGTTCCGGCTCGATGAGCACGTCCCTTCCGATCATGCGCACCGACGGCACCTTCTCGCGATCCGACTTCGCCTTCGATCCGGAGCAGGATCGCTACACCTGT
>Ga0172380_10007907_pt1 | contig 11812 bp, 17 predicted proteins | sample Leawe162metaG_FD_119747 | JGI IMG/M metagenome (GOLD analysis project Ga0172380, IMG submission 119747) | Leachate microbial communities from a municipal landfill in Southern Ontario, Canada - Leachate well 162 metaG | ecosystem: Engineered > Solid waste > Landfill > Unclassified | place... | reverse complement strand
TGGGTCTTTAAGTACGTTTTGAGTGATTTATTACTCGACGGAACAAACCCAAGACATCAACTACTGCAAATTATTTCATGATAGACGGAAATAGCACTTTGCCGATAAATACCCTATCGGTAATGTGCTATTTCCGTGCCTTCTCAGGAGTCACGGCGAGCACCCATCCAACCACATCGCGTGGCTGGATGCCGCGCCACCGTCCAAGGAGGACATCATGAGAAACACCACCAAGAAGCGCGGCCTCTTCATCGCCACGGTAGCTCTGCTGTCGTCGGTGATGAGTGTGCCCGCTGCGCACGCCGACACGGCCCACGCCGAAGTCGACTCGAGCACGATCGTGCTCGGGGAGATCGACGCCAACGCCACCATCAAGACCCTGCAAGCCCTCGGCCTGCAGGTCAACGGCAAGTCGGTGGCGCGCTACGTCAAGAACCCGGCCAAGCACTGGAACCCGAAGAAGGCCCAGAAGGTCCCGTTCGCGAAGAGCTACTGGGCTGGAGTCCGGAGCGGCAAGCCGTTCCGACTCCACAAGGACCAGAAGTTCCCCGACACCTACATCGGGATGGCGGCGGACATGACCGAGTACGACATCGCTGCGACCAACAAGGTCAAGCACAAGTGGCAGCTGTTCGACTTCAAGAACGGCCAGGTCCGCAACCGCGGATTCTGGACGGGCAAGAAGTGGGTCGGCGACTGCGTCAACCCCAAGCCGAGTGGCCCGCCGACCGTCACCATCGACCAGCTTCACATCGTGAAGCAGTTCAACGGATTCAAGGTCAACATCACGGGGAGTCTCTCCCTGTGGGCCACGACGTCCGGCATGGTCGAGGTCGACTGCGGCAGCAGCCGTGCCAGCGCTCGGTACTCCGCCACGGCGGAGGCCGAGCTCGAGGGCTCGGTCACCATCAGGGCCAAGTCACGCACCGAGGCACTCGCGAAGGGTGTCGAGGCGCTCAAGGCCAAGTACCGCAACTCGACGGAGGCGACGCTCAAGCTCAAGGAGAGCGCCGCGATCAACCTGGAAGGTTCGGCCGAGGCAAGCTGCGAGAGCAACGAGCCGACGCCGACCTACGAGGCGCCCGTCGTCTCGGCAACTCCGAGCGCGTGTGTCGACAAGGGCCAGACCGGCTACGCCGTCATCCGCATGGTCAACAACAACACGAAGGCCACCCCGGCCAGCGTGACCATGACGGGCAGGACCACCCAGAACGTCGCCAGCGTCGCCGCCAACGGTGGCACCGCATCGGTGACGTTCACGGGCCTGGTCCCGGGAACCGCCTACTCGGGAACGGTGACGTTCACCGAGTTCGGCAAGGCCACGCCCTACACGGTGACGGTCGCGGAGTGCCCTCCCACCCCGGTGGACACGCCGCCCAGCATGACCTGCACGGGCATGCAGCACGTGTTCGTCGGTGAAGACCGCAGCGCGTTCGACTTCGACGCCACGGACCCCAATGGTGACCCGATCTCCTTCGGAGAGCCGATCATCAGCGGGCCGATCAAGGTCGTCACCGTCGAGCGCACTGGCAACCGCCTGACCGTCTGGATCGTGGCCCAGGACATCCCCGTCGGGACGTCCCAGGCCGCCAGCGTGCGGGTGGTCGCCACGGCTGGTGGCAAGTCGGTCGGTTGCACGGTGAACACCACCGTGGAGAACAACCGCACCGGCTGGTGAACATGTTCCGCCTCCTTCGGGTGGCGTGATCTGCAGAGTTGATGTCGTGGGGGCGGCCAAAAGCCGCCCCCACACTCAACCACTTTAAAGACACGATGACTATCTAGTTTGCATATATCAACCCGAAATGTAATTCAAAGGAGTATCCTATGAATAAATTATTTTCAGCTGTAGTAAGTGCCGCAGTAGTAGCATCCGCATTTGCGGGCACTGCCCTTGCCGCCTACGACTACGGCCAGCTCGGTAGTGGAGACATCTACCGCGTGCGTAACGTTACTGACAACCAAACGTCTTTTGTTAGCCAAGCTAACGCAGATCCATGTGAAACCGTACAATTCAAGGTTCGCGTTCACAATGGTGGCCCTGAAACTTTGACTAACGTTAAAGTTAAGGCTACCATTCCAGCAAATAGCGCAACAACTCACGCCTCAACAGTTCGTGTAACTGCTGACAACAACCGTGAAGATGCTGTCGCTACCGGTACGGCTACCGTCAAGCTTTCAAAAGCGAGCGCAATCAAGTACGTCAGCGGTTCTACTGAATTGCTCGACACAAATGGCAGCAAGCTACAAACCCTTGGTGACACAATTCTTACGAGTGGTGTTAACATCGGTAGTGTAGGTGTTTCGCTCAACAACATGCGATTCGTTCAGTTCAAGGCAAAGGTCAACTGTGACACACCTGTCGTTAAGAACATCAAGGTTTGTGAAGTTGCTACCGGTAAAGTTGTGACCATCAAGGAATCAGCTTACGACAGCAGCAAGCACTCAAAAGACCTGAGTGACTGTGACGAAGAAGTAAAAGAAGTTGCACCTGTGAAAGAACTTCCAAAGACTGGTGCTGGTAGCGTTATGCTTGCTGGCCTCGGTCTCGGTGCACTGGTTGCTGGTGGAGCATACGCTCTTCAGCGCCGCAACATTCTTGGCTAATCGAGTCTGACCGCTCCTTCTTTTACCAAAAGTCGGGAGGATGTCCTTCAGACGCGGACGAACGACCCTGCAGTAATGCGGGGTCGTTTTGTAATCCAATGAGACGCGTATAATAGAAGCAGAAGGAGGCGCATGAACGTACCGACGATAACACTGAACAATGATGTAGTAATCCCCCAGCTTGGGCTGGGTGTGTGGCGAGCGAGCGACGATGAAGCAGAGCAGGCCGTTACAATGGCGATTAACGCCGGATATCGTTTGATTGATACAGCGATGGTGTACCAGAACGAACAAGGAGTCGGGCGAGCAATTGCGGCCGCAGACGTGCCGCGTGAAGAACTTTTCATCACCACAAAGCTATGGAACTCCGACCAAGGCTACGAAGAGACGCTCCGGGCGTTCGATGCAAGTCTGGAACGACTTGGCTTGGAATACGTCGACCTTTATCTCATCCACTGGCAGATGCCGGAAATCAAACGCTACAACGAGACGTGGCGAGCATTCGAGGAGCTCTACACGGGCGGCAAAATTCGTGCGATTGGTGTCAGCAACTTTGATGAAGCGCACTTAAGCGATCTCTTGGAGCATAGCACGGTCATCCCCGCCGTCAACCAAATTGAAATCCATCCGGACTTCCAGCAAAAGCCGCTCCGTGACTTCTGCGACAAACACGGTATCGCCATTGAATCTTGGAGCCCGCTCGGGGGAAGCAAAAGTGGCAACGCCGTGCTTGAAACAGACGTGATCAAATCAATCGCGAAGAAACACGGCAAAACCCCGGCACAAATCGCCTTGCGCTGGCACATCGAGAACCACCTGATCGTGATTCCGAAATCGGTTCATGAAAAACGGATCAAGGAAAACATCGATATCTTTGACTTCGAGCTGGACGATGATGATCACACGCAGATTGCTACGCTCGACGGAGACAATCGTCAGGGCGCCGACCCGGCGACGATGAATGTTCACTGAAGGGCTGGAATCGTGAACAGCCTTGTACGTATCGGTTCATTTTTCAAACGAATATAGTATACTATCCCTAGCACATAAGTCCGCACTCACCGCGAAGCCCGCTCCCCACGGGAACAACTCGTCACCGGCACTGCACTACCTTGGGGCTTTTATTAACAACTAATAGGAGCTCGCTATGTCAAAAATGACAAAAGAGGAGCAAGACCGCTTCGGTGCCGAATGGTACGAACGCACGCACAAAAACTGGCGCGCGTGGGGGAGCTGGTTCAGCTGGGGTTCTCCGGTCGGCCTAGGCCTTTTCTTCATCGAAATCGCCGCTGCCGTCTGGATCGTCGCCCAGACGTTCTAATATTTACCGCTCGGTCAACCCGGGCGGTATTTATTTATGCTTTTTGATAGAATGCCGAGAGCTGACGGTAGGCTTTTGTCTTAAAGGCGAACAATACCGCGATGAGCATGATCAGACTCGCCACCAGAAAGACCAGGGCGATTCCGCGCGCTTCACCGTCGCCGAGCAGCCAGCCAAATGTCGCCTTGCCTTCAGTCGACTGCATAAATGGAATAATCATGAACTGGGCAATCGGTGCCACGATGAATGCGCTAAGTGGCGAGCTGGCTGATTCGATCGCCTGGGCAAGACCGAACACCCGGCCTTGGCGTTTGAGCGGGACAACCCGCTGTATGATTGTTTGTTCGGCTGCTTCAGCTGCCGGCATCAGGCACATAAACACGAAAATACCGACGGCATATAGCAACCAGAATTCACGTATCGTGAATAACCCACCTAGCACGGCGACACCGATATTGATAAGCAGCATGGTCTTGAGGGGGTTCTTGCCAAGACCTTTTTTCGCGACGATTGCCCCACCAACGATGAAACCGATGCTGGTCACACCAAGCACGACGCCCCACAATTCGACAGGAAATAGCGTCAAACCATATGGATCCATCAACGCCATGAATACGCCACCGACGAGATTATTGAATGTCGTAAATATAATCAGCCACCACAGGCCAGGCACGCTGCGAATCGCAGCCATGCTTCCCTTCAGATCGATTTTCTTGTTTTCAAGTTCGGGATCATGCACGATTTTTTCTTCAGGAATTCGCACGGCAAAAAGATGCAACATCGCGAAACCAGTAAACACAATGGCAATACCCAGCGTCCAACCCATACCAAGTAGGCCGATGGAGAGTCCAGAGAAAACACTCGTCACCATAAATGCCACGCCCTGCACTGTCCCGACCAAGCCATTGGCTTTATCGCGTCCTTCTTTAGGTACTAATATTGTTACGACCGTGCTCAATGCGATGTTGCGCATGTTTTCGATTACACCACCAAAGAGGATGATGCCGGCAAACAGCCAGAACATCGGTCCGGTCCAGTCAATCAATGTTTCTTTAGGGAATATCAGGTACAGTACACCAGCAATCGCGAAACACACGAAGGTGAACACACTCGAGAATACCATGACATTTTTCTTCTTGTTGTGATCGACAATCGTTCCGAAAATAATACTGAATATCGCGACGAGTAGCATATATAAGCCGCCGATGATACCGGTCGCTAGAACCGACCTTGTCTCGAGATATACCCAGAATGTCAGCCCGAACCAAAGGTAGCTCGTCGTCACATTGGCGATGAGCGTATTGAGGAGAACTTGATGAAAATGCTTCATTTGGCCTGATTATAAACCAAAATACTGGCAAATAGTAGGGGACAGCTTACTGTAGAATCTCCCTTACTGTACGCTGCAGTTCGGCTACGACCATTTCTTCGAACCACGGGTTCCGGGACCGCCACCGGAAATTAAGTGGGCTCGGATGCACAAGCGGGAAGTATGTCGGCAGATAGTCTTCATACGCACGGACTGTTTCTGTAAGGATATGTTTGGCATTTTTACCCAAGTAATATTTCTGCGCGTATGCACCGATCAGGATGATGAGCTCAACGTTTGGCATCGACTCGAGCAGTTTCGGATGCCACTTTCCAGCAAAGCCTTTCCTGGGCGGCAGGTCACCATGCTTAGCTTTTCCTGGATAATAAAAATCCATCGGCATGAGCGCGATTAGATCCGGATCATAAAACTGCTCATCGGTCACATCGAGCCATTTGCGTAGTAATATTCCGCTGGCGTCATTCCAAGGTTTCATGCTCGCTTGAGCTCGTGCGCCCGGTGCTTGTCCGACGATGACAATTTTTGCTTTTGGTCCCGCAGTATACACCGGCAGGTAGCCTTTCGTTTTCATCTCGGCGTTCATCGGATCATCGATAATTGCTTGGTATATATCACTAAAATCATGATCCATAGCCTTGCCTACTACTCCGCTCTCCGAGCAAAGACTTCCTCCGTTTCGCGCATGAAAATTTCCGCTACCTTTGGACCGACTCCATAGAGCTTTTGTAGCCGTTTAGAGAACTCGCTTTCATCGAAGCTACTTTCGAGCATATAAAAGAGCGAGCCCTCATACTCACGGATTAAGCGTTCCATGCAAGTTTTCAACGCTCGAGCCGTAACGTGCTGGTAGCGAGTATACCCACCGCCATGCAAGATGCGGACGAGCTTGCTTTCAGACGCTTCATCAATCGCCCACGGCGTATCAAGTCTCTTCTCGATAAATAGTCGCCACGTCGCCACTGCCGACTCAGAACGGATCGGTTTACCAAATAAATAGCAGAGCAGGAACCAGCGGAACATATCATTATCGCCCGACAACACATCGAGATCAAATTCGTCAGCGCTATGAGATTTGCGGACATTACGTGGCATCATATCTATTATAGCTGTTTGAATGTATGCGATACAGTCGCACTATTTAAGCAGTCGCTAGTATGGCAAAACAAGTGACGAGCATTATCAAAGTAGGGGTCATCACATACCGTTCTGGTTTACTGCGCGATATCGCATTCATAACGATGCCGATAGCGAGGTAGCTTGTTACTGCCCATAGGGTGACAGCCATAAAATTAACTCCAATAATACCCTCGATTGTTCCGACTTTACTCGCCACCAACACGGCCATAAAGAGGTAGATAAGAACCGATGCTGCACTGCCAATCCGCAGTCGAGTCGGCAATACATCGTGCTGTCCGCCCCATGCGAATCTGCCAATCGGCGCACCAAGGATGAGCGCGAATTGAAATACACTTAGCAAAAAAAGAATCACAAGAATAATGATCGCAGCAATAGTCGCCATCATCGAAGAATCTTTTCCATCGATTTACCCCTCGCGAGCTCGTCTATGAGCTTGTCGAGATAGCGGATTTCTTGCATGAGAGGGTCTTTGATCTCTTCGACACGCACACCACAGATCACACCCGTGATTTGCCTACGAAGCGGGTTTAACTTCGGCGCTGCTGTAAAGAACGTTTCGAAATTAGTCTTTTTAATTAATTCTTTTTCAAGGCTGGATTGGTCATGCCCTGTGAGCCAGGTAATTATCTGATCGACTTCGGCTTTGGTACGCCCTTTTTTCAGCGCCTTCTGGACATAGAGCGGATACACCTGTGCGAATGGCATTTGATAAATGCGGTGCGACATTACACGCCTGGCTCCATCAATCGCCCGCCCTTCATTAAATACGGCTCGGTACAAGCAGCTAAGTTGAAGCAGCATGGGCGTCGATGTTTGCCACTGAGTTTTGAAATCGTTTTTTCGATGCGAACTTTACGGGTATCTTGGCTGAGCGTCGCGTTCATCCAACGAATCCACTCCCAACGTGCCATCGGTGTAATGTCTTGCCATTTGACCTTGACTTCTGGGGGTGCAATTTTCAGCACATCAGCAAAGTCCTTCGGTAATTCCGGCTCCGGCCAAGTCGCTCTAGTTGTTAGTTTGACGTCCACCACGTCACCAGGACTTACATTGGTCATTTTTTGCAGCTCCTGACCTACTCGCATCCAGTGGCTCCAGCGCCCATCCGGCTCGAGTACCGTTTCGAATCCGTGGCCATTAAGCGTACCGATTACACTGATTTGTCCGCGTGAGGGCAACTTTCCGCTTTCCTCTTTTGGCACCGGCAAGATAACCCAATCCTTGAGTACATAAAGCTCAGTATCAAAATGTATATGTATTGGCGTAAATGGCATATCCTTACTATAGCAAAATGCCCTCAGTCTTGCACCGAGGGCATCGTCTATATAATGAGATATACTAAGCGGTTGTAGCACCTCTTGGGAATATATCCTCAATATAATCAATATTTATATCTTCAATGGCGAACCCTCGCCCGCGCATCTTTCGAAGTGCAATTTTAATATTTTGCTGCTTTTCCTGACGTCGCATGCGCACTTTCTCCATGTACTTGCGCTCCAGGCGATCGATAAGGTTTATTCGATCTTCACGAGTTTTTTTCATCCCTCACCTCCTTCATCGCTTTCCCTGTTGCAAGTATATAAAGTGCGTATAATGCTGTCTGTAATGTTGCGCATATTTCTTTGGTAAACTTATCTACTCAAAACAAGTGGATTATGCAACAATAGATATGTGAATATTTTCACACCTACCAAAGTTATACACGACTTTCCGCAGGCGATTTCACGCACTTACGACGCGGGCCAAATTATTATGTACGAAGGCGATCAGCCAAATCATGTCATGTTCGTCAAGCGTGGCGCAATCAAATTCTTTGATACTGACGCCGATGGCAATGAGAAAATCATGCATATTGGCGGTGAAGGCAGTATTGCCCCGTTATTTTATTCATTCGAAGACAAGAAAGCCGTCGACGCCTTTTACGCCGCCCTCACTAAGACCGAGGTGCTCCTGGTGCCACTCGAAGGCTTCCGCCGCAAGCTGCGTGAATCTGCCGATTACACCTACAGTGTACTACGTTGGTACGCCGAAGAAATGGATCACATCATTCTCAGACTCAAAAGTCTGGAAAAAAGCAGCGCCAAACAGAAGGTCCTTCAGGCACTGTATTACTTAAGCGACCAGCATGCCACCTCTGAAACCACGAAAGGTCCTTGGCGACGCATTAGTTTCCCCGTTACACAGCAGATTCTCGCCGACATGACCGGCCTAACCCGTGAGACGGTAAATATCGTTCTCAACGAGCCGGAATGCCTCAAATACATCCGTTCCAATAGCCGACAGCGATTCGAAATCAATAAGCAAAAAATCAGTTCTCTTCTCAGTACGTAGTTAGCGCGTCATACTACGTAGCATCGGTGTTTTTTTCTAGTTTTTGTAGAGTATAATAAAGCCATCATTCATACGGAGGAACAATTCATGCAAAACTCATCACTCATCCGCATCGCGAGTGGCATCATCATCGCCGTCGTCGGTACGGGTTTTCTACTGAACAATCTCGGTGTCGTCGACTTGAGCTTCGGCGTATACTGGCCGATCTTGGTAATCCTAGCCGGTTTATTGCTCTTTGCCAACAACACGCGCAATTGGCTCGTACCAATCTTCTTGGTAATCCTTGGAAGCCTGTACCAACTGCGCGAACTCGACGTCGTTACGTTTCAGCCGTGGCAAGTCATCTGGCCGCTTGCTATCGTAGCTATCGGCGTGTCGCTACTATTCCGTCATTCGTATGTCATCAACGCTACCAGCAAAAACGAACGTGATGACGTTTTTGCACTAATGGGCGGTAGCCAGATCACCAACGCAGCGAAAGCATTCAAAGGTTCCCGTGTCACGGCTATCATGGGTGGCGCTCAAATCGACCTTCGCAAAGCTACTATTACCGATGGCTCTGTCGTCGAGATATTTTCATTTTGGGGCGGTATAGAAATCGTTGTACCTGAAAATGTACAGATTCAAAACAAGGTAAATTGCATCATGGCGGGCAGCGAAGACAAAACGAATCAAAAAGTCGACAACAAATCTCCGCAGCTAGTCATCGCCGGCGACCTCATCATGGCTGGTGCGATTATCTGCAACACGCCGAGCGAAAGCTACAACTCTTAGTAGCCCTCTACTCTATGCCCTCGATACCTAACTTATAGACTTTACCCGCATTTTATTCATCATCAAATTCCCCTACGTTTTAATAGTACCTGGACGATATTCAGTAAGTGCCCGCCCGACTGTAGCTCAACCGTCTGGGAGCCATCGATTCGAGAGTGTGTCGGCGTTACCGTGCGATCTGTAGTTGAGTATATCGTCGTGATGCGCTGGAGTGCCACGGGTGAAAAGTGCGCAATTAGCTGCTCGCTCGCCTGCACGGCTTCATAAAACGCCGGACTACGTCGTCGATACCATGTCCCGACATCTGCCGAGCCGTGGTTGTACCCACAGATTGTTACCACACTATTGACCCGCTCGAGGTTTTGCGCGAATATCGCCAGTGCCATCGCCCCGCCAGCGCTTTCGCCGACAAGGATTATTTCATCTTCAACGCTCGCCCGCTCAACGACATTCATGACGCGCGTATACTTCTGCTGATACGTTTCTACTTCATCTGTCCATCGCATAGGGACAAATGTCACTTTCGACGTGCGGCTCTTCCAGCTTAGCAGTGCTAGACGTCGCAACGGATCTTGCCAGGTGCCGAAGCCCGAGATATAGATATAGTACTTCATTTCTCTCTCTAGTGTATCAGTCTCTTGTGTCGCTCGAGTTACTCATCGCAAGCAAAATTATAAGACTCAGCCAAAAAACCGAGTCTTATAATATACTAGCGCTGCCTATTTGAGACTAAATGGAGGGTACTTATCGGTGATGAGTAACATTGCGTATGCTGAAACCCGCAAGTTCCATCGGTTTACACCAACCACGAAATCGAACAGAGATTTCGGATAACGACCAGTAAAGAGAATGGCGAACCACGCGATGAGTGTCGCCAGCAACATCGCAAGCGATAGGAAAATCAGTACGATATAATGCGGCAACGCCAACAACCATTTCACAAGTGGCAGGTAGCGGTTCAGGTCTTTCTTTACATCGGGGTATTTTAGTTCAAGATGAACGGATTGCTTTTCGACTGTTGATGGGTACTTGTCGCTCAGCAGAAGCAAGTATGCCGTAACGCGTGTTGAAAAGCGGTTGAGTTCGAGGGCAAAGTCGAACCACCACTTTGGGTAGCGCTCGCGAAAGACAATCATCAGTGCCGTCGCCATGAAAAGTCCAAGTACGATACCGCCAAAGCTCGCCGCTACTTGCTGATTTGTTTCCTTGTTCATCATCGTCTCTCCGCCAGCAGCGGTCAGCGCGCCAATCACGATGACGATCGGAATAGCAAATAGTACTCGGAAAAATGTCGTAAAACGATCGAGCCTATTCGGGTAGTCAATCTCTAGACTCGCAGCGTATCCTGCGTTTTGCTTCTCAGCCATACTCTTCCTCCTCGGTTTTATACCGTAATGATATTTCGCATTATACGACAGATGGTTCAATTTTCCTAAAGTGCGGGCTATAAATCAGACCGAGTAATTGCCCTTTCGGTTTCTTCACCGTCGCGACTATGATGAGTGTGCGAAGACCCAGCAACTTCATAAGACCTAATACTCCGCAATGACGATTTTGTGTTGATCCATCATTGTTTTGTATGCACCGGGCTTCTTCATCAACTCTTCCATATTCTCCGGCACAATTTGCCAACTGAGGCCGAACTTGTCTTTGCACCAACCGCATTGCTCTGCCTCGGGCACCGCAGAAAGCTTCTCCCAATAGTAATCAATTTCTCTTTGGTTTTTGCACGGCACGGCAAATGACACCGCTTCACTATGCGTGAACTCCGGCCCAGCATTGATCGCCATGAAGCGCGTTCCAAGTAGCTCGAACTCGATCGTCAGTACTTTGCCCGCCAAATCAACCTGGAAATCAGCTAGTCCTTCATCGGTCGTATCTGGATAGTGTTCGGTAGAGATTATTGTGCCATCAGCAAATACCGAAACATAATAGTCTATCGCTTCCTGGGCATTACCATCGAACCATAAATTTGGAACTATCTGTTGCGACATATACACCTCCTTACATTATTTATCCGAGCAAACTGGCCGCAGCGTAACTCACCACGCATACAGCAGTAGTAATGAATGTACCCCATGCTAAATCAATCACGACGATCTTTCTGCTAAAACCTTTCATCGTAGCCAAGTTCGTAAGATCATAAGTAGCATAGGCTACGAATCCTAGCAACGCGCCATAACCAAGTGCCATTTCAAATGAGTCTTCGGAGAGAGCTGGAAGCACCACGAGCACCACGGCACCGACCACGTAAATCGCATAAAACAATATCGCCGCTGTCATGTTCGGTTTTTTTAGTAGAATATCGCCCA
>Ga0172380_10007906_pt1 | contig 11813 bp, 9 predicted proteins | sample Leawe162metaG_FD_119747 | JGI IMG/M metagenome (GOLD analysis project Ga0172380, IMG submission 119747) | Leachate microbial communities from a municipal landfill in Southern Ontario, Canada - Leachate well 162 metaG | ecosystem: Engineered > Solid waste > Landfill > Unclassified | place... | reverse complement strand
TGGTGAAGCGATTATGCGAAGCGAACAACATTGAAGAGCCTTGTGCGGGAATTCCGCACGCAGGGATCCGTGAGGGGGCAGTTGGGTAACTGGCTGTCCTACCTTGATCACACAAGTGTCAGGCAAGTGCGGGCGCAGGTTTGCTCCCTTCTCCCGCAGGCGGGAGAAGGGCCGGGGATGAGGGTGTTTGCGTACAGACAACCGTTGACTATGCGCAAACACCCTCACCCCAACCCCTCTCCCGCCTGCGGGAGAGGGGCTTTTGGGCACTTGTGTGTAACGATGAGCGCTCCGCGTGGGAATGCAGCCTCGGACGCTCTGCGTCCCGTGTCGCTGACAACGGTGCATTCCCTATCGGGATGCAGAGCATGGGAACGATCTGCAAATCCAGGTCAAATCAAGCCATTCATGCTTCGACAAGCTCAGCACGAACGGCTTGATTTGACTTGTGTGCATACGGTGGCGCCTACGGGAGAAGCGGGGAGCAACGCCGCATGAGTCCCTCCCGTCCCTTCATCCTGCGCCCGGTGGCGACCACCCTGCTGATGGTGGCGATTCTGCTGGCCGGCATTTTAGCCTACCGCATGTTGCCGCTTTCGGCGTTGCCGGAAGTGGATTACCCGACCATCCAGGTGGTCACGCTCTATCCCGGCGCAAGCCCAGAGGTGATGACTTCTTCGGTGACCGCACCGCTGGAGCGCCAGTTCGGCCAGATGCCGGGGCTAAACCAGATGTCGTCCAGCAGTTCCGGCGGCGCGTCGGTGATTACGCTGCAATTCACCCTTGATCTCACGCTGGACGTGGCCGAGCAGGAAGTGCAGGCGGCGATCAACGCGTCCGGAACTTTCCTGCCCACCGACCTGCCTGCGCCGCCGATCTACAGCAAAGTCAACCCTGCGGACGCGCCTATCGTCACGCTTGCGCTGACTTCGAAAACGCTGCCCCTGTACAAGGTGGAAGACTTGGCGGACACTCGCCTCGCGCAGAAAATTTCCCAGCTTCCCGGCGTCGGGCTGGTGAGCATCAGCGGCGGCCAGCGTCCTGCGGTGCGCGTGCGCGCCAACCCCAAGGCGCTGGCCGCTTATGGCATGAGCATGGAAGACTTGCGCATCGCCATAGTCAGCGCCAACGTCAACCAAGCCAAGGGCAGTTTCGACGGACCCAGCCGCGCCTACACCATAGACGCCAACGACCAGTTGAAATCCAGCGCCGAATACGGCGCGCTGGTGATCGCCTACCGCAACGGCGCGCCGATACGCCTGATTGATGTGGCCGAGGTGGCGGACGATGCCGAGAACGTGCGCCTCCAGGCTTGGCACAACCAGACGCCGGCGGTGATCCTCAACATCCAGCGCCAGCCGGGCGCCAACGTGATCGAGGTGGTGGACCGCATCAAACGTCTGTTGCCCCAGTTGCAGGGGGCGCTGCCCGCCGCCGTCGAGGTCACTATCCTCACCGACCGCACCGTCACCATTCGTGCTTCGGTCAAAGACATACAGTTCGAACTGCTGCTGGCGGTGGTGCTGGTGGTGATGGTGATATTCCTATTCCTGCGCAACATCCCCGCCACCCTCATCCCCAGCTTCGCAGTGCCCTTGTCGCTGGTGGGAACATTTGGCGTAATGTATCTGGCGGGGTTCAGCATCAACAATCTGACCCTGATGTCGCTCACTATCGCCACCGGTTTCGTGGTGGACGACGCGATTGTGATGATAGAGAACATTTCGCGCTACATCGAGGAAGGAGAACCACCGCTCCAGGCGGCGCTCAAAGGCGCGGAGCAGATCGGCTTCACCATCATCTCGCTGACATTCTCGCTGATTGCGGTGCTGATCCCGCTGCTCTTCATGGGCGACGTGGTTGGGCGGCTGTTCCGCGAATTCGCCATCACGCTGGCGGTCGCCATCCTGATCTCGGCGGTGGTGTCCCTCACCCTCACGCCCATGCTGTGCGCCAAGCTGCTGCGCCACCGTCCCGACGCCGAACAAAGCGCGTTTTACCTGTCCACCGGGCGCCTATTCGACGCGATCATCCGGCAATACGGCAAAATGCTGACCTGGGTGCTGGACCGCCAGGGCATCACGCTGCTGGTGGCGGTTGCCACACTAGTGCTCACCGTGGTGCTGTACGTCACCATTCCCAAGGGCTTCTTCCCGGTGCAGGACACCGGGCTGATCCAGGGCGTCTCCGAAGCCTCGCAATCGATTTCCTTCGGCGCGATGGCCGAGCGCCAACAGGCGCTGGCCGAAGTGATCCTACAAGACCCGGCGGTGGAAAGCCTGTCGTCCTTCATCGGCGTGGACGGCGCCAACGCCAGCCTTAACAACGGTCGTTTCCTCATCAACCTCAAAGCGCGCGAACAACGCGACGACGCCACTAGCGTGATTCGCCGCCTCCAGCCCAAACTGGCGGGCGTGCAGGGCATCGCCCTCTACATGCAGCCGGTGCAGGACCTGACCATCGAAAACCGCGTCAGTCGCACCCAGTTCCAATTCGCCGTGCAGGACACCGACGCGCGCGAACTGGCGGCGTGGGCGCCGAAAATAGTCGAGCGTCTCTCTCATTTGCCGCAATTGAGCGATGTGGCGAGCGACTTGCAAGACAAGGGCTTACAGGCTTATATCGAGATCGACCGCGACAGCGCCGGGCGGCTGGGCATCACCCCGGCGGCAATCGACAACGCCCTGTACAACGCCTTCGGCCAGCGTCTGGTGTCCACCATCTTCACCCAATCCAGCCAGTACCGCGTGGTGTTGGAAGTGAAGTCGGAATTCCAGAAGGGGCTGGCCGCGCTCAACGATATTTACGTGACCGCAGCCGGCGGCGGACAAGTATCGCTCGGCGCCATCGCCAACATCAGCGAACGTCCGGCCTTGCTATCGGTGAACCATCTCGGCCAGTTCCCGGCGGCCACCATCTCCTTCAACCTGGCGCCCGGCGCATCGTTGGGCGAAGCGGTGGAGGCCATTGAAGCGGCGCAAAAGGAAATCGCCGTGCCGGTCAGCGTGCAGACCAGTTTCCAGGGCGCGGCGCAGGCCTTCCGCGGATCGCTCTCGAATCAGGTGTTCCTGCTGCTGGCGGCCATCGCCACCATGTATATCGTGCTGGGCGTGCTCTACGAGAGCTACATCCACCCCATCACCATCCTCTCGACATTGCCCTCCGCCGGCGTCGGCGCGTTGCTGGCGCTGATGCTGACGCACCGCGATCTGGGGATAGTCGCCATCATCGGCATCGTGCTGCTGATCGGCATCGTCAAGAAAAACGCCATCATGATGATAGATTTCGCCCTTGATGCCGAACGCAAACAAGGCAAGACGCCGCGCGAAGCGATTTACCAGGCTTGCCTGCTGCGCTTCAGGCCGATATTGATGACCACCCTGTCGGCAATATTGAGCGCGCTGCCGCTGATGCTGGGCAGCGGCATGGGCGCGGAACTGCGCCAACCGCTCGGCATCACCATGGTCGGCGGGCTGCTGCTCTCCCAAGTGCTAACCTTGTTCACCACGCCGGTGATTTATCTGGCGTTTGATAGGTTGGCGCGGCGGGTGAAGGGGTGGAAGGGTGAGGGAAGTAGCCTGTAGCAAGCGAGTAGGATGTGCCGAGGAACGAGGCGCATCTGTCGCGTGTCACCGCCGGGATACGCGAGCGATGCGCTTCCTGTCGCAGCAGCACAGCCTACTGCCCTTCATCGCCAAAACCGCATGAACACTCGCCGTAGCGCGATGTTGACTGCATTCCCGCATAGCGCATCATTGCCATTAAGTTAGGAAAAATCCGTTCGCCCTGAGCTTGTCGAAGGGTGAACGGATTTTTCCTAACTTAATGGCAATGATGTAGCGCTAGTGAGCGCGCGAGTGTTCCTGCGACCATAAGTCACCCCGCCCTGTATCGCACCGCATCCAACGATACCCGATTCAGCATACCAAACCGCACCGTACCCAGAGAATACGGGCGCTCGCCGTCCTCTTCCTCCGGCTTGCCATTCAAGCAGGCAAACTTCCAACTTTGCATAGCCCCCTACCCCCCAATGTCCGGCTGTGAACTCGCAGCCCTTACCACACTTTTATCCGAAACAAAACCTATCAACCTAGACAGGTTCACAACGAAAATTTTTACTGAATAATGGCACAAAATCTTACCCAGTCACGCCATGGATATATGCCTTGCGCGGGGGGAATTGTCCGGCTGGATTGCCCCCAGCGGGCGCACTGCCGCGTTGCAAATTGCTTGTGTGAGAATGACCACACGGCGCAATTTGCGCCTTGCATTGCATCCCGCTGGGAACAATCCAACCGGACAATTCCCCCCGCGCAAGGCATAGCTGGCTTGCATGGAACTGATTTTTCTGCTCAGACGCAGGAAACCGCCTGAAATATAAAGTATTTCGTCGTGAATCGACCCATGACGTTTTGATTGATCCGTTCCGGTGTTTCATCTCATATTTAACAGGAGAACTTTGAAATGGCAAAAGCCAATAGTTTCGTCGATCAGTTGATAACCGATCCGGGCAATATTCCCGACATGATTTTACTGAACGGGTTCGAAGGCAAGTCTTCGATGGAAGGCTACACCCGGCTTTATCTGAATGCGGTGCTCAACGAATATTACGAAATACCCCAGGAGGCGGTTTTGCATGCCGTGTCGGGTATTGCGTCCGCAGCCGCCCCGCTGGCAAGCACGTATCTTTGGCTGAAAGGCGACGCCGAGTTGATACGGAAAGGAAAAAGCATCGCCGACCGGAAAACGAAGTTCCTGGCCGGGGATATTCAAAGCGGGCAGGCCGCGGCCAAACCGGCTGCCACCCCGGACGCACCGGTCGCAGCCCCTCTGGATGGGCCGACCGGCGTACAGAATTGCACCCAGGCGCCTCCCGTATGCGGCGACACCGCCTGGAAAGGATGCCCTGCCTAGGAGACGGCGCCCCAGTGCAGAAAGTTCGTGACGCCAACCGGATAGTTTCCGGTTGATGTGCGAAACGTAGAGAGGGACGCCCGATTGTGTCTGGCCAACATAACGTGGAGTTTCATCCCGCTCTGCAAGCGTTGCCTTTCCACCTTAACCTTTCTTAAGGAGCAAAATATGATGGTCTCACAAGTTCCACATTGCCCCACCGTAGCGCCGGTATGTGCCGTAACCCAATGGCAATGTCCGCCGCCGGTGTCGGCTGTTCCGCACTGTCCGACGGTCGCGCCGCTGTGCCAGCCGCAGACTATGACGACAACCGTCCAACCGACGTTCGTTTGTCATCCCACCCAACAGCCCGGTTGTCCGAGCACATCAACCTGCCCGCCGACTCACATGTACGGCTGCCCGAACACGTCAACCTGCCCGCCTACTCATATGTACGGCTGTCCGAACACGTCAACGTGCCCGCCTACTCAAATGTACGGCTGCCCGAATACGTCAACGTGCCCGCCTACTCAAATGTACGGCTGCCCGAACACGTCAACCTGCCCGCCGACTCACATGCTCGGTTGCCCGAGCACGTCAACCTGCCCGCCGACTCACATGCTCGGCTGCCCGAGCACGTCAACCTGCCCGCCTACTCATATGCTCGGTTGCCCGAGCACGTCAACGTGTCCGCCTACGCATATGTATGGTTGCCCGAGCACATCAACCTGCCCGCCTGTCGACGCAATGGCGCAGCCGGTCGGTCCGACCGGGGTGTATGGCTGCACGCAATCTCCCGCCCAATGCGGCAACACCGCGTGGGCAGGTTGCGTGGTAGGCCCAACTGGAGTGCAAGGGTGTACGCAACCGCCGCCCCAATCCGGCAATGCAGCAGCGGTTGGTCCGACCGGCGTCTATGGCTGCACGCAATCGCCCGCGCAATGCGGCAATACTGCGTGGCAGCCTTGCCCTGTTGGCCAGACCGGCGTGCAGGGTTGCACGCAATCGCCTGCGCAATGTGGCAATACCGCATGGCATGGCTGTCCTATCGGCCAGACCGGCGTGCAGGGTTGCACTCAATCGCCCGCGCAATGTGGTAACACCGCGTGGCCAGGTTGCCTGGTAGGCCCGACCGGGGTGCAAGGTTGTACACAGCCGCCTCCTCAAGCAGGCAACGCAGCGCCTGCGCTGGTTGGTCCAACCGGGGTGCAGGGCTGCACCCAGTCGCCCGCGCAATGCGGCAATACCGCGTGGCCTCCTTGTCCTGTCGGCCCAACCGGCGTTCAGGGCTGCACCCAATCTCCGGTGCAATGCGGCAATACGCATTGGCAGGGGTGCCCTCCGACTCATTTGCTGGGTTGCACCTGCCTGCCCATGACGGTGGGTCCGGTGATCACGGTGGCTGGGCAATGCTGATCGCAACGCATGTAACGGTCGCGCCGACATGCGGATGCTTAAGTAGTCTGTAGTTGACCTGGGGCGGAAGAAGTTCCGCCCCAGGTTTTTGTGTGTGTTGGCTTGCAGTCGGATGCAAAACACATGCCGCCAGTCATTCAGAACGGCATGATTACAGGGGAAACCTGCATGTTTTTAACCGCATCGAATTTAGCCCATTACCTGCTTGCGCGCGGCTTGTTAAGCGCTGCCGCAGTGGTCGATGGCGACTTTATGGTGGCCGAAGTCGGGCGCCGTAACCGGAATTACAAGGTAATTTTGAAGAACGCCCCAGGGCTGTTCGTCAAACAAATAAAAAGTATCGACGCCATGGCGATTTCCACTTTGCAAAGGGAGGCGGCCTGTTACCGCCTCGCCCGGCAAAATGCCGCCTATGGCGATTTGGCGGCGATCATGACGCGCTTGGTCGATCATGACGCGAACCGCCACTGCCTGATAGTCGAGTTGCTATCCGGCGGAGAAAACCTCAACGAATATTATGCCCGCACCCGCAGTTTCCCCGTGGAAATCGGCAAAATGCTGGGCAAAAGCCTGGGCGGCTGTCACCTCACCTTGCGCGGCAAGCCGCTGCAAGCAGAGGAAATGGCAACTTTCCCACGCATGCCGCCGTGGATATTGTCTTATCACAACAGCCATATGTTTTCCTCCGGCGCTTTGAGCGGCGGCACGGTGAAACTGGCGGAAATCGTGCGGCAATATCCCGACCTGCATTACAACCTGGATCGCCTGCGCCAACACTGGAGCTACGACAGTCTTATCCACGGCGATATGAAATGGGATAACTGCATCGTCCATTCCGCCGGCGACGGTAGTTCAAAACTCAAAATCATCGACTGGGAACTGGTGGATTACGGCGATGCCTGCTGGGATATCGGCGGCATACTCCAGGCTTACCTCACCTCCTGGATATTCTCCATGCCGCTCCACAACGAAATTGCACCACACCGCCTGATTAGCCAAGCGGGACTGCAACTGGAAACCATGCACCCCGCCATCAAAGCGTTCTGGCGCAGCTATCGGGAAACCAGCGGCATCCCCCGGCAATACGCTCCCCATACCCTGATCCGCGCCATCGAATACGGCGCGGCGCGCATGGTGCAAACCGCCTTCGAGAGCCTGTGCTTTTCACCGGTCATGACGAATCACGGCGCGCTGCTGCTGCAAGTTAGCCTGAATATCTTGCGCAACCCCCAGGAAGCCGCGACAACACTGTATGGCCTGGGCGGGGAAACCCTATGAACAGCAAACCGATACGCGAAGAATTGGCGGAAATTTTCGCTACGCTGCAAATTCATTCACTGTCCACCTTCTCGTTCCGCAACGGCGCACCCATTCAGGTCAACACACCGACGCCCGGCATGAGCGCCCACAGCCAATTGCTGGATGGCCTGCGCAACCTGCTGTATGGCAGTTGTTACACCCGCTATGGCGCATCAGACAGCAACGCCGCGCAAAACCTGATCCCCCGTTTCATGCAGGCCAACCAGTCGCAGGACAAATGGGACCCCGGCTGGTCCATCTACCAACTGGGCGGCGACGGACACATCTCGGTGCAGAAAGGCGAGCGCAGCCGCTCCGCCGTGATCGGCGAATACGCCACCAACAAAGCGCCGGGCATACCGCCGAAAGTCGGCGACCAGGTGAATCTGCGGGTCTGTCCGGGGTCCGGCGACTTGCAGCAGGGATTTTATTTTTCCTTCGGCAATGCGCTGTCCGACCAGTTCGACGAATACGCCCTGCTGCGTTTCTATTTCAACATCAAGGCGGAAGGCGCTGCGGAATTGCTGCGCGCCATCTCCTCCCGCTTCAACCACTACGCCATACCGTATCGCTATAAAACGCTCACCGACGCCGCCGCCTACACGCGCGCCGACGCCGCCGTGCTGTACCTGGCGAAACGTTATTACCGCATCGCCGCATCGCTGGTAAGCGCGCTGACTGAGCCGCTGGACGCGTATTTTCGCCCCGAGGCGCCGTTATTCTGCAAAACATTGCGACCCGGCGTGGGGCTGGCCGAAGAACCGGGAACCGGGGAAAGCTTCGGCATGCACCGCTGCCGTCTGGTGGCCGAAGGCATTGTCGATGCCTGGTTGGCAGGCGCGCAATCCATCGAAGCGCGCATGGACGCAGTGCAAAAGCGCTTCAGCGCCAGCGGCATCACGCTGGATTCACCCTACTTAAACGCGAAATCCGTAGACCTGTTCGCGTTGAGCGATTTTACCGGAGGCATCGCCCTATGAACCAACCCGCCTCCCCCTTCCTCGAAACCGCCGACCGCATCGGTCGCAAACTGTGCCGCGAAGCCGTGTGGGACGGCAAGCGTTGCACTTGGCTGGGCTGGTCCATGGAAGCGGTCAACCAGGCCTGGGTTCCCGCCTACCGCTCCTATGCCGCCGAGCTATACAGCGGAACCAGCGGCATCGCATTATTCCTGGCGGAACTGCACCGCTACACCAACGACCCGGAACAGCGCCGCGCGCTGGAGGGCGCGGTCAACCAAACCCTATCCCTGACCGGCTCGCTGCAAGGTGCGGCGCGCATCGGGTTTTATTCCGGCATCAGCGGCATTGCCTACGCCCTGGCGCGCATCGGCGCCCTGCTCGAACACGAAAAACTGATCGCCCGCAGCCTGGCGGAAATGTCCACACTGAAAGACATCGCACCGGATAAAAAACTGATCGACGTAATCGGCGGCAGCGCGGGCGCGATACCGGCCTTGCTGGCGTTGGGGCACAGCCATGGCCGCCCGGACTTCATAGAGACGGCGACCACGCACGGCGACCACCTGCTCAAAACCGCAATGAAAAGCGACCAGGGCTGGTCATGGGACACCATGCACATCCCCGGACAAAAAAACCTCACCGGACATTCCCACGGCGTGGCAGGCATCGTCACCGCCCTGCTGGAACTGCACCGCGCAACCGGCGCAACCCGCTTTCGCGATGGTGCATTGCACGGCCTGCGCTATGAACGCAGCCTGTTTAACCCCGCATACAACAACTGGCCCGACCTGCGCATCATGAACCCCGGCGCAACGGAACAAGCGCCCGTCTACAACATGGCCTGGTGCCACGGCGCACCGGGCATCGGCCTATCGCGCCTGCGCAACTTCGAACTGCTGGACGGCGACGGCGAAGTGCGCAAAGAAATGGACGCCGCCATCCAGGCTACCGCCACCGCGCTCTCCATGCCCTGGACGCCCGGCATGGGCAACTACTCCCTGTGCCACGGCGCAAGCGGCAACGCCGAACTACTGCTGATGGCCGCACAACAACTCAACCGCCCGGAACTGAGGCAGATTGCGGAAAAAATCGGCTGGGAAGGGTATCAACATTACGCCCAACCCGAAATGCCTTGGCCCTGCGGCGTCAACGGCGGCGGCGAAACGCCAAATTTGATGCTGGGCGCTGCGGGCATAGGGCATTATTACTTGCGGTTGCATGATGTGGAGAAGGTGCCGTCGGTGCTGATTATTACACCCGCATAACAACGGTGAAAACACGGTGGAAATTTTGAAACTCCAACACACACTCCAGCATAGTGGTGGAACAATATAACTACTACGCCTCGCATAACACATAATTCAAGGATCAATATTTGCCATCCAATCAAAATAAGCGTTGTGGCATCGCTTAATATGTCACCTAACCATAAGGAGTAACGTTATGTCTAGACTCATTGTTTCAGCTTTCTCAGAAGACACCATTGCCGCTCCAGGCAATCGGGAAACGAATTACATTATTGCATCCGTTACAGATGCTAACGGCGTTCCCGTAACGGGGCTAGGTGTGCCAAACTTCAAGGTGTATCCAATGATTGTTGGCGCGGGTGGCGCACTGGTGAACATTACCAGCGTTTCAGCCGGTGGGCTGCCGGGCTTTTATCTCATCAAAGTTCTGCCTATCGGAACGGAAACATGGAAGTCGGGCGTATACATTTTTGCAGTCGCCGTTGAAAATGGCGCTGACAAAGGGCAGGCGCTGGCAAGCGTTTTAATGGATTAATCCAGGAAAGTCGGGCAATGGTAATGGATGTATCGTTGCCCAACATTGAAACAAAGCAAGCGTAGGCGGGGAGTGAATTTTTCAGGTAGATATTTTTCACCATTAAGCACAATTGCAAACATGCTGGTGTCTAATTTTCAACTTATTTCAGTGCATAATAAATATGAAACAATTAAATGCAATAGATATAAATATAGTAGGCATAAGCAAGCATGGCAATACAAAGCTAAACATAAGCATTAACATATCCAACCCTTATTGGGTAATAGAAGGAGAGGAGGCTGCCTGTGATGTTAAAATTTCCCCTTTATATGAGAATCTATCACCAATCAGCGGGTTAACCTTGTTTCAGGCTTTAACATTAGCCCTAGAGTTTTCAAATGTTTTGTTAAATGATATTTCAAAATAGTATGACTTATCATACCAAAATGGCAAACCCTATATTTTAGAGGATTCATAGCCGGGTAGATGCTATGGTGGGCGCCCAGCTATGGAGAAGCCGGGTAGGGTGGGCACGTTTTTTGTGCCCACGCTGTCAGCTATGGCGACTTCCGCGTGGGCACAAAAAACGTGCCCACCCTACTTGGCTGTCGAAGGACAAACGGACAAAATCTGAAGAATCTTGCTAATCAGGACAATTTAAGGAGAAGGTCATTATGAAGCGTTTCATTTCATTACTTGCAGCAAGCATGTTGCTTATCTCTGTTTCTGCATGTCAAACAGTGGGGACTGCTTACACTGCATCGAAACCCTGTAGTGTTCCTGCGGTCAGGCCGGCAATCACTCAGGTTCAGCAAGAGCGCGACAATATTTATTCACTGCTTGCTTATTCAGTCGTACTTAAAGATTGGCAGCAAGACAGCAAGACACAGAGAGGACACAACATTGGTTCCGTTTTGGTTGATCCAGACGGTAAGGTGGTTTTCTGGGCGCGCAACTCAAATAAAATTACAGGCAATGGCACCCAGCATGGCGAAGTTCGCTTAATGGTCGGCTATCTGAACAAAGTCAAATCGTATAGTTTAAAAGGCTACACCATCTACACCAGTCTTGAACCCTGCGCCATGTGTTCCGGGATGATGGTGCTGCAAAGCATCACGCGGACCGTTTATGGACAGGCCGACCCCGGATTTGGTAAAGCCTTGGAGCGTTTGTCGCTCGACACCCACGCGTTACCGGAATTGCTCCCTGAATATTATCAAGATGGCTATTGCCCCTATCCGCGTGGCGTTATTTCAGACCCTGCCAAAACCGATGCTTACCAACAACTGAATGCGGCATATGCACAATATGAAAAAGCTGGAGGAAAAAGCATCACTGGTTTCCTGTTGACGGATGAGGTGAGTAGCGCCACCTAATTTGATGGTCTGATGTTCAAGTTAAATGAGGGGGGGCGTTATCTCCGACAAAATGCCAGCTACAAATCAGAACCTTGGGGCTCTGCCCCAAACCCCGCACTCG
>Ga0172380_10007905_pt1 | contig 11813 bp, 8 predicted proteins | sample Leawe162metaG_FD_119747 | JGI IMG/M metagenome (GOLD analysis project Ga0172380, IMG submission 119747) | Leachate microbial communities from a municipal landfill in Southern Ontario, Canada - Leachate well 162 metaG | ecosystem: Engineered > Solid waste > Landfill > Unclassified | place... | reverse complement strand
GACATTGTAATGATTGCCGGTTTACCCCAGATATATATCGGCGATACGATTTGTGTCAATCCCAATCAGGCACTTTTACCGGCGATTAAAATTGACGAACCCACCATCAGCTTGAATTTCTTGGTCAACAACTCCCCTTTGGCCGGTCGCGAAGGTAAATATGTGACCAGTCGACAGATCAAAGAACGGTTGGAAAAAGAATTGGAAGTAAATGTGGGATTAAAAATTGATTTTTCCGCGGGCGATTATTATCGGGTGAGCGGACGCGGCGAACTGCACATCGCCATCCTGCTCGAAAACATGCGCCGCGAAGGTTTCGAATTACAAGTTTCCCAGCCGCAAGTAATTATCAAAGAAATTGACGGGAAAAAATGCGAGCCGTTTGAGGAAGTGACAATTGATGTACCGCAATCGGCCGTCAGCTCGGTAATTGAAAAAATGGCCAAACGCAAAGGCCAGATGACCGCCATGCATCCCGAACAAAACCACACCCGTTTGATTTACCAAATCCCCACTCGCGGACTTCTGGGTTATCGCGGAGAATTTATCATCGATACGCGCGGCGAAGGAATTTTGTGCAGCGAAGTGGTTGGTTTTAAACCGCATGTGGGCGAAATCGCCAAACGCGATACTGGCTCGATGATTTCGGGTGAAAGCGGCAAATCGCTGTCTTATTCTTTAGCGAACTTACAAGAACGCGGCGTATTATTTATCGGGCCCAATGTTGATGTGTACGAGGGCCAGGTCATTGGCAATACTTCCAAGGGCGAAGATATGACTGTCAATCCGATCAAAGGAAAAAAATTGACGAACATGCGTTCGTCCAATTCCGACATCGCCATTCAACTTACCCCGCCGTTTGAGTTAACTCTGGAACGCGGGATGGAGGTCATGGCTGAAGATGAATATTTGGAAATTACTCCTGCGAGCGTACGGCTACGCAAACAATCTCTCACGGAAAACGACCGCATCCGCGCCCGGCGCGCCGGCAACAAAACCGTCTAACTGGCGGTTTTTGATTTAGCTTACTTAATTGTCATCCTGAGCGAAGCGAAGCCTGCCTACCGGCAGGCAGGGATCTAGATGTTTCGCTTTGCTCAACATGACAACCTTTTAATTACCGACTGACTATCGCAATCAGCGCTTCCAAATTATTATCCACCCTGGCACGCGGAACAAAATATGGTCCGTCTTTTTTGTTTATTTCCAAATCAGTTCGCACTGTTACCGCCGACAAATACCCAGCGTCCACTACCGACCGCACCACATCGTACGAATATAATCCGTATGGATAACAAAAGTGTTCAACCTCTCTACCCAACTCTTTTTGCAAAACCTCTTTGCTATGCCGCGTCTGCCACATGAGGTCTCGCTCATCCAACCTGTCCATGCGCGGGTGTGAGACACTATGCGAGCCGATTTCCATGCCGGCCGCTTGGAGCGCGCGCAACATATCCCAGGTCATAAATGCCCGCTTGCCGATGTCGCGCGTGTAAGGGAAAAATATCGCCGGATAACCGAATTTTTGTAATATCGGCAAGGCCTGCGAGTACTGATCGCGATAGCCGTCGTCAAAAGTTATGACCACGGATTTTTCGGGCAAAGTGGATGTGGTAGTGAGAGCGCGATAAAAAGCGCTGTATGACACCACGGTGTAGCCGCTGTTTTTGAGCCACTGCAACTGCTCCTCAAAAACCTGCGGCGAAACGGAATAATAATCCCTAATTTTGGTAGAGCGAATATGGTGATACATTAAAATCTTGGTGGGCAAGCTACCGCTGGGAGAATCTGCCAATTCCGGCATGGGGATAGGCCCGAGCAGCTCGGCTGGCTGGCCAATATTTAATGATGACAAATATACCGCAAAACCCGCGCCTACGAATACGGCCAAAACCGCAATGACCTTAAATATGAAGAAAGTGCTGTTATGTTTATGCTTCATACCGAGGTATTATAGCATAAATTGCGATTTTGATATATAATAATGTCGTTATGCCCAAACGCAATTTCTACATCTCCTACATCAAGGGCTACGCCATCGTGGGCGTGCTTTTGATACACCTCATTGACTGGTCCAATATTGTTTTGACCCCTAATATCAAATTTTGGCGCGAGTTCGCCTACCCGGCCGTATTGTTTTTTATCTCCACCGTTGGCAGCGTAGTGTATATCGCCTATGCGCATCGCGATGATTTTAAAAAAACCACCCGACGATTGATGACGCGCGGCGCCCAACTTATTGGCATTTATTTTTTATACAACCTAGTAAAACTTTGGATTTACGATTTTGACAAATCCCCTTTTTATTGGCAGTTCACCGAAAAAGGAACTTTTGATGTCAAAAATATATTTTTACTACACTCATTCAGCGTGCCGATTACCATTATTTTGACCATCGGGATTTTTTTGATTATCTCTCCCCTGTTTTTGTGGATTGCCAAACGCGCCCGGTATCCCAAAATAATTATTGGCGCGATTTTGGCGGCGGTGCTGGTGTTTAACTATATCATTCCTCTGCCCCAAAATTTTATAACTGATTTTCTCTACTCGCGCGATATTGTGATGTTCCCGCTCGCCCTGTGGTTTGTGCCGTATCTAATCGGATTTTATTTGGCGCTTTTGGGATTTGAAAAGCATAAAGGCAAAATGTTTTTGTTGTTCACGGCGCTCACGGCGGTGTTTTATTATTTCGCGCAGGCCACTGGCGGATCATGGCGGCTTTCAGAATATATGTATCCCCTGCGATTGTACTACATCTGCGCGTCATTCGCGTTTATGTACGCGTTGATTTGGGTGTTTTGGGGGGTGGAAAAAATCGCAGCTTGCCTTTACTGTCATCCTGAGCGAAGCGAAGGATCTACAACGAATGGACAGGGATTCTTCGCTGCGCTCAGAATGACAGCGGGGTCAATCGTCAAATTCTTTCTCGCCCTCATCCGCTGGCTCGGCGACCACACGCTCGCCATTTATATCTATCATTGGATCGTGATTGATCTGGCAATTTGGTATTATTATCCGGATGTAAAAAAAATCTGGATTTGGGGGCCGGTGTTTGTAGTGGTTTATACCCTCATAAAACGCAAAAAACTGGCGGAATACTATCGAGAACATAGCGCAAATTAGACCCTTGCGCTATCTTTTTCTTTGTGCTAAAATATTGCTGTCTCGCCTTGCCACTAACTTTCAATAACCTATGGGACAATTGGTAGATGGGAAACTCATCGCGCAGAAAATTGAAACAGAAGTCGCTGTAAAAGTGGCGGATTTAAAAAAGCAAAAAATAACCCCTACCTTGGCGGTTATTTTAGTTGGGGACGATAAACCCTCGCAAACTTATGTTCGTCGCAAAGGCGAAGCGGCGCAGCGGCTGGGTATAAATTTTATTTTGGAAAGACCGCCGGCCGAAACCACTACCGAACAATTACTAAAAATCGTCAAAAAAATCCAAAAAACTAAAAATTTGAGCGGGCTGATTGTGCAGTTGCCGTTGCCTAAACACATTGATACCAACGCGGTTTTGAATGCCATTGACCCCAAATTTGATGTGGACTGCTTAACCGACGCTAATATCGGAAAAATGGTGATGAATACAAATGTTGTAACCCCTCCTACTCCGGGCGCAGTGCTGGTTATCTTGGAAAATTTAAAAGTTGACTTGGTTGGAAAAAATGTGACTATCGTCGGCGTGGGGCCGCTGGTCGGTAAACCTTTGGCGATATTACTTATGAACGAACGCGCCAGTGTCACCACCTGCAACAGCCGCACACGCGACACCAAAGCCAAGTGCCTAGCCGCCAATATTATCGTAACGGGTGTAGGAAAAAAAGATATTCTGCGCGGCGATATGATTTCGCCGGGCACGATTGTGATTGATACCGGCGTGGAATTTGTGGATGGAAAAATGTACGGTGATGTGAATGTTGCCGAGGTTTCACAAAAGGCCGCGTGGGTGACGCCTACTCCAGGAGGGGTTGGGCCGATTACCGTGGCGCGATTACTTTTTAATACTGTCTTGTGCGCAGAGCGAAATAAATAATTATTATCAACTGTCATTCCCGTGTAAACGGGAATCTGCGACTCGCTAGGGCAGATCCCCGCTTTCGCGGGGATGACAAATAAAAAACTATGTCCAAACTCACCGCCATTGTCGGCGCCCAGTGGGGCGATGAAGGAAAAGGAAAAATCACCGATGTCTTTGCCAAAGACGCGGATTTCGTTGTGCGCTTTCAGGGCGGTAACAATGCCGGCCACACGGTGATAGTCAAAGACCAGACCTACAAACTACACCTGATCCCATCAGGTGTTTTGTATTCGGGCGCGGTTTCGGTAATTGGCAACGGCGTGGTGGTTGATCCCAAAGTATTATTGCAAGAAATCAACGAATTCAAAGCGCGTAGCATTGCGGTGAATCTTAAAGCCAGTAACCGCTGTCATGTTATCATGCCCTATCACATCGCCATGGACGAAGGTATCACTAAATTACAGGGCGCTTTGGCTGCCGGTAGCACTAAGCGCGGCATTGCTCCAGTCTGTGCCGACAAGGCCTATCGCCACGGCATTCGCCTGGGCGATCTTTTACAACCGGAGTTTTTCCGCGAAAAATTAACCGTTGCATATAATTTTAATAGAAATGTTTTAGAAAAAGCTTTCAATATTCCCTACCCCGAAACTTTAGAAAATATTTTTAATGAATATATTGAATACGGCCAGCAACTGCAAGAGTATATCGCCGACACTGATTTGATTTTATACGACGGCTATAAAAACGGAAAAAATATTTTATTCGAGGGCGCGCAAGGCATGTCACTGGACTTGGACGCTGGCGTTTATCCGCATACCACCAGTACCAATACTGTGGCTGGGCAAATTTCGGTTGGCACCGGAGTTGGGTTTAACGAAAAATTAAAAATCATCGGACTAGCCAAGGCGTATGTTTCGCGCGTGGGCAACTCGCCTTTTGTTACCGAATTGGCCGAGAGCGAAGCCAAAACTCTGCGCGACAAAGGCGGCGAATACGGCACTACCACTGGCCGGCCGCGCCGAGTGGGCTGGCTAGATTTGGTACAATTACGCCACGCGGTGCGCGCCAACGGCCTTACCGACATCGCCATTACTAAATTGGATATTCTAGCCGGATACAAAGAATTACCCGTCTGCGTGGCTTATGACATTGACGGCCAAACGGTTCGTGAAATGCCGGCCAGTGTTTATGATCTGCGCCGCGCCCAACCGATTTATGAAAAATTAGCGGGTTGGGAAAATCTGTCTGATGATGAGGTAAAAAAATTGATTACCGGTGGGTACGAAGCGTTACCGGAAAACATTAAAAAATATTTAAAATTCATTGAAAAAGAAATTAATTGCCCGATTACGATAATTTCTTTGGGGGCAAAGCGCGAAGAAACCATTATAAAATAGTAGGTCAGCGACGATTGGGTAATGATTTTTTCTCAGCGACCATCGCACCCCGCCACAGCGGGGCGTAGCGCCGCGAGTCCTGGCGCAAGTCTGGACGCGAGAAAAAATTATTACCCATGAGGAGCGTATAATTATGTTCACCCAAGAAACTATTGATTTCGTTTCCCTCACCCAAGAGCAAGTCAAAGCCAAGCTCAAAGAATTACGCATTGCTCTCACGGTGGACGAAATCCTAAAAATCCAAAACGAAATTTTGAAACGCCCGCCGTCGCTCGCGGAATGTGTTTTGTGGTCCATTCAGGGCTCCGAACACAGCTCCTACAAATCCAGCCGGCCTTTTTTAAAACAATTTCATACCACCGGCCCCAATGTAATTCTCGGCCCGGCCGAAGATGCCGGCATCGTGGAAATTTGTAAAGATATTGAGGGACACAAATACGGCGTGGTAATAAGCCATGAATCGCACAACCACCCCTCGCAAATCGTGCCTTACGAAGGCGCGGCCACGGGCATTGGCGGCAATGTACGCGATGTCTGCTGTATGGGGGCCAAAGTTATTGCCTGCGCCGACCCATTGCGCTTTGGCAAAATTTCCGAAAACAAATCCAAATGGATTCACGACGGCGTGGTCGGCGGCATTGCCGGCTACGGCAACCCAATTGGCGTACCCAATATCGGCGGTGATGTTTATTACGACGAAAGCTACAACGAAAATTGTTTGGTAAATGTGGTGACGCTCGGGGTTTTACGCGAAGACGAAATTATCCACTCTCGCGCTCCGCAAAATGCCGACGGTTACGATTTGATTCTCGTCGGCAAACCCACCGACAACAGCGGTTTTGGTGGCGCTTCGTTTGCATCGCTGGAAATGAAAGAAGAAGAAAAAGAACAAAATAAGGGCGCCGTACAAGAGCCCAACGCCTTTTTGAAACGGCACATTTTAAAATCTACCTACGCGCTTTTCAAACTTCTCAAAGAAAAAAATCTGATGGACAAAATCGGGTTTAAAGATTTAGGCGCCGGCGGTATTGCGTGTGCCAGTGTGGAACTCGCGGACAGTGCGGGATACGGTTCCGAGGTTTATGTTGATCAAATTCCGGTCGGCATGGAAAATTTACATCCTTCGGTGATTCTCTGTTCCGAAACCCAAGAAAGATTCATGTGGGTGGCCCATCCGGATGTAACACCGATTATTTTGGAACACTACAATAAAACTTTTGCCTTACCCGAAGTGTCCGAGGGTGCGCGCGCCGCGGTGGTGGGAAAAATCCGCGCCGACGGACAATATATTGTAAAATATAAAGGCGAGGAAATTGTAAATGCCCGCGCCTGTGATGTGACCCAAGGACTTCTGTATAATCGCGCTTACACTAATCCAAAAAGAAAATTTTCCGAACCAAATTTGCCGGAACCCCTGCTATCCCCTCCTTACGAAGGAGGGGGCGAGGGGGTGGTTAAAAATTCTTACAACGACATCTTTTTAAAAATCCTCTCTCACGAAAATGTCGCTTGTCGCGTGCCGGTCTATGAACAATATGACAAACAAGTGCAAGGAATTACTGTGATCGAAGCGGGCGAAGCGGATGCGGGTGTGATGCAGCCGTTTAAAGATGAAAAATATCCGGCGGAAATTAAAAATATCGGCTTTGCACTCGCTACCGACCATAATCCGCGCTACGCGCAAATTGACCCTTATTGGGGCGCGGTAAATTCAGTATTGGAATCCATGCGCAATGTGGCCGCCGTGGGCGCTGTACCGTGGGCACTGACCGACTGCTTATGCTATGGCAACCCCGAAAAACCCGAACAAATGTGGGATTTTGTGGAAGGCACGCGCGGCGTAGCCGAAGCCGGAAAAAATATTCATTTAAAACTGTCCCCTCCTTACGAAGGAGGGGGTGAGGGGGTGGTTCACCCTGTACCGATAATTTCCGGCAATGTCTCTCTCTACAACGAATCCAAAGGCCGTGCCATCGCTCCCAGTGCGATTATTTCTTGCTTAGGAAAACTAAATGATGTAAAAAAAGCCATAACCATGTCGCTCAAACAAGTTGGCTCAACATTATTACTTGTTGGCGCCAGAAAAGATGAATGCGGTGGAAGCGTGTATTATTCGCTTTTTGGTGAACTGGGCGCTAATGTTCCTAAACCGGATTTTAAAGAAGTGGAAAATCAAATTTATGCGCTTACCGACGCGACTAATGCCGGCTTGATTTTATCCGCTCACGATATTTCCGATGGCGGCGTGGCCACTACTCTCGCCGAAATGAGTTTTAAAAACGAAATTGGCATAGAAATAAATATCGCCTGTCATTCCCGCGACCTGCCTGCCGGCAGGCAAGAAGACGGGAATCTGCGCACCGATAAATTACTTTTCGGCGAAACCGGCGGATTTGTTTTGGAAGTCGCGCCGGAAAATGTTGAAAAAATAACGCAAATTTTTGAAAAACGCGGAGCCGAAATTTCGGCTATCGGTAAAACCACCGTTGAAAAAAAATTATTATTAAATAATGTGATAAGCTGCTCTTTACAGACGGCAAAGAAGGAATGGCTTGAAGGATTAAGAAATAAATTATAATCCAGCGAATAGAATATATAAATTTTATGCTTAAGAAAAACCCTATCACCTACTACGAGGTCGGCGACAATTACGACCTCAAAGACCCAATAAAAAAACTCGCCCAGACCGCGGCCGCTCAAACCGGTGCCAATTTGGCGCAACACGGTATGGAAGAAGTCACCGACAGCCGCGGTGAATCGGCTTATGTTTGGAAACAAGGTGACATTTATATGGCTTCCGTGGTGGAAGGACTAGGCACTAAAAATTTGGTGGCTGATGCCATGCGTAAAATTACCGGAAAAACATATTACGATATTATTGGCCACGAAACCGTGGCGACAATAATTAATGACTTAATAACCGTGGGTGCGAAACCCCTTGTTACGCATGCTTTTTGGGGAGTTGGCTCAAATGATTGGTTTCAAGATGCACCACGCCTAAAAGACCTGATTTTGGGCTGGAAACAGGGCTGTGACGAAGCCGGGTCGAGTTGGGGCGGTGGTGAAAGCCCAACACAGACCTCTATTATCAACCCTGATTGTATAGATCTGGGCGGCTCGTCAGTTGGTATTATCGAAGACAAAAAAAACCTTATTACCGATAAAAAATTACAAAATAACGACCGAATAATTTTACTCAAAAGCACCGGCATTAACGCCAATGGATTATCGCTCGCCCGGGCCGTAGCCGATCGCTTGCCGGAAAAATACGCCACCAAATTGCCGAGCGGCGCGTATTACGGTGAAGCGGTTTTGAACCGAACCAACATTTACGCCAAATTATTTCAAAACTTATTCAAAAACGGGGTTGATATCCATTATTTATCCAACATCACCGGACATGGACTACGCAAAATAATACGGGCGCGGGGAAATTTCATCTACAATGTTGAAAAAATCTTTGAACCTCAAGAAGTGTTTGGTGTCATTCAAAAATATGCCGAACTGTCTGATTATGAAATGTACCAGACATATAATATGGGGATGGATTATGCGGTATTTGTATCTCCGGCCGATTTGTCCAAAACTTTGGAAATTATCAAAAAAACCGGTTTTGAAGCCCTCGACGCGGGCGTAGTTCAGCCCGGACCAAAACAAGTGATTATCAAATCGAAAAATTTAATTTATACCAGTGAAACATTGGATTTAAGATAATATGAATAAAGAAGTTTTACCTAAAAATTCTCCGCTACTAAGGAAACCCTGCGTGGCAGTGGATAATTTTGAAAAGGTAAAACCGATTATCAAAGATTTGATTGATACGATTGGATATTTAAAAACTACTCATCAATTTGAACGCGGTATTGGCCTGGCAGCGCCGCAAATTGGTGAACTGCTAAAAATCAGCGTGGTGGAAAATGCTCAAGGCAAGCGTTCAATACTAATCAACCCCGAAATTGTTGAGACATCAAAAACAAAAAAACCGATCCGGGAGGGCTGTATTAGTTTTCTAAAATATCGTGCCCTGGTCCCCCGCTATGATTATGTAAAAATCAAAGCCTTTGATGAAAACGGAAAATTATTTACTTTGGAGGGCTCTGATGATTTTGCCATGTTATTACAACACGAAATTGATCATTTGAACGGTATTTTATATTTTGACCATTTACCCAACGGTGAAAAAGATTTATTTATTGTATGAAAATCGCGATTGTACAATTCCCCGGCAGCAACGCCGAATCCGAATCTCTACGCGCGGTGAAAGAGGCCGGCATGGAACCGGTGGAATTTTTGTGGAACCAAAATCCGAATGAACTACAAAATTATGACGGTTTTTTTATTGTGGGCGGTTTTTCGTATGAAGATCGCTCGCGCTCCGGTATCATTGCCTCGCTTGACCCGATCATGAAATATATTAAGGTGGAAAACGAAAAAGGCAAACCGATTTTGGGTATTTGCAACGGCGCGCAAATATTGGTAGAAACAGGCATTGTGCCCGGACTAAAAAATTACGCGGTTGGCATGGCGCTAGCGGTCAACAAGCGTGTAAAAGATAATCATGTGTTAGGTACCGGATTTTATAATACTTGGGTCAATGTGCAACTATCCGCGCCGAGCGACAGTTGCGCTTTTTCGCACTCTCTAAAACCCGGCGAGTTTATGCATATCCCGATTGCCCACGGCGAAGGCCGGTTTACCATGCCCGAGGAGCTTTTGGAAGAATTAAAGAAAAATAATCAAACCGTTTTTCGCTATTGCGATGACAGCGGCAAAATTTCCGAAGAATTTCCGACCAATCCGAATGGCGCCGCGTATAATCTGGCGGCGGTCTGCAGCTCCGCCGGCAATGCCATGGCCATGATGCCTCATCCCGAACGCGTAAGCGCCGGTCAACCGATTTTTACTTCCATGCGCGAATACATCGTAAACAAAAAAGAAATCCACGCCAACCCCCTTGCCTACTCCCCCGCCCCACTCCAAATTGACAATTACCAACCGACACCCGATGCCGCCCAGTGGCTCGTCGATCTTGTCATCACCGACAACGAAGCCGTGACCGTCAAAAACGCTCTTAAACATATCGGCATTGATGTGGGTGTAAAAAAATATACGCACTGGGAAATTATACCAGAAAAAAACCAAACGATTAACTTTGAGGAGATAAAAAAATCGGGCGAATTGTTTAATAGCAATAAAGAATTTATTGCCGACAACGCCTGTCATCCCCGCGTAGGCGGGGACCTGCTCCAACAAGTCGTAGATTCCCGCTTTCGCGGGAATGACAAATTAGCCATCCTCGTCCGCTACCGCGATGACTTTGTCGGCAAGAGCAAAAACGACACTTTGCGCGAGCGTTTTGGCCTCAAAGGCATTAAAGAAATCAAAAAAGGCGTGCTCTGGCAAATCACAGCGAAAAATGGTAATATTGATGATGTAAAACAGAAAATTTTAGACAGCAGGATCATATTTAACCAATACTCGCAAGTGGGCTATTTTTATTGATACCGCCTCGTCGATATTATTTTATGGATTACGAAGAAAAAATTAAACAAAATTTAAAAAACTGCCTAACGGAAACCAATCTTGGCGTTGGCAAAAAGAGAATCGGCAAGGTACGAGACACCTACGAACTGCCCGACAAAATGATCCTAATCACTACCGATCGCCAAAGCGCGTTTGACCGTATTCTCGCGTCCGTGCCATTCAAGGGACAAGTACTCAACCAAACCAGCGCCTGGTGGTTTGAACAAACCAAAGATATCGTGCCCAATCATGTCCTCTCTATCCCCGACCCCAATGTTACTGTGGGTAAAAAATGCACAGTGTTTCCGGTAGAATTTGTAGTGCGCGGATATATCACCGGTACGACCGACACTTCGGCCTGGGTGAATTATCAAAAAGGCGCGAGAAAATTTTGCGGCAACGACTTGCCCGAAGGATTAAAGAAGAATCAAAAATTTGACCGGCCCATTGTTACCCCCACCACCAAATCCGACGCGCACGATCGCATGATTAGCGCCGATGAAATTGTGGCCGAAGGACTGATGAGTCAAGCCGATTGGAATTATGTAAGCGGTAAAGCCCTGGAATTATTTACTTTCGGACAAAAAAAGGCCGCCGAACATGGATTAATTTTAGTAGATACCAAATACGAATTCGGCAAAGACAGCCAGGGCAAGATAATGATTATCGATGAAATGCATCCCCCTGATTCCAGTCGCTATTGGATCGCTAAAACTTATGAAGAAAGATTCTCGGCCGGCCAAGAACCGAAAAACATCGATAAAGAATTTCTGCGCCTGTGGTTCAAAGAACATTGTGACCCATACAACGACAAGGTGCTTCCACCTGCCCCCGATGATTTAGTAATTGAGCTTTCACGCCGCTATATTATG
>Ga0172380_10007904_pt1 | contig 11813 bp, 28 predicted proteins | sample Leawe162metaG_FD_119747 | JGI IMG/M metagenome (GOLD analysis project Ga0172380, IMG submission 119747) | Leachate microbial communities from a municipal landfill in Southern Ontario, Canada - Leachate well 162 metaG | ecosystem: Engineered > Solid waste > Landfill > Unclassified | place... | reverse complement strand
CCTTGCTCGACCAGGAGCAGCTCAAGAGCTTGCTTGCCGCGAGCAACTTCCATCTGTATCAGATAGATCAGGAAGTTAAGACGGCCTTCACAGTGGCCGATGACATATTATCGCTTGGATTGTATCTCCTCTCGGGCAAGTACGATACCAATCAGGATCTAGTATGCAGAGGGGCGGGGGCGGTAGAATGGGGGATGCGATTATTCAATCATTATAAAAACCTATCCCATAAAGTTTAAACTCTTTTAGTTTCACCTTTTCAGCTCACTTATAAATATTCCTTCCATCTTTTCCTATAATCTATATACTTCAGGCACGGTGCTATTTTTATGTCCTTAATCTATATCTTTCGTCTATTGTCTATATCTTCTATATGGATTGCCCTAAGCGCCTCCCTCGGCCCGGCGATCATCTGCAAGATATATGGCCTGCCTTATGATCCGATAGCAAGCGCGCTTGTTTTCTTGGTCACATGGGCAGTCTATGCGATTGACAAGGTGTCAGGTTCGCGAGAGGACTTGCTGAATGATCCTGACAGAGCAATGCTTGCCAAGTATCCTATTAAGCGGCTTGCTGCCTTTGCCTACGTCGCTGCAATCGTGTTAGTGACTGTCTGGCGGCCTATCGCGATATATGCCGTACTCGCGCCAGGTATCGCTGGAGCACTCTATACAACAAGGATTTGCGGTATCCGGCCAAAGGACATTCCTCTAGCCAAGAATCTGATTGTCGCCACTGCAACCGCTTTCTGCTATGGCTGGCTGACCGGCAGCGGCTACATGCTGATCTTTTTGCTCATGATGGCCGGCACAATATTCTCTGATCTGAGGGATATTTGCGGCGACTCCATGAATGGGGTCCGAACCTTGCCCGTTATCCTCGGATCTTCGCGAACGCTAATGGTCCTGGCGGCCATCGACGTACCGATTGCCTTTTTGTCGCCAGTTATCGCGGCCATGATTGGGATCTTTATACTTTATTTCAGTAAGCAGCGCCCTAACTTGCAATACGATCTGCTTATTGATGGCTGGATGATATGGATTTATGCGCTGTTGCATCTGGTTTGAGGGAGAAAAGGTTATATAGGATTGATATAATGATTGTATTTGGCGAACATGAGTATAAATAGCATTGTCCGCCGCAGACAAGGGAGGGAAGAGATGGGATTAGGAAAGAAGGCATATTGCTTCCAGCTCGCGCCGGAAACCGACGCGATGATTGACCATTTGGCGGCAAAGAATCATGTCACAAGGGGGGAAATTGTGACAAGAGCGATCATTATAATGAATGATCGAGATAATATCAATCCCAAAGTATAAATAACTGATTACCTTACCAAATGTATAGTAATTAAGATTAGGTTCGGGCCAAAAATAGCGGCTTACCAGGCCCGGCCCGAACCAAGGAGAACATGCGCCCGAAGGCACATGCTAGGCAGCCGGCACATGAACCGGCCACCCCTAGTACATATAGTCGTCATTTGTCTATAAAAGCCTTCCGTGCGGCGTGTTAGCATGTGGAGGGGATATGCGAATCTTAGCAATTGCATTTTTCTGCATTTCACTTGCCAGGGCGATCTGCCTTGAAGAATCCGGTAGCGCCAACGGCACCGGCTCACATATCATGGAGATCGAGTTGCCGGGCGATAACCTGACTGATGAGGAATCCGCCTTTTTGCTTGCCATGCATGGGTATAATGTGACCCAGACCGGCGTGGTTGGGCTGAATGGGACTACCTGGCATGTAATCAGGTGTCAAGCATGAGTGCCATATTGATTTTAGGTCTGTTGCTGCTGTTTCTGGGGCCGTTTTACATATGGCTGCTGGCAACATCACAGAGGGAATCATGAGGTTCAAGGCAGTCGGCGAGGCCGGGCACTTCAATGGCCTGTATGTGCCGGCATGTGCGTTTCCGAGAGATCGGTATGCGACAGATAGCCAGTGTAACCAATACACAGCTTACAGGTGCAAGGATCGGCAGGAGATTCTTGCGTATATCGAGCAGCACGGCCCGTGCTCGGTGTTCGACATAGAATTGTGCCTACACCAAGAAAGAGGGCCCGTCATGAGGCATCTGACTGCCCTGCAAGCGCGATCGGCCATAGAGAGATGCTATTTTGGCGGCGAGAAGTATCGAGTGATATTATGAGCCAACAAGAAATTTTGGATGTTCTCAGAACACGTGGCCCAATGGGGTTGCATGAGATTCATACCACCATCGGCAGGGCACAAAGCCAGACCAGCAAGGCGCTAACAAAATTGGTTCAGTTGGGTGAGATCGTGAAGGGGCCGGATAGGATTTATCGGGTGATGAAATGAACGATTTTGACGTCGATGCAATACGAAGACATGAGATGGTCCTGGCGACCCATCCAATCCATTCCAAGAGGGACCTGCCGCCCAGGCCGACAACGCGACTCATTCCGGCATATGAGAGGATCGCCATGCTGGAAGCGCAAAAGGCCTGTTATGTCGAGGCGAGGGATGACTACCAGGATGGAATTAATATCTGCGATAGCGAATTAAAAATATTGAGGGATGAGCAATGAGCGAAGAATCTGTGGATGTTCTGATGGCGATTTGGGGCTATAAGCGAGGAGATGATACTGAATGACGCGCGCCGTTGCTACGATTGGCGTCTTTATAGGTGTCGTGTTTATGTATGCGCATTCATACGCAGAAAATCAACACACTGACATGCAAAATCTGATATTTTTAACTGAAGGAATATTAGTCTTACTGACAATGCTTTTGGCGTCAAAGGCGGTTGAAAAATGCTGATTATCTATACAACAGCCAACTGTCCAAACTGCCATAGACAGATGGCCGAATGGAAGAAAGCTAACATTGCATATGCTGAGAAACCTATCCAGGATTTGCTAGAAGATGGTGAATTGCTGACTGATTACATTGTCAAGCATAATGGTGAATGGCCGATGCAAGCACCGGTGATACTGGATAATGGGGTCTGGCAATGAATGAGCTGCTTTCCCGCATAAAACAAGAGAAGTGGCACATGACGCTTGATTATGTGCCAGTAATTGACACGTTTGTATGCGAATTGGCCGGAAAAGTATGTGGTCAGGGCAAGACGGCGGAGTCGGCGATCATTGAGGCGATTGAAAGGATGGATCGGGCATGAAAGATCAATGTGGTTCTTGTCGCTGGATCAACCGATGCCGATCTGAATATGCTGGCATTGCGGATAGCGATACATGCAGGTTTAAGCCATCCATGTTCAGGCTGAAGAAAACGCATAAGCGGGGCAGGCCGAAGGTGATATAGAGAGACAATAGATTAGGTCGAATCTATAGGACGTACAAAGATGTACATTGGTAACCAAAGATATACATTTATCCGCTAATATAAACATTACCAACCAAGGAGCGAAACATGCAAGATGAGATCGATTTAGCCAGGAAATGGCTTAGATACTTCGCTAGACCGGCAAAACACTATGCGCCAAGGTCTTGTGAAGATTATGCGAGCAGAGTATCAAGATGGGCAGGCGTGCCGATACGCCCGGATGCTTTCCTAAAAGCGGCAACTCAGCTTAATTATGAGTCGCGATTGGAGGCAGACGGCAGACACCGGATAAAGGCGGCTATAGCATGAGAATTCGTTCTAAGGAATTCCATGAGCTGTTAGAAGCATCCCGCCTCCATGAGTTAGATAGCCACAATATGACCGCTTCAGAGATGCAATTGGACCAGCGGTTAGTCCAAACTCTGAAAGCCAAGAACATAATCAAAAAACGGGGCAAGGCGAAGGCGTTTCATCGGACTTACATTATTTGGGGGCCGGGTATCAAGTATCGTTACTACATGAAAATGTGGGGGTGGGCCTGATGAAGCTCTCGTTTGGAAAGTACAATGGATGGGAGCTTTCGGATGTCCCTGATGATTATATCGAGTATATGATCACCTCCAACGAAGCCAATCTGAAGATGTTTAGGGGTGAAAAGGAGCGCCGCGTGGCCTATCTGGATGCGAAAATGCCTATGATGGAACGCATCATTCAGGCAGGTTATAGGGCTCTTGCGAACCAGCATCACCCGGACAAAGGCGGCGATACGCGGACCATGCAACAAGTGAACGCCGCATACGAAAAGCTCAAGCAGGTGATCAAATGACCTTCTCGAAAGAGGTTATCCCTCCCTGCATCGAGCACGCCAAGCAGCACGGTCCAACGCCCGAAGATGGCCTTGCATGGTGCATCAATCTGGGAAAGTGGTTCAAGTTTTGCGGTGCAGATGAATCTGTCGCGGCCATGCACATAAGCCGTTTATTTGACCACACGGACAGTTTAGAGGATTTGGATATAGAGGAGATAGGTCTGCATGTCAAAGCGGCCTATAACAGCGAAATAGAGCTATCCTGCAAAGAACTGATGGGGTCGGCAAGCTTCTTGAATGGATGCACAAATGTCAAATGTACTTACTACGAAAGGCCAATTGTGCCGCCCGGTGATCAGCCCACCGCGGTTAGAGTCTATCTGTCCGATGATCCGGGCAGCATAGGCATAGACGAAGATGGCGCGATCAAGAAAGTTAAGATGGTCGAAAAAAAAAGCGGTGAGACGGCCAAGGTGCTTGAATGGGTGTCAGATTGTGCCGTTTACATTCACACTGAGACAATCGCAGAGGATGAGACGGAATTTGTCTTTGAGGGAGCAGGATCGGCAGATAAGAGACATGTCCGGTTCGTGATGGCCGCGGGGGATTGTCCCGATTCGCGAAAACTTAAGGCGATGCTCACTAATGCTTTTGGCGCTGCAAATCGATTAGGTGAGCTAACTTTTGATACGATTCAAAAGATAACAAGGAACACTATAAAAAGAAGGCGGCTCACAGCACCGGCCTGGGTAGATGGTAAGCCGATGGTTCCCGGCGTGGATCTTGCAGATGACATAGAATTTAAGCTGCTCGATATGATACCGGCTCAAGTCCATGATGGCAACTTGCAGAATGCCAAAGACTGCCTGGGCAAGCTGCTAGACATCCCAGGACCAACACCGATCTTGGTTACTGCGATATTTGGCGCGCCGATATATGCCAGATGTTTTTCCAATGATCGGTTTGGAGTGGGTGTTTGGGGCAGGTCTGGAAGCCTCAAGACATCGATAGCTAAGAAGGCTATGGGCATATATGGGGAAGGTTATAACGATGACATCAATCTTCTTAAGTTTGGTAGAAATAGTTCTACGGGCGTTGGGCAGTCCGAGGTTTTGGGCGGCGCTGGCATTCTGCCTCATATTATCGATAATGTCAAAAGTGTAGATCCTCGCGATGCTCAACAATATATCGCTACTATCCATAGCGTGATCGAAGGAAAAGACAAGGTTCGTGGCAAGAAAGACGGCGGGATCAGGGACAGCAAGGCGTTCTGTTGCACGCCGATAGTGACAGGCGAGATCAAACCCGATGAGGCAAGTACCTCTGCGAGAATCTTCAACCTGAAATGGTCCGAGCCAAAGAGCAAAGCAGAGGTCGATTATGTGGCCAAGCACATCAAGGATTTGCCAGTGATCGGTTATCACTGGTTAAGGCATCTCGCGGCCACAGAGCTTAACCTGGAAGGCTTCGAAGAGAATAGGACTGCCAAGACAGATGAGTTCAATGAGAAGAACTATGTCAATTCAGGCCGCTTGGCGACCATCTACACGCTGCTTAGGGCGACATGGGCAGCACTGTTAGCCTCTCCTTTCGCAGATGTCTTTGAGACCAGGTCTAAGCGGTTTCTATCTGAGCTAGACAGGTGTGCAGAGGAGCAAGGCGCGATGGTGAGCGAGGAAACTGAGGTCGCAAAACTCATGTCTGGCGTGGCTGCTCTGCTCGCTACACAACCAGGATTGATTCAATCAAGTGAAGTTGTGGACTCATTCAATCGCGAGATTATAGGCAAAGAGATAGCCGGAAAGGGCATTTTCCTGGAGCCAAAAGCAACTTTGTTTGCCTTAAAACGGATCGGCGTATTTACTCAGATCCCGACAGAGGCGAGTCTTACAGACGCATTGGCCCAGTCGGATTACTTGGTTCTGGATGAGGGTAGGCGCAAATATCGATATCGGTTGAATAAGAGCCGTGTTTATGGGTGGTTGATTTCTAAAGAAGCACTGGAGATTTACACGGGCAAAGGACATGATGAGGACAGCAAAACCGATAACGGGGGGGCAAATGTCCCCAAAACCCCGCCGTCCCATGAGAATAAGAGAGATTGTAGGGAGAAAGACAAAGAAAATTTCTTTGTAGAAAAGGGCAAAAATCATGAGGACAGTGAGGACAGTAAGATAGATAATAAGAAAAATGAAGAGATAGATAGTGATATAGATACTAATATATTGTCCCATTCAGTGTCCCATTCATGTCCTCATGTCCTCACCAAAGAAGAAGTCGATAAACAGGATGCTTTAAGAAAAGAGCATTTCAGGACTTATATAGATAAGCAGGCGATCTTTAAGACGTGACCGAACGCTATTTATGTGATTAAGTCAATCATTGATTGATGAAACACATACGAATAACCTTCGAGGATGAAGAAATGGAACGCCTTATGAAAAAGAAGGACGGGAAGTCCTGGCATGATTTCATAATGGAGCTTGCGGGTGATGACGATGAGTAAGTTTCATGAGGAATTCTTTAAAGCCGGATCACCTAAACATGATAAATTGATGATAAAAACACTATCCGAAGATGGAATAAAGCGAGTGTTAGATGCCATTGACATCGATACAGTTGTGTATAATGATCGTAAAAGGCAATTGTACCTAAACGAGAAATATACCGTATGCGAGCGATCTGATAAGACAATGACGATATATTCCGGGTGGTCCGATGGCTATAATCGGGAGATTCCAACCATCGGATATGATAACCGGTGCAATTTTTATGGTTGCTCATGTCAATCGATCTGCACTAAGACCATTCGACAAATCGAAGCCAAACCAACTCTTGAAAACATTTCGGTGAAGCATTCCTATGAAACGGAAGTGATCGCTCGAAGTGGAAATTTTATAATAGGTTATGCAGATGCTATTATCAGATCGCTCTATAGCGGCGACGTTTGCGTTGATTTGGGGTATAGTAAGCCGTATGTAAAGGGGCAATTTGAATTGCAAGCAGACACGCTGATTGAAGCTAAACCGGAACTTAATAGCATTGGCGATGTTTTGCGACAACTCAAGACGTATAATAGCCTTCTTAGAAGGACGTTGCCGAATAGATCTGTGATAATACCTATGCGCATGGTAATAACAACATATACAGAACTTGATAAGGATTCTCTGGATTACTTGGAGCATGAAGGCGTAAAAGTAGTTACATTTGCTTGATAGAGGGCTCCCCAAAAAGCCCTCGTAACAGACAGATGCTCATTGCCAATCACCGCTCGGCTGATCCATACAGCTCGGCAGCGTGGCATCATTCGCTCGCTCTTCTGTGAGTAGCTGCCTGTACATCTCATCTTCCACGATGTCGGATTGTCTGCGACCTTTGGGGCCACGCTGCTTGCTCATGCTTGCACCCCATTATGATACATCCAATTCCACAGATCGCCGGAATGTCTGCATCCCTTAAGCAATTCTTTAACTTTTATATTAATATCCTCTGCCGAATAACCTTCCTTCGCAAAATAATATATGCATTCTGATATATCTCGCGAATCGAAGCAATAGTATGACAGATCGCGTGCGTCTTGTCGCATCCTATCTAGGATTTCTTGCATGTCGCTCATGCTTGCTCCTCGATAGCTGATAGGTAAGCCGCGAGCAATGCCGCTACAGGCGAATCACCGACGCCCCTATAGGTCTTCCATATCGGGTCGGCCGTCTTCCAGATTTTAGCCGATGGTTTAACGGTGTATGTGGACTGCTCTAAGAGCCATCCGCGGCTTGTTATTGCCTCTTGCAACACCGCCTGTAAGATCGCATCCTCGTAGAAATCCGGCATGCTTAGGGTGGCGCGATGCCCCCACTCATCGCATTCATATTCATGCCGGCTCATGATGTCATCTAACCAGTGGAATTCAGTAATCCGTTGGTATGTCTCTGGATCGGCCTTCTCAAGCCGGGCAAGCATGTCTTTCATTCCCTGCCCTCCCATCCATTCATCAATGTTCTAATTGCCTCCAGCAATTGAGTGCATGTTTCCCGATCACCTTGATATATCATATCCTGATATTTATATTCAGGAAGATCGAATATAACTACACTTATTTCTGGCATATGCCCTCCCTGATCTCAGCTAAGGCCGCCTCAAAATCGGATTGGTCCCATCCAGCTTCTAGGCACATTGATAAAGCCAACCGCTCCAATCTATCTGTATAGCTCGCTTCTTGCTCCATTTGCAAGCCAAGTTCTTTGGCCGTTTGCTTGCGGTAGTTGTCCTGTATTTCCTTTGGTTGTAAGTAGAAACCTTGTTCTCTATTAGGGAAATTCACGAAGTGCAAGACTGCTTTTGCTTCGATGGCAACTTGTTGCCATCTCTTGCAATCCTCTTCTGCTTTCCAGCATCGGGTTCTTAGCTGGTTGCAGTTAGCCATCAGATCCGATAATCTGCCCTCATAGTCTTTTTCACATTCTTGGCATCCATCTAGTTCATCCTGCCAATCGTCTACCATTTTGGTTTTTTCTTCTCGCAGCCGCTTGATCTCAGTTACCAATTCGGGCAGCATCTCAAAGGCAGCATACGCATCTTCCGGGTAATGCCATGTCTTGTTTAGAATAGCCTCAGCTCTGTCTGCTATATCGCTCATATCCTATCATCTCCAAAAATATCGGGTAGCTCGCGGGCCAAACGATGCTCCGCATACCACAATCTAGATTCTTGCTCTTCGCCAGAATATTCTTCCCAATCGCGGGTTTCTCCTTCTTTTGCGGTCTGGTACCAATGGAGGGACATCGCCTTTTCGGTTATGAGTGCCGCCTTCAAGGTCGCGATCTGGTCTCGCAGCTTGTGATTTTCCCGTTCAACCTGTCCGACGACCTGGGTGCGCAGGAAACATGCTTGTCGCCAAGATTCGATCTGCTTGGCCTGTTCATCTATATGGGCAAGCAATTTGCCAGCAAACCCAAATCGTCCAGGATCTTTGATCCCGACCATTGCGCGCATGCCATCCAGCTCCTCGGGGCTCATAGCAAGCCCTCCTGACGAAGCTGATCGCGGGCTACATTAATGTTAGGCGAGACTATACGGAACATATACTCCCCGCGCACATCCACGAAATCGCCGGATGCGTCGCATGCGATGCACCTTGCTCGCTCCTCAACCAGCGCCTTGCCCCTCTGCCGGACCTTCTCGCCTAGCTTCTTGAGAGCGGCACGCTGCTTGGCGATCCGCGAGAACGCCTGATTCGATGTTTCGGCAGCAGCGTATTTGGTCCCCCCGTGCGCTGATTTTTCGACTTGAAGCGCAGCTTCCAGCTCTGCTATGCGCTTGGCCTGCCCATTCTGGATTTGTTTTGCGACCAACCGGCACGCACCAAGTTGGACCACAGTTTCATCTACCAGGCGGGTTAGCCGTTCGATCTCACCCAGAGCAGCGGGCAAAAGATGATCTACGATCTCGGATACCCGTTTTTCCTGACGGGCCTTTGCAATATCAAATTTGCTCATATCGGCCCTCCCGTGGTATGCTGTTTCGCGATCCGGTCTAGCTCGCTGGTGGGCATGGGGTCGCTTGCTTCCATCTGGATGGCCATCGCTTCCAAAGTCGCTATTTTTCTTTTCATCTCTCTCAATTCATTTACGAGAGTGGTCTGGTCGCGCTCATCTACGGCGGTGACCGCCATGTTTCGCAGATAATATATATCTGCTAATATTCTACGAATTGCAAGAATGTCTTTCATTTGCTCTCCTCCATCCGTACCGCCATCGCTTGCATCCGACGCAAGACATCAATCTCTTCTTGCAGAAATCCGTCTATGATGCCGTCTTTCCTGGCGTCTGCGTCCATTGCCTCCATCCAAGAAATCATTTCTTCCAGCAGATCACCGTCACCTGGCTGGAAGCCACCCAAGACATCGAGTATGGCCGGCAAAGCATTTGCCAGGCAGCGTTCGATATCCAGCCGTTCAAGCAGCGCGTGATTCGGCTTACCGGTGTCGCGTTGCCGGGCCTTGATCGCGGCGAGCCTGCCTTCCAGTTCTTTCAGCCGGGCCACCTCAGCAATCATGTTCATGTCTTTGGTCTCCGCTTCGCGAATTCTCTTAATAGCGCGGTTGTCGCCTCATCTCGCGTGGTCATCTTATGCTTCTCCTGATACTCTTTTAGGATCTGGAAAGCATCGTCTTCTAGCATGACATTAAGCCGTTTCATACCGATAATGTTATTGTTTCTACTATATATACTTTATCAACTTTAGTTTAAGCGTTAACTATATATACTCATAAAACAAGCTAGGTTATGTCAGAGTTACCACCTGACAGGAGCGAGATCATGAATACGAAACAAATTCCAGATCACGTAGAGAAGCAGTTGGCCTATCTAATTGACAACGAGCACGAGCACCCTGAATACGGCAAGAGAATTGTCGAAATTTGCGACCATTGGGGGATCTGAATGGATCTCTCCCAAGTTCCCCTGCAAGTTCTTGAGAAAGTCAGGAACAAATGGGAAAGGATCGTGGAACCAAACGACCCGGCCAAGTACGCTGTGCCATGTGCCATGTGTGACTGGTGGCTCGTGGAAGTGAATGGTGGTACCGGGCGGAGTTGTGATGACTGCCCGATCCTAGGTGAGTGCAGTGAGATTCTCGATTCCTCCCTTGGCTGGAACGAGCGCCGCGAACGCTTTCTCCTGCACATCCGGGCCGAGATTGAGCGCAGAGCAGAGGGGATGCACGATGTGCGGAGATAGCTTCCGGTTCTGTTTATCTTGCCAGCAGATTACTCGCTGGCACAAGCATCAGGCGATCCATCACTCTCTCTGCAAGCGGTGTGGTCATCCGTCGATCTACGCCGTGAAGATGCCCCTGTCAGCCGGAAAGATCGCAGAGCGCGAGGATGAATTGAGATTTATGATGGGCTATACAGGCCCTATACATGTTTGAGGTGAATGAAATGGAAAATCTTGGAGAAGTATTGGAAAGCGTCAAACAAACCGGCGCTTATCGGGTAATGTGCTACTATGGAGAAGGCGTTGGATGCGATGATATGGATATTCCCGGCAAAGATCGCCACATACGCATAATCTGGTCGCCGGTCGGGTGCCTCGGAGAAGTCCGGTGCATGTGGTATGGCAAGCTTTCGGACGCGCTTGCGATGGATTTCAAGACTGCCGTGCCTGTGCGGACAAGCAACCCGCCAAAAGCGGAGGAGATCAAAGGCGATGGCTATTGGGCATGGGGTGCGGGCTCCATCGAGCAATTCATGAATCGATTCAAATAGGCAGCATGGATTCAGGGCGGATCGTTACCGCCCCTGCCTCTTGCCAGGCGGTTGGGCTTCCTTCCTGTCTGGCGCATTCCCCCCATGTCGGTAGTTCAGCACGGCCAAGAACCTGGGATCGCATGATGCCTTCCAGAACGCCGGTTCAAATCCGGCCCGACATATCTCTCCCTGTGATAAGAGAGCATGAGCGGCCAACTTGTGTTAGTGAAACTGGGCATGTTTGAATTGAGGGAGTTAATATTCGTGAGGTGTGATAAATGGTAAGCAATGTCGATCTACAAAACGCATTCGATGCAATGCGAAATAGTAAGGTATCGCTCTTCCATGCAGGAGAGCGTGAGTTGGCGACGCGGGAGGCCCTGAAGAAAGCCGAGGCCGCCGTTTTGCTGGTCAATGCCGCCGACCCCAAGAAGCTAGGCGGAAACGAGG
>Ga0172380_10007903_pt1 | contig 11813 bp, 11 predicted proteins | sample Leawe162metaG_FD_119747 | JGI IMG/M metagenome (GOLD analysis project Ga0172380, IMG submission 119747) | Leachate microbial communities from a municipal landfill in Southern Ontario, Canada - Leachate well 162 metaG | ecosystem: Engineered > Solid waste > Landfill > Unclassified | place... | reverse complement strand
TTGCGGGATTAAAGGAAGCAAAAGAAGAGTTAGTGGAAATTGTTGACTTTTTAAAATTCCCAAAAAAATATTTGGCAATGGGAGCTAAGATTCCAAGAGGAGTTTTGCTGGTTGGAGGCGCTGGGGTCGGAAAAACTTTATTATCCAGGGCCGTAGCAGGAGAAGCAAGCGTGCCATTTTTTTCAATTTCGGGTTCTGAATTTGTGGAAATGTTTGTTGGAGTAGGCTCTGCCCGCGTAAGAGATTTATTTTCAATGGCAAAAAAGTCTGCGCCGTCAATAGTTTTTATTGATGAGTTAGATGCAATTGGAAGGCATAGAGGAGCTGGAATAGGAGGAGGCCACGATGAAAGAGAACAAACTTTAAACCAAATTTTAGTTGAAATGGACGGCTTTGAAAAAGAAACAGGAGTGATTATTTTAGCCGCAACAAACAGGCCCGACATTTTAGACCCTGCTCTTTTAAGGCCAGGAAGGTTTGATAGAAAAATTGTTTTAGATCCGCCGGACGTGCACGACAGAGAAGAAATTTTGAAGATACACTCAAGAGGGAAACCATTAAATGGAAACATAAATTTAAAAGAAGTTGCAGAAAGAACTCCTGGATTCACGGGCGCTGACTTGGCAAACGTAGCTAATGAAGCTGCTTTATTGGCGGCAAGGCAGAATAAAACAGAAATCCACCAAAAAGAATTTTTAGAGGCCATTGAAAAAGTTTTATTGGGCCCCGAAAGAAAGTCGCACATTTTATCCAAAAATGAAAAAGAAATTGCGGCTTTTCACGAAGCAGGCCACGCCTTGGTTTCTTCTTTTCTGCCAGGCACAGAGCCTGTGAGAAAAATATCTATTATTGCCAGGGGCATGGCAGCCGGCTACACTTTGCAGGTTCCGTCTGAAGAAAAAAAGATGAAAACAAAAACCCAATTTTTAGCTGAAATTGCCACCTTGCTGGGCGGATATACTGCTGAAAGGATAAAATTTGGCGAGATGACAACAGGAGCATCTAATGATTTAGTCAGAGCATCGGAATTAGCAAGAAAGCTGGTTAAAGAATATGGAATGTCGTCTTTGGGGCCGATTTCTTTTGGCGAGAAAGAAGAGCTGGTGTTTTTGGGCAAAGAAATTTCAGAACAAAGAAATTATTCTGAAAAAATTGCAGAAAGGATTGATGAAGAAGTTGATGTGATTATAAAAGGAGCCCAAAAACAAGCTGAAATAATTTTGTTGAAACAAAAGGCTTTATTGGAAAAAGTTGCCAAAAGACTGATAGAAAAAGAAATAATAGAAAGGGACGAATTTGAAAAGCTAATTAACATAAAAAAATAATCCCGCTAAGCGGGATTACGGACGCGTAGCTCAGCGGTAGAGCGGTCGTCTTATACACGACTGGCCCCAGGTTCGAATCCTGGCGCGTCCACAAAGATTTATGTCAAAAGAATCTAAAAAAGAATATGGTGAGATTGGCGATAAACCGGGATGGATTGAGCCGCAAGTTTTAAAATTGGAAAAGCTCGAAGGGAAAGAAATTCTGATAAGGAACTCGAGACCGGAAGACTACCAAGTCCTAGCAAATATTGTTCAAGACAGATGGGATTATAGAACAAGAGAATGGGGTTCTGAAAAAAGAGATATAAATAAAACGCCAAAAGCGATGGAATTTTTGGAGAAAAGCATTTCTGATCCAGAAAAACTAACTGTTTTTATGATGACTGTTGATAACGAACCAGCTGGATACATTGAGTTTGGCCAAGCCGAAGAAGGTAGGCCAAGCCTTCCCATTGGCGTTATAAAAATACACACGCTTTCCGTGCTCGAAAAATACCGTGGCACGGGAGTTGGGTATTCACTACTAAAATATGCAGAAGATACAGCACAAAATGTTTTTGGCGCAAAAGAGATTCGTTTGCGAACACATAGCTGTAATGAAGACGCTTTGAGATTATACCGTCGCTCCGGCTACAAAGAATCCGAAACAGAAGAACGCGAGGACGCAGGATTTGAAGTAAAAGGCGAACAGGTTTATATGATCCCGCTATCAAAAAGTTTAGAACAAAAAAAATAAATTATGGGCGGTTAGCTCAGTTGGTAGAGCATTTACTTGACGTGTAAAGGGTCATAGGTTCGAGTCCTATACCGCCCACATGGACATAAAAACAATCTACGAAGATAACAATGTTTTGGTGGTTGATAAACCGGCGGGAATAATTGTGTTTCCGGAAGGAGAGAGTGTACGGCTTTTTCACTCGAGTGAAAAAGCCGTAATATCGCTGATTGACGCGCTTTTGGAAAAATATCCCGAGCTAAAAAACGTTGGCGAGGCGCCAAGATACGGAATTGTGCATAGATTAGACAAAGATACTTCGGGAATTTTGCTGGTGGCAAAGAACTTAGAAAGCTTGATTTTTCTGCAAAAACAGTTTATAAATAGAGGGGTAGAAAAAAAATACGTTTGTTTGGTTGAGGGCGCAATAAAAGGTGAAAAAGGCGAAATAAAAACCTTAATAGGCAGGGCGCCGGGAGATAAAAGAAAACAGAAAGCATATTCTTTAAATGAAATCGGCCCTGGCAAAAGAGAGGCGATAACAGAATATAAAGTTTTAGAAAGATTCAAAGATTACACTCTCTTAGAGGTTGAAATAAAAACAGGCAGACGCCACCAAATAAGGTGTCATTTTTCTTATTTACAGCACCCGATTGCAGGAGATAAATTATACAGCTTTAAAAATTCAAAGGTACCCGAAGGATTAACAAGGCAATTTTTACACGCAGCTTATTTAAAAATCCAATTACCTTCTGGAGAAATAAAAGAGTTTGAGTCAGATCTGCCAGATGAATTAAAACAAGTAATTAATAGATTAGCGAGCCAATAATTTTTTTCGAGGAGAGGGTGCCCCGTAGAGAGGCTCTCCCCGCAGAAAAAATTTGATTGGCGAGCGTAAAAAACATGTCAAAATTATTAGACCAATTTAATAAGTCGCAATTAAAAAGTTTGCCAGATATAAAGTCGGGATATACAATTAAAGTGCACCAGAAAATCAAGGAAGGGGATAAAGACAGAATTCAAATCTTTGAGGGCATTGTTATCGCCAGAAAACATGGCAAAGGAATCAACTCAACGATAACTGTAAGAAAAGTTGTTGACGGGGTTGGCGTTGAAAGAGTTTTTCCAGTGCACTCTCCTGCAATAGCAAAAATAGAAGTTGTAAAACAGGGCAAAGTAAGAAGGTCAAAACTTTATTATCTCAGAACAGCCAAAGGAAAAAACGCCCGATTAAAAAACAAAGAATTCTCAGCAGCTATTGCTGAGGAGCCGGCCGAAGAACCATCACCGGAGGGAGCACCAACTGAAAATATTCCAGAAAATTAAACATTGGGCGCGGGTGGCGAAATGGCAGACGCACTACCTTGAGGTGGTAGCGCCGCAAGGCATGCAGGTTCGACTCCTGTCCCGCGCACCCGTTTTTTGGGCGGTTAGCTCAGTTGGTAGAGCGTCTCATTTACACTGAGAAGGCCATAGGTCCGAGTCCTATACCGCCCACATAAATTTTTGCCTGGATAGCTCAGGTAGTTAGAGCACAGCTCTGAAAAAGCTGGGGTGGTCAGTGCAAGTCTGACTCCAGGCACCACGTAATAAATTTGCTTCGGCAAATTTAAACGTGGTAGTTGCGTTTCCTGCTTTGCAGGATTACGCAACACCACGCGGGAGTAATTCAGCAGCAGAATGCTTCCTTGCCAAGGAAGATGTCGCGGGTGCAAATCCCGTCTCCCGCTCCAATAAAAAATCACCGAAAATGGTGTTTTTTTGTTGTAATATTCTTTATTTTATATAATAATAAAGAATATCATTAAAAACTATAAAAATATGTTCGACATAGAGCGAGGGTTTGACAATAACAATCACAGGGAAAATATTTCACACGATGACGCCCTTGAAAAACAGAATCAACCAACAGAGGATAAGGGAAAGGAACTTTATGATATTGAAGATTGGAGCATAGAAGCAATAGACTGGAGAAAGCGTGAAATAGATAGGGCGGTACAATATATGGTTGAGACAGAAAGAAACCTTTATGAAAAAGACGAAGAGCCTCCAAGAAGAACCCGAGAGGACATTGAGTCTGGAAAATTTTATTATAACATTCTTACCAGTAGAGAGGAGGCGTTGTGCGATCTCTTAGATAAAATAACCGGATTTTTTATTGATCGGCCTCCCTTGGAATACTGCGAACTTTTTGAAAGTCGTATTCCCGGTGCCGAAAAAGACCCCCGCATTGCCCTCATAAAGTATGCTGTCCAAAAGCTAAAAGAGGAGTTTGACAAATTTGATAAAGAGCAAAAAGAAAAGGGAAATCTTTAAAAAGACTAAAAAACACCCGAAAATGGTGTTTTTTTATGCCAAAAATGGTTAAAATACCCCCTCTTGACATGATTAAAATTTTATTGTCTGACTATTGACAAGGGGGCTTAAATATGCTAAGATTAATACATACTGCTGAAGGGCAGTTTTTAATTATATGAATATAAATATCTTCAAAAACAATGCTGCTTGGAGTGAAAAACACTCCCTAATCAGCTCTATATTGGCCGGTATTATAGTCGGCATCTGCCTTTTGGGGATAATCATGCCTCAAACAACCAATGCTGACTTTGCTAATACCACGACTGCCGCTTCATATGTTGCAAAAGCCAGCAATGAGGCTGCAAAAAAAGTTGTCAAAACAATAAAAGTTGTTATTACGGCTTATTCAAGCACCGAAGACCAAACAGACGACACCCCTTTTATAACTGCCTCTGGCAAAAACGTAAGAGACGGTATCATTGCTAACAACATGTTGCCGCTTGGAACAAAAATCAAAATTCCAGGTTTATATGGCGACAAGGTCTTTACGGTTGAGGACAGAATGAATAGAAGGAAAAGCGACTACCATTTTGACATATGGTTCCCAACTAGAGAGCTTGCAGTAAACTTCGGAGTTAAAACAGCCGAAATCCAAGTCTTAGAAAATTAATTTAACATAACGAAAACAAAAACCCGCGGAAACGCGGGTTTTTGTTTTGTGCACGAATCGTTTGGCTTTCAGAACTATTGCACAAGGCCGATTCCATAAAAACCAGCATTGATAACCTGACCAAATTGATTATTTAATCGTGAAATCAACTTTATTACTTTCGGTGCTCCATGGCCTAACGAAAATCTTATAATTTCCGGGGGTTAATTGTAAGGTTGCGGAACAAGGCAATCCAGAGTAAGAATTATCCTGCTGGCAAACTGATACAGGAAGCGTGAATGTTATTTGGGCATCATCGGAAAACTTTTTATCTCCGTATATAATTCCCTTAACTCCGCTTGAGTTTTCAATCCAAACATTTAAATCCCCTTCAAATCCGGAGAAATTATTCCCATAAATGCTTATTTGATTGCCCGCTGAAGCATTTTCTGGGTCAATGCGATATATTTTAGGAATTGTTGTAATTATATACCCCGCTGCCCCAAATTGGTATATTGAATCTGAATATCCTGGTCCAGATTTACAGGAAGATAATATTTGCTTTTGTTCATATTTGATGTTTGGGTTGCAAACACTTTTCAACTCCGGAACTTCAACAAACTTTTTTGTTGTGGGGTTAAAATAGTAAAAATTATAGAAAAAATTAACTCCTCCGTAGCCGTTTCCAATCTCCACTGCCAAATCTTTGTAGCCGTCAAAATTTACATCATCATTCGCTGTTATGGTTTGGTGTCCATAATTTTTCAAATCAAATTTTGCCATTTCCATTTCATCTTTTCCAATTTTTAGTTCTTGCAAAAAAGAGTTTTTTGCATCGTAAATTTTTATACTATCGCTTGTAAAAACAAAACTATAATCAAGATTATTTATTTTTAGCTGTTGGTCTGCAGTTATACCAACTGGCGTTGTAGGTTTAATATCAGAAATACTACCCACTATAACATTGAATACACTTATCACACTTGGGTCGGTACTAAAAGTATAAACAGGATAATTTGTTTTACATAGAACTCCAGCAGGATGTTCTTGACGATTTAAATTACTAAGAGATGCGCAATCCACTTGAGCTCCACCAATATCGATTCTTTCATTGTCGGGAGGAGTTTTAGAATTAGATGTGGTTATGGTGTAGCCGACAAGTCCGCCAGCACCCGCTGCGCTATAAGCATAATTTGGTATTACTTTCCAGCCAGAAGGGTATTTGAAGGAATATTTTAGTTCATTACTTGTATATGTTTGCCAGCCAGCGGTTTGGCTGTCCTTGGCGCCAGAATTCGTCTTTATCGCAAAATACTGGTAGGCAAAAACTCCACCAAAAATAACAACCGCCACAGCAACAATAATTACGATACCAACTAAAGTTGAAATCTTTTTCATATTTTTATAGATTAATGATTCTATTTATTATAGCACAAACCAACCAAAAAGCCGTTATTGAAACGGCTTCCGAGTCGTGTGCCCGAAGTGGGATTCGAACCCACATGAGCTTTCGCTCAAAGGATTTTAAGTCCTTCGTGTATACCATTCCACCATTCGGGCGTAAATTACTCAAATTTGAGGCCGAGGCGGGAATTGCACCCACGTATAAGGGTTTTGCAGACCCTTGCCTTACTGCTTGGCTACTCGGCCATATTTGTTATTATTTTAACATTTTTTACCTATTTTTCAATCCTTGATGTCGTCCTTAACTTTTGCCAAAAGTTCTTCAACTTTTCCTGCTTTGCTGATTGCTGTTTCTTTCACAAACCTTATTTTAGGAATGGGCCGCTGGCGCAGGGTTCTGTTTATTTTATACTGCACGTCGTAAACCGATTTTTGCAAAGCACGCAAAATTGGATCTGCTTTTTCGTCTGGAAAAACAGAGATATAAACCTTGGCTTCAATCAAATTTGCAGATGTATCAACCCTCGTTAAAGTAACCAAAATTTCTGGCGAAAAGGCAAAATCATGCAAAATAATCTTACTTATCTCGTGTTCCAACAGCGAATTAATTTTCTCAATTCTATTGCTCATTTTATAATTCTCCTTTTTTGCGCTCCTCCACATACGCCTGCAATATATCTCCTTTTTCTATTTTTACATTGCCTTCAAAAAGTATTCCTGCTTCGTCGCCTTTTCTTAATAAATCAATATCCTTTTTGTCGCGCTGTAAATTAATAATTCTGCCAGAACCAATTTTTTTTTCATCGCGGAAAACTTCAAGTTTTAAGCCCTTTTTAAGCTCGCCTTCTGTAATTTTTCCTCCTACAATCTGCCTGTTTTTTTCGCCCCAAAAAACCAAAATTGTCCTTAATTTTCCAATGTCATTTCTTACAATTTCGGGCTCTAAAGTTTTTTCTAAACCAGACCTCACATCTTGAATTAATTCATAAATTACATTAAAAGTTTTGATTCTTAGCTTTTTATCCAAGTCGTTTTTCATAAACCTTACAACGGTCGGGCTTATTTTAACCCTAAATCCAATTATTATTGCTTTAGACATTTCGGCTAATTTAGCATCTGTTTCATTTATGTCTCCTGCCTCTGATTTTAAAATTCTTAAAACAACCTTATCCTGCGGAAGATTTTTTAGCATTCCTTCTATCGCCTCTATAGAACCAAAAACATCTCCTTTCAAAATTATATTAAGCACTTTTTTATCAGGGTCTGAATTAAGCACGGTTGAACCAACCTCTCTTTTGGGCATTTCTTTTGTTATTTCTTCCATTGCCGCCTCAACTGTTTTATAAGTTTTAAATTTTTCTCCAACCGCAGGAACTCTTTCAAATCCTAAAATAATAACCGGCTGAGAGGGGAGCGCTTGGTCAATTTCTTTATCCTGAAAATCTTTAATTGATTTTACCTTTGCTAATGCTAAATCAGTGGCAATAATGCTTTTCTTTTTCAGGATTCCCTTTTTCACAATAGCCGTTGCAACCGGGCCGCAAAACCCGTCCATAAATGACTCTATTATTAAACCTTCGGCGGGCACATTTGTTTCTGATTTCAACTCGTGCATATCTGCAACAAGCAAAATCATTTCCAACAATTCTGCTATTCCTGTTTTTTCTTTGGCTGAAACTTCAACCGACGGAATAGTCCCGCCATAGGATTCAACCGAAACATCAATTTTAGCAAGTTCTCCTTTTATTTTTTCAGGGTTTGCGTTGGGCAAATCAATTTTATTTAAAACAACAATCATCGGGATTTCTGCCCTTCTTATCGCCATTATTGCCTCTTTTGTCTGCGGCTGCACCGATTGGGCAGCATCCACGACCAACAATGCAATATCAGCCACTTCAGCTCCTCTGGCTCTCATTGCAGAAAACGCCTCGTGCCCAGGCGTGTCAATAAAAGTTATTTTTCTTCGCCCTGAGCTTGTCGAAGGGTTGCCCTCCATTTCTACTTCATATGCTCCAATGTGCTGGGTAATTCCGCCTGATTCTTTTGAAGTAATTTTAAAATCCCTAATGGCTTCTAAAAGCGAAGATTTTCCATGGTCAACGTGCCCTAAAACGACCACCACCGGCGGCCTATGCATAATTTTTTCTGTTTTTTGTTTGTTCTTTGCAACCATGCTATCTTGAATTAATGGCTCTATTTATTGCTTCTTTTTCTTCTTCAGACAACAAGTGGTCTGATTTTCCTTGTTTTATTGCTTTTGCGTAAACTCTGTTTCCTTCCTGTACAAATAAACTGGAAATCACAAAACCATTATTTTCGCTGTCTAATAAAGCGATTACAAAACTTTGGTTTCCTCCCATCTGGTTAAACGGATTAAATCTGACAATGCCTGTTTTCTGAATGGTTATTTTAGATATATCCTCTAAGTTTTTAATTTTTGAAAATGCATCTTTTAGTTTTTCCTCCAAATCAGCGCTCCTTTCTTTTTGTGACAAAAAAATATCTTTGAAACTTTTTATCTTGCCATTTTCCAATAGCATATCTATTCTTTTATTAGTTTTATAAAAATACCAAAGCAAAACAGCGTTTATTACAACTAAAATAAAAACAATGGCTGATAATACAAAAACACTTGTCTGAATAGACATATAACTATGATATAACAAAATTGACAAAACTTCAACTCTTCACCCTTTCGTATATATTTATTTAACAAACTAAACAGGCACCTGCTACAAAATTACCTCAAAAAATACTGTCGGCAGGGTGAAGAGTCAACGGCTATTTGATAAAAGGCTCCAAATAGCCGGGTCTTCCCCGCCTAAAAGCCAGGCAGAAAAACCTCTCAAATTATTGTCTTTCATAATATCCAGCTTTGCTTTAAAGCTTTGTTTGTCTTCAAACCAAACTTCGTAGTTTTTTTTATTATATGAATAGCTAAGGCAGGAAACGCCTAAATTTTGATCAAAGCTTAGAACGTGCCGGAAACTAGATGTTATAGCTAAAACATTTTTAAAAAGCCCGGAGCCTAATTTTGTATTTGTGTCCGCGTTCCATTTCCAATAATATAATGGCACGCCCAAAGACAATTTTTCAGCAGGAATTTTATCTTTTACATAAGCCAGCGTTTTATTTACAAACGGCAGGGAAGCCACAGGCCCTTCAGAATTTGGGTCATCATAAGCCATCAAACTTACAAAATCAGCGTTTTCGGCAATGGCCTTATAGTCGTATGCCCCGCTCCAATTTTTAAAAGCATTCGTATTTTCGTAATCAGCTGTCCTTGGCACTACTACAACGCTAAAAACCAAATTATTTTCCTTAAATAACAAATTAGCTCTTTTTACAAAAGCGGTGTATAAATCTTTGTCCAAATAACTTATATTTTCAAAATCAAACTGCCAGCCGATATAACCATTTGTTAAAGCCCCTTTAATAAGGTAATTAATAACTTTATCCTGGGCAACAGGGGACAATAGCAAATTATGGATTATTTTTTGGCTGAAATTAGCATTGGCTATTAGGGGCATCACTTTAAGATTGTGGTCTTTAATTGCTTTTTTTAATTTCGGCCCAAACCCGCCCGATATTGTAAAATTAGCGTTTACAACATGATATTGCGGAGCTAAAATATCAATTTTTTGCCAGTTTTTGTTTAAACTCTCCACCCCTTTGACTGCATTATATTTTGGCAGATAAAATATTTTTTCTAAATTATACTGGGCTGTATCCGCTGCCAAAACCCTGCCTGCCGGCAGGCAGGAAAAAAACGGCACTGCAAAAAAACCGATTAGAAAAATAAGTAACATGCTCCTTTTCATGTCTTCATAATAACCGAATCAAAATAACATGAAAAGACCTTCTAAAAATGTTTTTTAATGAATGCGCGGCCAGAACCAGATTTCAGATATTTTTCAAAGTTAAAAGCGAGATATTGGTTCTTAAATGCAATGTAAAAATCCAGTTCCAAAGGCAACCGATTTTTTGTCGCATCAACTTGTCCGGCCTTATGTCTTTTAACTCTATCTTTCAAATCATTGGTGCAACCGACATAAAAACCACCTTTAAGTTTTAGACTGTAAACATAATGCATTTTAGCGAAAGTCGCCTTTGCGTCCCTTCAGGCGGACTTCGTCACGCCGAAGGTCCGCTACGGCGGACCGAAGGCGGAGGGGGTGAGATTCGAACTCACGGGGCCCGTTAGGGCCGCGGTTTTCGAGACCGCTCCATTAAACCACTTTGGTACCCCTCCGTAAATTTATAATACTTAATAAATTCTCTACCTGCAACTAAAATGCGGCTCTTGGCCGCATTCCAAAAAATAATTTTAACTTTTTTTTATTTTGCTTCGCTTTTTACTAAAACTTTATGCCAATCGTTATAATCATAAATATCATGAGCGATAATACCGCAGACAACCCCCACAAAAAACCTTGGAAGATAAAAATAATCAATAAACCATACGATTAACAAAAACAATGCTCCTAAAATCCAATGATGCAGGTGAATTTTCCAGTTCTTTCCGCAGTCTATATAAATGCAATCAACCCTTCCATTTTCAACAAAAAATTTAGAAAACACCTTGGCGCCAAGATAGCCCAATCCCAGCCCCAATGCTAAAAGAAACGAGTAATAGAAGGAAGCCAAAAAAACCACTGCTGGCAGATATTTCCTAACTTTTGAGTTTTTGTTATCGCTTTTTGCTAGCTCTATATCTATTAACTTATCGTTTAAGTCATTCAAGTTGTCGTTATTTTCCATAAAATTTATATCCAATAACTTATCTCTATTTTATCATCAACAAGACCCCTTGTCCAGGGTCAGACGCTGTTTTTATCCCCAGCTCTTCACCCACTAAATTGGGTGAAGAGCCAGCTAAAAAGTGCGTTTTTTACCTGAATTCAGCCAATTTTTATCCAAAAACAGCCGATTTCGGCTGTTTTTGGATATTTTTGTGCCCTCGGGAGGAATCGGACCTCCATCTAAGGTTTAGGAAACCTCTATCCTGTCCATTGAACGACGAGGGCAATTTATGGTATATTAGCATAATAATCTTAAAAAATAAATATGATATCACCAATAATAGAAATCGCAAAAAAAGTTTGCCCGGCCGTAATAACAGTTATTGTTTCAAAAGATTTGCCAAAAGCTGAAAACTTTTATTCTTTCCCTTTTGCTGGAAAAGAATATGTAATGCCTAAATTAGAAAAAGGCGAAAAGGGCAAAGTAGAAAAAACTCAAATAGGCGGGGGATCGGGATTTATTGTTTCTGAAGACGGCTATGTTTTTACCTCAAACCATGTGGTTTCTGATACAACAGCTGACTACACAGTAATTGTTGACCCAAAACATAAATATCCTGCCAAAGTTTTATCAAGAAACCCGATAAACGATACCGCTGTTTTAAAAATTATTGGAGGCA
>Ga0172380_10007902_pt1 | contig 11814 bp, 10 predicted proteins | sample Leawe162metaG_FD_119747 | JGI IMG/M metagenome (GOLD analysis project Ga0172380, IMG submission 119747) | Leachate microbial communities from a municipal landfill in Southern Ontario, Canada - Leachate well 162 metaG | ecosystem: Engineered > Solid waste > Landfill > Unclassified | place... | reverse complement strand
ATAATTTTATGTAACAATAAAGAATCAATTATCAATAAGGAGCATCAATGTATTTTGATATTGTAACATGGAGTATCTGGTTAATTGGTTTTGTGATACTTATTATTTGGATAATGGTGCCGGTAAAAGAATTTAAAAACCTATTAAAGAAAAAACAGATCCAATTTAGAAAAGACAAGGAGAAATAATTGAATAGCATTGATTTTATTATTGTATTCGTATTCCTTGCGGGAATGTTTTATATCGGTTCGATTTTCTATAAATGGGTGGGGGATTCGGATGATTTTTATTTAGCAGGAAGGCAATTAACTCCATTTATTTTAGCCGCAGTTTTAGCTGCAACAAATGTTAATATGTACAGCTTTGTCGGTCAGGCAGGTATTGCATATAAAGAAGGTATACAAATAATTTGGCAAACATGGACTGGCAATATGGCAATGGTTCTAGCCGGTTTATTTGTACTCCCGATTTTCAGAAGATTAAGGATAAGAACAATCCCTGAATTTTTAGAAATGAGATATAGTAAGGGTGTAAGAACTTTTGTAGCAGTTCTATGGATATTTAGATTAGCATTTTGGCTTGGAGTTGTTCTTTATACTGCAATTATAGCGGCTCAAGTTCTTTCAGGTTTTGAATCGTTCACAGGATGGATTTTAATATTCAGTGTAGTTGTAATTGTTTATACAATGTTAGGCGGCATGTGGTCAGTAGCATTTACGGATGTAATACAGTTTGTATTAATGTTAGCAAGTGCTTTATTATTGCTCCCGATTGCAATGGCTGCGGTAGGTTGGTTTCCCGGATTAATAGCAAAAATACCTGCTGATTCGGTTACATTAGTAAAGCAGACTGGGACCTATAATTGGAAATTTATAATAGCGATATTTTTACTTGGCATTCAATGGGCTTGCGTGGATCAGGGATTATTACAAAGAGCATTTGGAGCCAATAGTACGAAATCAGTAGCAAAAGGATTAGTGTTAGCAGGAATTATTACCACACCATTTGCACTTTTATGGAATCTACCGGGTTTAGCTGCTAGAGTCTTATATCCCGGGTTAGCAAATGCAGATTCCGCTGTTCCAATGCTAATATCAAATCTAATTCCAAATATAGCACTCGGTTTTGTAGTCGTAGGATTATTATCTTCACAGTTATCTACAATATCAGGCAATCTCAATGGAGTAGCAACAATCTTTACTTCTGATATTTATAAAAATGTATTAAAGCGAGATGCATCTGAAAAAGACTTATTAAAAGTTGCCCGAATAATTACGGTAGTAATCGGAATATTAATGATAATATTTACTTATTTCGTTCCAATATTAGGCGGTGCAGTAAATGCTTACTTAACAATTATTGCTATAATGGATATGCCTTTATTTATAATAGCAGTTGTTTATGGATTACTTTGGAAACGTGTCAATTGGCAGGGAGCTATTGGTGGTTATATTGCAGGGGCAATTTCAGGAGTAATAGGACAGTTCATTTTCAACTATGATTTTAACATTACTACATTTATCACGGCCGGAGTTACATTAATAATTACGCCAATTATTACATTGATTACGAAGAAAGATAATAATCCATTCTTAGAAACGATTTGGAAATCAAAAACTATAAGTGATGAAGAGATAGAGAGCAATGATATATATAATATATTCCCAAAGACGGTTAGAGGTAAATTGAGTTTAGGTGTTCTTGTTATAGGGCTTATAATATTCTTAACAGGAGTTGTTAGTGGAGCATTTGATTTTGATTATGCTTCGCATATATCTGTTTCAGGAATGGGAATATTTTTTATTGGTGGATTATTAAGGTCATATACAGACTAATATCAGCAGGAGAGAGATTTGAAAAATTCAGTTATAAAAATAAGAGTTTCTACACCTGGAAGGGTTTGTTTATTCGGAGAGCATCAAGATTATTTGAATCTTCCAATCATAGCTTCAGCGATTTCCAAAAGAATATATATAGAAGGATATAAAAGACTCGATTCGATGGTGAATATTCAAATGCCCGATATTGAAGAACAGGAAACATTTTATTTAAGCGGTCCATTAGAATATGAAATTGAGAGAGATTATATAAGAAGTTCGATAAATGTTTTATTAAGAGAAAAATTTACTTTTTCAAAAGGATTTGATTGCATAATACATGGTGAAATACCAATAAATGCAGGTACTTCATCTTCTTCTGCATTAATTGTATCTTGGATAAATTTCTTGACTCGAATAAGCGATCAAGCATTAGTTTTGCCTTCTGAAGAGATTGCTTTATTAGCATATAAAGCTGAAGTGTTGGAGTTTTCTGAGCCTGGTGGAATGATGGATCATTATTCTACGGCAATTGGCAGGATTATCGGTTTGAAATCATTTACTGAAATTTCAGTTGAGAGAATTAATGCAAAGCTTGGAGCTTTTGTACTTGGTAATTCAGGAGAACCGAAGGATACGAAGCAAATATTAGCAAGAGTAAAAAATGGTGTAATTGAAATAAAAGATTATTTAAGGAAAATTGATAGAAAGTTTTCACTACAAACTATACTTCATGAAGATATAAAAAAATATCGGTCTTCATTAAACTCCGATCAATATGAACTTCTCTGTGGTACAATTATAAATAGAGATATTACAGTAGAAGCAGAAGAAGTATTAAAAACTGAACCTCTTGATCATAGAAAGATAGGCGAACTACTAAATAGGCATCAAGCAGTATTAAGAGATATATTGAAAATATCAACACCTAAAATTGACAGAATGATTGAATTAGCTTTAGAAGCAGGGGCTTATGGTGCAAAGATTAATGGTTCAGGAGGAGGGGGATGTATGTTTGCTTATGCTCCCGAAAATTCTGAAAAAGTATTGGCAGCCATTAATACTATTGGCAAAGAAGCATATATAATATATTCTGATAATGGAACGCAGGGTGATAATATTGAGGCAAATGCATGAATGATCGTTTAGTGATATTAGCAGGGGGGATTTCATCTCGAATGAAAAAACCTTCAGAAAAAGTAATCCTCGATGAAACTACATTATCGGATGCTGAAAAAAAATCGAAATCGATGATACGTGTTGGCATTGGTGATAGACCGTTTTTAGATTTTCTTTTATATAACGTGAGTAAGACCTCAATCAAGGATGTAGTAATTCTAATCAGTGAAAAAGACGATTCAATAAAAGAATATTACGGAGAAGGAGAGAACAATCAATTTCTCGGACTAACAATATCCTGTGCAGTGCAGCCGATACTAAAAGAAAGAGGAAAACCATTAGGAACTGCTGATGCTTTACATCATGCTCTTATTGCTCGTCCTGATTGGTCGGGTTTTAGTATTTATGTCTGCAATAGCGATAACCTTTATTCTATTGAGGCATTCGAGATTCTTATTAATTCTGAATATAAAAATGCATTAATTGATTATGATAGAGAAGGATTAAATTTTGATACAAAAAGAATAGAAGGATTCGCAGTAACGGAGAAAAATGAAGAGGGTTTCCTACTTAATATTATAGAAAAACCTGATGGTGATACGATTGAAAACTTACGAAAGAGATTTGGCTATGTAGGTGTGAGCATGAATATCTTTAAATTCGATTACAATATGATAATTAAAATGTTAGAAGAAACACCATTGAATCCGATTAGAAAAGAAAAAGAATTACCTACTTCGGTATTAATGTTAATTAAGCAAAATGGTGGAGGTGTTTATGCATATTACCGGAAAGAGCATGTTCCGGATCTTACGAGTAAGGATGATATAATTCCTGTAAGAGAATATTTAGAAAAACATTTTTCACATTTGAAAATTAGATAAATACCAATATTTAGTTTTAAGATTGGTAGTTATTTTCTATCTTTCCTTCCATTAAAAAACATTAATGATCCCGATATGATTCATTTGCAAATTCTCAAAGCGCAGATTATAGAAATAGGTAAGCGGATGTGGACTCGCGGATACATTGCTGCGAACGATGGTAATATTTCTGTTCGCATTTCTGATGAAATATTGCTTATTACAGCCGCCGGGGTTTCAAAAGGATTTTTAGAGCCTGAAATGATTCTTCAGATAACAATGGCTGGAAATTTAGTGCATCCTAATTCAAAATATCATCCCTCGAGCGAGACAAAAATGCACTTAGAAGCATATAAACAAAGGAGTGATATAAAAGCGATAGTTCATGCTCATCCTCCTTATGCAACAAGTTTTGCCTCCTCCGGAATACCGTTAGATCAAGCGCTATTGCCTGAATCTGTAATGACGCTTGGAAAAGTAATGATTGCCGATTTTGCAATTCCTTCAACCGAAGAAGTACCTAATTCTATTAGTGAGCTAATAAAAAAGAGTGATGTACTACTACTTGCAAATCATGGAGCTTTGGCTTCTGGAGAAGATTTATTCTCTGCGTATAATAAAATGGAAGTGCTTGAACATTCAGCTCAAATTACATTTAATACTATGCAACTAGGTAAAATGAATTTAATCCCTGAAGAAAAGAAAAAAATACTGATAGATTTGAGAAAAAAGTTTAATTTTTCAGGTAGAATTATTGAATAAAATAATAATCATAAGAGCATAACATGAAAAAAATGAATATCGTAGTCGTTGGTCTGTTGCTAATATCTATATTGGCAGTCGGATGCAGCAAAGATAAAAAAGTAGCAGAAGTAACCAAAAGTCCGTTTGGGTTAATGCCTGATGGAAAACCGGTTTCTTTATATACATTAACAAACGGTGATATAGTCGTAAAAATCACAAACTTTGGTGGAACTATTGTCTCAATTGAGATGCCGGATCGGCATGGAAAGGTTGAAGATATAGTAGTTGGATACGATAATCTAAAAAGTTTTAGAAAAAATAGTCCTTACTTTGGAGCTATTGTAGGTCGATATGCAAATCGAATTGCGAATGGGAAATTTACGCTTGACAGTATTGAGTACAAATTAGCAATTAATAACGCTCCTAATACTTTACATGGAGGTAAAGTTGGATTCGATAAAGTTCTTTGGGATGCTCAAGAATTTAAAAAAGATGGTGTTGTTGGTGTTCAATTAAAATATCTCAGCAAAGATGGGGAAGAGGGATATCCCGGTAATTTGAATGTAAAAGTAATTTATTCATTGAATGCAGATAATGAATTGAAAATAAATTATGAAGCAACTACTGATAAAAAGACTGTTGTAAACTTAAGTAACCACACATACTTCAATTTACTTGATGGTGGTAAGTCATCTATATTAGATCACGAACTAATGATTGATGCAAATTCAATTACACCAATAGACTCGGTTTTGATACCGACAGGCAAAATAAAGAGCGTCAAAGGTACTGCAATGGATTTTACTTCGTATAAAAAAATTGGAAAAGACATTGAGAAAATCACGGAGCAATTAAAGTTCGGAAAAGGATACGATCATAATTTTGTACTTAGTCAACCTTGGGGGATTTTACGTCCCATCGCAAAAGTAAGAGAATCAAAAACCGGAAGATTAATAGAGATATCATCGACTGAACCCGGATTGCAATTTTATTCGGGTAATTTTTTAGATGGTTCAATTATCGGTAAAAATAAAATAAAATATAAATTCCGAAATGCATTCGTTTTAGAACCACAGCATTTTCCTGATTCACCTAATCAGCTTGGTTTTCCTTCAGTAATTTTAGAACCTGGTAAAGTTTATCAATCGACAAGTGTGTATAGTTTTAGGGTTGAGAGCCGTAATTAAAATTGATCCGACCTTCTGATAATATTGCACTGAAAAAATTTATCTCCGAGCTCATGGAGAGGATGACACTTGAAGAGAAAGTGGGACAGATGCATCAGATAGCAGGTAATGATGCTGTTACTGGTCCGCTAAATCCAAGCAGTAATGATGGTGAAGATTTGAGAAGAGGTTTAGTCGGCTCTATGCTTAATGTTGTGGGAGCTGATAAAACTTATCAATACCAAAAGATTGTTGTCGAAGAATCACGCCTTGGAATTCCATTAATTTTTGGTCATGATGTTATTCATGGGTGCAAAACAGTATTCCCTATACCAATAGCTGAGTCATGCAGTTGGGATTTAGAAATAATTGAGCAAAGTGCCAGAATTGCTGCAATAGAGGCTTCAGCAATGGGATTGCATTGGACTTTTGCTCCGATGGTGGATATAGCTCGCGATCCAAGATGGGGAAGAATAGCAGAAGGTGGGGGAGAAGATACTTATCTCGGTTCATTAATCGCATCAGCAAGAGTAAAGGGATTTCAGGGGGATGATTTATCATCTTTAGATACAGTTGCAGCATGTGCAAAACATTTTGCAGCTTATGGAGCCGCTGAAGCAGGACGCGATTATAATCAAGTTGATATCTCAGAGAATAATTTAAGAAATATTTATTTGCCTCCATTCAAATCCGCTTTAGATGCCGGAGTTGCTTCATTTATGAATGCCTTCAATACACTTAACGGTATCCCGGCAACAATTAATAAACTATTAGTAAAATCGATATTAAAAGAAGAATGGAAGTTCGATGGAATTGTAGTTTCGGATTATAATTCTATCGGTGAATTAATTCAACATGGAGTTGCATCAAATAAAAAAGAATGCGCCGAGCTTGCGGCAAATGCACTTTGCGATATGGATATGTCAGGTTATTGTTTTCGTGATAATCTTGTTGAATTAATAAAAGAGGGAATTGTTTCTGAGAATGTAATCGATTTGGCAGTTGAGAAAATCCTGACATTAAAATATCGTGTTGGTTTATTTGATGATCCATATAGATATTGTAAATCGAATAGAGAAAGTAAAAATATATTAAGTAATGAAAATCGACAAGTGGCGAGAGAATGTGCTCGTAAATCGATCGTGTTATTAAAGAATAACGGAGTACTTCCGCTAATTCAAAATTCAGAGATAAGAAAAATTGCTCTAATTGGTCCATTCGCAGATAGTAAATTCGATATGCTTGGTAGTTGGTACTGTGCCGGTGATGAAAATGATGTCGTAAGTTTTTATGATGGAATGAAGAACCGATTCGGAATTGATTACGAAATTAATTATTGCAAAGGATGTGAAATTGATTCTGAGGTAAATGAAGATTTTAGTGAAGCAATTGGCTTAGCAGAAAAATCAGATTTAATTTTTGCATTTGTAGGTGAGGCGGGATTAATGTCTGGGGAAGCAAGTTGTCGAACAAATATTTCACTTCCTGGAAATCAATTAGAATTATTAAAAACACTTAAACAAACGGGTAAACAATTAATAATAGTTCTTTCAAATGGAAGACCATTAGAAATAAATTGGATTTCAGAAAATGCAGACGCAATTTTAGAAACATGGTTTCTTGGAATTGAGGCAGGCAATGCATTGGCGGACGTTATTTCGGGGGATTATAATCCATCGGGGAAATTGACTGTTTCGTTTCCAAGAAACGTTGGTCAGATTCCAATTTATTATAATCATTTAAATACAGGAAGACCTTTGTACGAAAACCCTAATGAGCATTACCGATCCCGTTATTTAGATTCTTCTATCGATCCTTTATTCCCATTTGGATATGGACTAAGTTATACGAAATTCGAGTATTCTAATATATCGTTAAATAAAAATATAATTGATCTAAATGAAGAGTTAGTAGCATCTGTTGATATAAAAAATGTTGGCACTTTGGAAGGTGAAGAGATTGTTCAACTATATATTCACGATATAGTTGCAACTATTAGCCGACCGGTGAAAGAGTTAAAAGCGTTCAAGAAAATATATTTTGAAGCCGGCGAAACTAAGAAAGTAGAATTTAAGTTATCCGTAGAAGATTTTAAGTACTATGATAAACATATGAAATGGACAATTGAACCTGGAATAATTGAAATATTTGTAGGTACTAATTCGCAAGAACTATTAATGAAAGAGATAGAAATAACAAAATAATAAATGACTAATCAGGAATAATAAAATGGAAATGGGTTTTCTTGATATTGCGGTGTTTTTCATATTTGTATTTGTAGTAGTAGGAATTAGTATGTATAAAAGTAGGAAAGAAGAAACAGGTGAAGATTTCTTTCTTGCAAGTAGAAGTTTAATCTGGCCAATGATTGGAATCTCGTTGATTGCGGCAAATATTTCTACTGAGCAGTTTGTTGGTATGTCAGGGCAGGGTGCAGGGAATGTTGGATTAGCGATTGCGAGTTATGAATGGATGGCAGCAATAACTCTTGTCTTTGTAGCGTTTTATTTTTTACCGAAATTTCTTGAAAGCGGTATTTATACAATCCCGGAATTTTTGGAATACCGATATAATTCTACTGCTCGTTCATTAATGGCATTTTATACGATGCTAATTTATGTCGGTGTAACAATTGCCGCAGTAATCTATTCAGGCGGCATTACAATTCAAACGATATTTAATGTTGATATGGAGACAGCTATATGGGGCATTGCTATCGTTGCCGCATTATATACTGCATGGGGTGGACTAAAAGCGGTTGCATGGGCTGATCTTTTTCAAGGCAGCGCATTAATGATTGGTGGAGTTATCGTTCTTATTTTTGGATTGATTGCAGTTGGAGGAGTGGATTCTTTCTTCGCACAGAATAAAGATAAGATGCATATGATTTTACCGGCAGACCATCCGGTACTTCCTTGGACTGCATTAGTTATTGGTTTGTGGATTCCGAATATCTATTACTGGGGATTAAATCAGTATATTACACAACGTACGTTAGCTGCGCAAAATCTGAAACAAGGGCAGATGGGTGTAATCTTTGCTGCGGGATTAAAATTATTTATTCCTTTTATTATTGTATTTCCGGGAATTATAGCCGCACAATTATACAGTGGTACGATGAGTAATACGGATGCTGCATATCCATTATTAATTAAAAATTTAATACCTGTTGGACTTCGTGGATTTATGCTTGCTGCAATTGCAGGAGCTGTAATATCTACTTTGGCTTCGATGTTAAATTCTGCATCTACAATATTCACAATGGATTTTTATAAGAGATATATCAAAAAAGATGCATCTCATAAACAATTAATAATTTCAGGAAGATTAGCAACAATAGTGTTTGTTGTTCTGGGAGCATTGGTTGCTCCATATTTGGGTGATCCGAGATTTATGGGAATCTTTACTTACATTCAAGAATTTCAGGGATATATTTCTCCCGGAATTTTAGCTGCATTTATTTTTGGATTCGCAGTTAAGAAAGCACCGCCAATGGCGGGAGTAGCGGCATTAGTATTATGTGTTCCGATATATGGATTGCTTCAATTTTATTATGGTGAAATCGCATTCTTGAATAGAATGGCAATTACATTCGGAATTATTTTAGTTGTGATGACAGCGATAACAATATATCGTCCATTAAAAGAACCGATTAAAATGCCTAAGAGAACCGATTTTGATATGACGACTGATCCGAAAGTAAAATGGTTTGGAGCATTTGTTGTAGTATCAGTATTGGTACTTTACGGAATCTTCTGGTAGAAATTAAAATGGCTGCCTTTTCTAAGGCAGCCATTTAATCTTCAAGTTTTCCTAAAACCTCACATACCTTTGAAACATTACATTTCTTTCAAATCTTGAATTTTATATAAAAAAGAGCAACCATACTATGAATATGTTAACCATAGCTCTTGCCTTTAAATTTTCTTTTCATTATGTTGCGAGTGTTTGAAACGTTTCAAATATATAAAACGCTAACACAAGGAATTACGATATGAAAAAAGTTGTAATCACTCACATTAAAAGAACACCTGTAGGTGCTTTTAATGGCGCATTAAGCAGTTTCACTGCACCGCAATTAGGCAGTTTAGTTATTAAAGCACTCCTTGAAGAATCCAAAATTGATAAGAACAGTATTGATGAAGTTATAATGGGTAACGTACTTACTGCGGGTTTAGGACAAGCGCCTGCTCGTCAAGCGGCTATCTATGCAGGACTCCCAAATAAAACAGAAGCATTAACAATTAACAAAATGTGTGGCAGCGGACTTAAAGCTGTTATGCTTGCTCATCAAGCAATTCAATGTGGTGATGCTGATATAATTATTGCCGGTGGACAGGAGAGTATGTCCAATGCTCCATATCTTTTACAAGGTGCTCGCAATGGTTATCGACTCGGAAATTCCACAATACATGATTCAGTTTTATTAGATGGTCTTACTGATGTATATAATAATATTCATATGGGTTTATGTGCAGAGTCATGTGCAAAAGATTTTTCATTTACACGAGAACAATTAGATGAATTTGCAACTCAATCATATAACCGTGCGATAGCGGCTCAAAAAGAGGGAAAGTTTAATGACGAAATAGTCCCTGTAACTGTCGTAACAAGAAAAGGTGAAACAATAGTAAAAGATGATGAAGAGCCAACAAAAGTTAATTTTGATAAGATGGCAACCTTAAGACCGGCATTTGATAAGAACGGAGTTGTAACAGCGGCTAACGCATCAAAGCTAAATGATGGTGCTGCGGCAGTTTTAATTATGAGTGAAGAAAAAGCAAAAGAATTAGGTTATACTCCATTAGTAGAAATCGTAGCTCAAAGCTCAGCAGCAAAAGCACCTGTTGAATTTACTACCGCTCCAGCTGATGCAATTAAGAAAGTATTAAAAAGAGCAAACCTAAAAACAACCGATATCGATCTATATGAAATTAATGAAGCATTCGCAGTCGTATCATTAGCAGTAGCAAAACTGACCGGACTAACTTCCGAAAACGTGAATGTAAATGGCGGTGCTATTGCGATAGGTCATCCAATAGGTGCTAGTGGTGCAAGAATATTAGCTACTTTAATATATGAAATGAAAAGAAGAGATTCTAAGTATGGACTTGCTTCACTATGTATTGGTGGGGGAGAAGCTTCTGCTTTAATAGTAAAAAAATACGAATAACAATCGGAATTAAGATGTCATCTGAAGAGAAAATAAGAAAAGAGTTAATACAAAGGTTCGGTGATGCATATAAATCATTTGGACTAAATAAATTAATGGGGCATATAGTTGCTCTATTGATCTATTCAAAAGAACCATTATCATTGGGTGATATTGCAATTAGCTTAAATCGAAGTAAAGGTCCTGTAAGTCAAATACTTAAAAGACTTAGAGATAGGAAATTAATTCGTAAAGCATGGTCGCCTGAAAATAACAGACAAGATTTTTATGAAATCGAACCGGAAATATTTGAAAATGCTTTTAGAAATAATCTCGAATTAATAAAGAATAATTCGCGTATTGCTAAGCAATTAAAAGAAGTAGTTAAGAAATCGAAGGAAGATGAATTAGGGATATTAAAATTTCGAATAGAAGAGATGGAAGCTTTTTATGCTTTAATGGAAGAACATAATCGGAATTTTCTTAAAGATTGGATAGTGAAAAGAGAAAAACTATTAAAGCATTAGTCTCATCCATTAGGGGACTTTTAGTGCGCTATCGTTTTGAATTTTTCAAACGTTAAAAAAATAAATGAGGCAAAAATGAAAAGACTTGAAAACAGAACAGCTATTATTACCGGCGGAGCGCAGGGGATTGGTAAAGCTACTGCAATTAAATTCGCATCCGAAGGTGCGACTGTAATAATCTGGGATGTCGATCAAACAAAAGGTGAAGAATTAGTTAATGATGGCACCGCCAAAAAATTTCAAAAGGTAAATGTTGCTGATTTTAATGAAGTACAAGAAGCAGTAAAACAAGTAATCGAAGAATATGGGAAGATAGACATATTAGTTAATAATGCCGGAATCTTAAGAGATGCAACTTTAGCAAAGATGACTCCCGAGCAATGGCAACAGGTGATTGACGTTAATTTAACCGGTGTTTTCAATTGT
>Ga0172380_10007901_pt1 | contig 11815 bp, 10 predicted proteins | sample Leawe162metaG_FD_119747 | JGI IMG/M metagenome (GOLD analysis project Ga0172380, IMG submission 119747) | Leachate microbial communities from a municipal landfill in Southern Ontario, Canada - Leachate well 162 metaG | ecosystem: Engineered > Solid waste > Landfill > Unclassified | place... | reverse complement strand
TTGCATTTTTATGTAAGTATCGCTAATTGCTTTGAAAAAGCCATTATGCGGGTGTAGCTCAGCTGGTTAGAGCGCTCCCCTGTCACGGGAGAGGTCGTGGGTTCGAGTCCCATCACTCGCGCAGGATTGGACTTAAGGACGCGAAAGCGTCTTTTTGTCTTTGTGGGTCAACGTTTTTCTCCAGTTCTAACCAATTTATTTTACTATTCACCAATTCTTTTTTGTTTATTATCGGTTTAAGCCATTCGTTTGTTAAAATAACGAGTTTTTTATCTTTTAGTGTGTAGTTCTGACCAAGTGCAGATAAGACCTCTTTCTTTATTTGGATGTCGTCTGTTTCAAAATTAGACCTTGCAAAGCAGGCAAAATTAAATGTCTTTTCGGTGAGGTCAATCCATTCTTTTGCTCTATTCTCAGTGGTTCGTAGTTTCTCTGTAAGTATCGTTATTTGGTCCTGTAGTGTTTTCTTTTCCTTGATGTATTCTAGGTCGTTGATAAGCTCCTTGTATCGCATCTGAGTAAGGTTATCTAGTTGGCGTTGAGTGTCCACGAGGGTTTTGTGTTGAGTGTCATATACCTTGGTGCGTTCGTCTATTTCTTTGGTGTTGCTTTCTTGGAGTATCTTCAATGCCCAGTCTTTGAACATAGGGTGTATCTCTATCTTGGCGACTTCAGCATCTATCTGTTCTTCAAGTTTCTCTTTTGAAAGATAAACTCGTTGACCGCACGGCACGCCGAGCTTTCTGCGAGTGCAGAAATAATAAGCAAAGGTTTTCATTTCGCCAGTTTGCTTAATGATTTTTGTTTTCTCAAGAGCAGTTACCGCAGAGCCACATTCACCGCATCTTATAATTCCAGTGAAAGAGAAGTCGTGAGTTTTAGGGCGAGGTCTGCCTTCTCTGCCGAGCAGTATTTGTACTCGGTCAAACTCTTCCAAAGTAATCATTGGCTCGTGTATGCCTTTCTCTATTTTTCCTTGATAGTTATAAAATCCAGCGTAAAAGATATTTGAAAATATCCCATAGAGTGTGGTTCTTCCTATAAGCATTCCGCCTCTGCGTTTTGTCTTTCGTGTTCGCATACCCCAGTCGTTATTCATAATCTCAAGAATCTGTGGCGGATTGTGATTGCCCGAGAGCATCATATCCCACGCTTTTCTTACAAGAGCGAATCTTTCGGGGTCAACTTTGATAAAGTTCTCTCCGCGAGTTTCAAAAATAGAGTTGAGGTAGCCGAGCGGTGCGAGTATCGGTGCGTTACCTTTTGTGATTTTACTATCAATGCCTCGCTTCACTCCTTTTTTCAAATCAAGAATAAACTGGTTAGCGGACCCACTCTCTACGCTCAAGAGCAGTGCGTTGTCATCGGGCTTGTATTCTCGGTTGATAGTTTTGATTGATTGAATTATGCTCTTTTGAAGCATCCACTGTATTCTTCCACTATCTACAGGATTTCTTGAGAGACGATTTATTTCCCACACGAGAATACCTTGAGCTTCACCTTTTTCAATTCTCTCAAGCATCTTATCAAACACTGGTCGGCAGTATGGATTCTTTGCAGATTTTGCTTCGGAGAGTATCTCTATAATATCAAGCTGTTGGTCTTCAGCCATTTTAGTAATTCTATCTGTTTGGTCGCCGATTGATTGGACTTGTCGGTCTTCACCCTCAGACGATTTTCGCGCATAGAGAAAGTATTTAATTTTATTGTTATTGTTTTTCATATAAAAAACCCGAAAGGGACGCTCTGGTTGTCCCAGCTATGTAGTGTAATCCGAAGATTGCAAAAATAGATGGCAGAACGCCCCTCTCGGGTTCTATTTTGCAATAAAAAACCTCGGCACACACTACATTGTTAACTGGGACAACAAGTATATTATACCTCATTTTGTAGAGAAGTTAAGCTGATAAGTTCAAACCTTTCAATGGCAGTGTTTACAAAAGCGATGTTGTTTGAATAGGGTAATCCACTTGTTAGTTCTGAAGCAATTTTTATTTTTTTCGTCAGTCTTTCTGGGTGGTCCTTATTCCAGCCCTCATACACGACTCCTCGCAGTTCTTTCGCTCCGTTGTCCAGTATTGCTGTTGCTATACCATAGGAGATAAAAGCATTATTCATACTGTGAGCTTTTTTGCCCTGCTTTTTTGCCTCCGAGAATATGTGCAACAAAAGTTTCAATCTATCAATCTTACCGAAAAGTGAGAGCTGATTTTCTGGTCGCTCTATGAGCTTGTGCCAAGAGCTAAGTATAAGATTTTTGAGTAGGTCTGAGATAAACAAGTCCTTGAAAGTAACTTGCGTGTTTGGCTTTCTACCAAGTAACACATTTACAGCACTTCTTGTTGTCTGTGTTTTCTTTAGCCTATACTCGTAGCGGAATATCTCTCTGTCTTGCAATTTGTACTGGTTAATAAATACTTTTTCATAATCTATTCTCCCTTTGTCACTTCGTTTATTTTTTGGTTTCAAGGAGTCGGAAACTTTATCATAAAAACAGTGTTCTTTTGTGCCAGACCAGAAGTTTAATAAACGACCACCATTTTTAATTTGAGTTTCTGTAACATCAACAACTTTGCCTATATCCATTTGCCCCAGTTCTGCCAGTATCTCTCGCATCCGTATTGTTTTCGGTAGGGGTATATTCTTACAAGCGTGGACCGCTTCTAGTGTGGCGTTTTCCAATACCTCAATCTCTACGATTATGCCAACACTCTTGAGAGACCTTTTGATTGCTAAGAGTATCTTTTGCTTATCGTTTTCGTTTACTTCTTGAACACTATTCCAATACAGTAGTTTTGGAGCTGAAAAGGTGATTTTTAGAATATAAATTATTCGGTTGGATTCTTTAGATAAAGTTTCAAACACCTCTACTCTTGGGATATACTCATCGCTCGGCTTTGGGTGCAATAGAAACTTTCGCAGATATGAGCGAGAAGAGTTTCTTGACTGTATCTCTGTCGCTGACAAATCCTCGTATCGTCTAGAACTTAGCTCTGGTAAAAACAATGTTTTATTTCTGAATTGAAACTTGCTTGGTCCATATATTTTAATAATAACTGTGTCCATATTAGTAATTTATGTTGTCGGTATATTTCAAGGAATCCAACACAGAGAAGTTTAATTTTGTTCTCTCAAAAATACTGCTTCTTGTGCTTTGAACTTCTCAAAATCTTCTACGGTCATCGGACGATACACGATAGACACCAAGCTTAAAAGTTTCATACCTTGCTCGTATGCTTCTTCTTTGGTGAGATTTTTTCCAAAATGTTCTTTGTAAAGAGTTTGGAAAGCTATGATGTTTTCGTCTGACAACACCATAGGTTAGTTTCCGTACAACTTATTTTTTAGAGCTTTTAAATTATCGGCGAACGACCTCGCTTTCACACTTAGCTTGTCTGCAAAGTAGCTGTTTGCTACCTCGTCTATGTTGCCCTCTCTTTTAAAGGTAAACAGGGCTTTATTTGGGTTGCTCTTTTCAATCCCTACAAGTTCAAAACCTGCACAGAGTAATGCGGTTGAGACACCAATGTCGTAAGTAGTCCAGACACTGGCTGAGTCCCAAGGAGAAAGTATCCACTCGGATGACTTATTCTTTTTATTAGTCATAGTAATTTTTTTAATGATTTGTAATATGAGAGTGTTCCTGCTCTCACTTACAGATGGCGAAAAATCACTAGTAACAAAAAAGCCCCTTATTATAGGGCTTCTTTAGCGTTCATTTTTTCTGTTTTTTCACTCCTCGGTCAAATTACGGAACATATCATCAACTTCATCGGTAATAGAATAATCATTTTTAGTTTCACCTTTTTTTACTGGAGGTGGGACCAGTGTCATTCTTGTTTTATAGCCACCTTTGTACGGCTCAAATGGGTCGGACTCTATATTAAAATAATCTCTTAGTTTTTCGGACAATAGTTGTTTATGTTTCTTGTAATTATCACTAGTATCACTTGATGAATTAAGAAGCTCTCCACCACCCTTTGCTAGTAGGGATAATAGTCCCCATTGAATTGTCGGCTTGCTTGTTCGATTATCAACGAAACCCATATCTGCGTATCCAGTTTGGTGTGAATGACCTGCTACTTGAATGTTTACCGTATCAGTATTTGTAAATTGAATAGTGATATTTTGCCAAGTGGTCCCTGCTGGTATTTTGAATGGAAACTTGTTTGTATGTGGAGTGCCTTTTTCTATAAAAGTTTGCACTATTGGCATAGATGTAATTTCAACTTTTTGTGTCGTTTGCTGTATAAACATAGCGACAGAACCCTGCATATTTTTTAATGCCCTTTTTAGTTCAGATACTTTAGTTGTGATTATATTGTCATCATTTTTTGTACTTGGGTCAAATACATATTCCATCAATTCAATCGCTTCGGTAGTTTTCGCAGGAAGCTCTTTTTTGACTTTGGGCAATGCTTTCTCAACCTCTTTTGTTTTTACTGTTCTTGGTTCAAAAACAAAAGGCGAGGTTATGTATTCAGAATCTGCATACACAGGTATGTGGTCCGAGATTTTTCCTAGAGCTATGGAACTATTCCTCAACACAGTCGCTCCATTTTTAAATAATTCACTGCCTACAATCGTATCAAACTGACTTTGAACAGCTTGCCCATATGCCAAGACTGTTGTTACGCTCTCAGATAGTTTAAAGACCTCGTTCGCTTTTAAGTTATATTCCTTAGCTATTTCAATACTTCTGGTGATTGACGACATATCTATTCTATACATAGCTTCTGTCATCAACTTGCTGTGATTCATAACAGTGGCTGATGCCGATTCTATTGATTTGAGCAGTCCACTATTTTCAGAAAATACTGATGCAACATTATTGACTCCAACCATAAAGTTTCTGGCATCGCTGATAGTTTTTATTTGCATCTCTACGAGATTTTCTCCCAGAGCATTTACTCCTAGTATTCCTGCTTGTGTGGCTAGTGTGAGTGGTTCTGCTTTTGCGTATATAGCTTCGTGTCTTAAAATATCAATAGTTGGGTTGGCAAGTACTCCTACGTCAAGATAATTATTTTTTAAATTTGTTGCCCCGAGTATGTCTACAACAGAAGCGCCACGAACTAGATTTAAAGCACTGTCACCAGTATTTATGTTTGCAATAGCCTCGTTTATGTTGATATTAGTTGAGCTTTTTACGATGTGTGGGTCAACGTTTCCATTTTTGGTCTTTTTGTGTTTCTTGTTGTCTTCTTTCATAGTAATGGTAATTCATAAAACCTAGTCATTCTAGCATATTTGATTGGTAAAATTAAGTATTTTTTGATATATTTAAAAAGTCCAAATCACAATTAAATAGTTCTTATGGGAGTACAAACTTTGCGTTTGTTTTTGCCTAGTCGTAGGTAAAAACGGACAGCTGAGTATTGCGATTAGGCTCTCTCTGAGAACTTAATTGTGGTTTGGACACCAAAACTCGGCTGTCCATTTTTCTTTTTGAATTAAGATGATGACCGAGACATAGAAGTGTCCACTATGTCTATAAATCTCACAGGAAATGAAAAAAGAGATGTTATAAAATACTTGGAAGCTGGTAAACCACTGCCAGACAAGTATCGTTTTTTGTTATTCAAAGATGACCGAGAAGTGGAGCTTGTGTGGAATGGAAAAACAAATGAAGTCACGAATGTCGTTTTGCCTTTTCAAATAATTGAGCAAATAGACGAGCCAAGAGAGGGCAAAGAGTTCGGAGATGGCGGAACACTTTTTGATACATCAGGAAAACAAATACACGGCTGGACTAATAAACTTATTTGGGGCGATAACAAACTCATTTTATCTTCGCTCAAGAATGGTCCACTAAGAAAAGAAATAGAAGCACAAGGAGGATTGAAATTGATTTATATAGACCCACCTTTTGATGTTGGGGCTGATTTTTCTATGGACATTACTATTGGTGAAAATGAAGAAGAAAGTTTTACCAAGAAGCCGTCAGTGATTGAAGAAGTGGCTTATCGTGATACTTGGGGCAAGGGTGCTGATAGTTTCATTGCGATGATTTATGAGCGGTTGAAATTGATGCACGACTTGCTTGCGGAAGATGGAAGTATTTATGTGCATTGTGATTACAGGTTATCGGGGCATATAAGATTGGTATTAAATGATATTTTTGGAATAGATAATTTTAGAAATGAGATAATTTGGAAATATAGTGGAGGGGCAAGTTCCAATAGATTTTTTGCAAGAAAACACGATACGGTTTTTTTCTATTCAAAATCAGCTAACTACAATTTTAATCAACAATTTGAGGAGTTTGCGGAAGCAACAATAGCCAGATTTAATAAAGTTGATGAAAATGGGCGTAGGTATAAAGAAAATAGAATGGCTGACGGAAGAGTTTACAACACTTATATGAATGATGAAGGTAAACCAGCCACTGATGTTTTTGAATTCAATATAGTAGTTTCTAGTCATAATGAATCTGTTGAGTATCCAACTCAAAAGCCAGAAGCTTTTTTAGAACGAATTATTAAAGCATCCTCAAATGAAGGAGATTTGATAGCAGATTTTTTCTGTGGCTCAGGGACTACACTTGCAGTTGCAGAAAAATTAGGCAGGAAGTGGATTGGCTCTGATTTGGGTAAGTTCGGTGTTCATACTTCCCGCAAGAGAATGATTGGTGTGCAACGAGAACTCAAGAAAGCGAGCAAGGATTTTAGAGCTTTTGAGATTTTGAATGTTGGCAGATATGAACGAGAAAACTTTATCTCTACAAATAATGATTTACGAGAAGAAGAAAAAGCTAAGCAAATAGCCCAGAAAGAAAAGGAATTCGTTTCGCTCATTCTCTCTGCCTACAAAGCTGAGCCTGTAGAAAGTTTTGATAATTTTGTCGGCAAGAAAAGAGACCGTCTTGTAGCTATCGGTCCTATCAACTTACCTGTATCTTCAAAGTTTATAAACTTTATTATTGAGGAATGTATTATCCATAAAATTACCAAAGTTGATGTACTTGGTTTTGATTATGAAATGGGTTTGGATTTTTCAAAGTCAAATGATTTGGGTATTGATATAGATTTCAAAGTTATTCCGAGAGAGGTGTTTGATAAAAGAGCTGTAGAGCGAGGACAGGTAAAGTTCTACGATGTTGCGTTCATTGAGTGTAAGCCGATTGTTTCGGGCAAAGGTGTTATGAAAGAGCTATCAATAGGGCTGACTGATTTTTCTGTTTTCTATAACCAAGATAATACTGGAGAGATTGAGCAGGACCTACGAGCAGGAGGCACAAAGGTTGTTGTTGAAAACGGACAAGTTATAAAGATTTCTAAAGACAAGAAAACTGAAATCGTTACTCGTGAAGTCCTCACGAAAAAATGGAGTGATTGGATTGACTATTGGGCTGTGGACTATGACTTTGCAAGCAGAAAAGAAATCATAAAAGTTATAGAAAATGGCGAAGAAAAAGAAGTGTGGACTGGTGACTATATTTTTGATAACGAATGGCAAGAGTTTCGGACTAAGAAGAAACGCAATCTTGAGCTTGTTTCTGCTCCGAAAGAATTACCAAAAGGAAAATACAAAGTAGCAATAAAGGTCGTAGATATTTTCGGGAATGACACTACTAGAGTAATTGATGTAAAAATATAGAATATGAATCCAATTGATTTTCAACAACATAAGGAAAATATAATAACTGCCTTAGAGGCAAGGGGCTTTAGAATGAGAACTGATGGTCTAATGAATCCAGAATTTATTTTGATTGATGGTTTTGTTAATCAACCCATTTACAATCAACTATCAAATAATGTTGTGATTGGAGGACCCACTATTCCTATGGTTGTGATAGCACATACACAAACTGCTGAATTAAAGTTCTTCCCTGCGAAAGCGCTCATAACAATCTCAATATAATTTATGCCTGAAAATATAGATGAAAAAAATATAATAGAGCAGGGTGTATCGCAAAAAGAGTTTTCACCAGATTCTCTTAAGGCTTATGCACAAGAAAACATTGAAAAATATGTAAATGAGAAACTTACTAAACTTGAGGAAAAAATGAATGAAAAAATTGAGAAGAAAGAAACAAAAACTACAGAAATGTTAGCGATTTTTATAACCCTTTTTACTTTCATCTCTGTAAATATAACAATTTTCACCAAAGTGTCAGATATTAAGAGAGCAGTATTTTTTATGATATTGATGGTGCTTTGTTCAGCCACACTTGTTTCTTTTTTATTCATTTCTATCAATTCGGATAAGAAAAACATTTTTCAATGGATAGCTTTACTATTTTCTCTCGGATTGATGATATTAATTTTGTTTGGTGTTCATTTTATTCCTATTTGGAACATTACTTTATAATTTATGGCACTACACAAAGATTTTCCAAAAGACCCATACGCAATTTTAAACCCGAACATTCGGTGGTTTCCTGCTGATGAAGATTTGCGAGAAAAAGGTTTTGACAAACTTATACCACCACTTGTTGCAACACTGCGAAAGGAAGTGAAAGAGTGGAGAAGTAATAAATATGAGGGTGCTAGTGAGACATCAAAAGCACTTTTGAATTGGTGGTTCAAAGAAGAACACGTTGTCTATAATGTTGATGGTTCTTCCTGTATTTTCCAATACTACTTTGCTCAACGAGAAGCCCTAGAGACTGTTATTTGGCTCTACGAGGTCGCTGGGGTAAAAGATAAGTACGATTTGATACGATATAACTCTACGGGCGTATTAAGCCCACAGATGTTCACCGAAGACTGGCTTAGATTCGTGGTTAAAATGGCGACAGGGGCAGGCAAAACCAAAGTGATGAGCTTAGTTGTTGCTTGGGCATATTTTCATAGATTGTACGAAAAGGATTCAGGTCTGGCTAAAAACTTTCTTTTGATTACACCGAATGTGATTGTCTTTGAAAGAATTAAAAGTGATTTTCAAAATAATAAGATATTTTTTACGGACCCAGTATTACCCGACAACGGCTATCAAGGTCAAAACTGGCAAAATGATTTTCAAGTAACTTTACATTTACAAGATGACTTACGAGCTATTTCTGATACAGGCAACATTTTTCTTACGAACATTCACCGAGTTTTTGAAAGTGATGTGAGTGAAGCGAGTGTGGAAGATGAAAATACTTCCGAGTATTTTCTAGGTGATAAACCAGTAACTAAAACAAACGATTCAAATTATGATTTGGGAATGATAATTAGAGACATAGATGAGCTTATTGTTATAAATGACGAAGCTCATCACTTACACGACCCAGAATCAGCTTGGGTCAAATCTATTCGTGACATAGATAATAAATTAAAACAAAAAGGTGGTCGCTTGTCTTTGCAGTTAGATGTTACAGCTACTCCAAAGAAAAAAGATGGCTCAATTTTCGTGCAAGTTATTTCTGACTATCCGCTCGTTGAAGCGATACATCAAAGAATAGTAAAAAATCCAGTGGTCCCTGATGAAGCAAGTCGTGGAAAACTGAAAGAAAAGCAGAGTGCTTTGTTTAGTGAAAAATATAGAGATTTTATCAATCTTGGTATTGAAGAATGGAGGAAGACATACAAGGAACTTGAGCCGACTGGTAAGAAATCAATTCTTTTTATAATGACTGACGACACGAAAAATTGTGATGAAGTTGCCGAATACATAGAGACAAGTTTTGCTGACCTTAAAGGTGCTGTGCTAACTATTCACACAAACAAAAGCGGTGAGATTTCTGAAACCGTTTCTGGTAAGAATAAAGATGAGTTGGATAAACTCCGCAAACAATCAAATGAAATTGATAGCTTGGACAGTCCATATAAAGTAATCATTTCAGTAATGATGTTGAAAGAGGGTTGGGATGTGAAGAACGTTACGACCATTGTCGGTCTACGCCCATATGCTTCAGATTCAAAGATATTACCAGAGCAGACACTTGGTAGAGGTTTAAGACGAATGTATTTCGGTAGAGACGATATTGATGAGTATGTAAGCGTTATCGGTACGCCCGCTTTTATGGATTTCGTTGAATCAATTAAAGGGGAGGGCGTCTTGCTTGAGAAGCGACTTATGGGTGGTGGTTCCAAGCCCATTACCCCTATGGTTGTGGAAGTAGACAAAGACAATCCCAAGAAAGATATAGAAAAACTTGATATTGAGATTCCTGTAATGTCGCCGAGAATACAAAGAGAGTATAAAAATCTTGCTGATTTAGATGTATCTAAGTTTGGAAATAAAAAGGTAGCAATAAAAACTTTCTCCGAACAAGAAAAAAGAGAGATTGTGTTCAAGGATGTGGTAGATGAAAAAGTGCATCACACCACGACACTCACTGGCGACATTGAACCGAACTATCAAAGTGTTATAGGTTTCTTTGCACAGGCGATAATGCGTGAGCTACGGCTCTTTGGTTGTTACGATATTCTCTTTGGTAAAGTAAAAGATTTTGTAGAAAATCAGATGTTTGATGGACAGGTTAATCTTTCGGACTTGAACCTGCTCAGAAATCTATCAGAAATAGAATACATCAAATTGATTAAAGATGTTTTCAAGAAAGGTATCAATGAGCTTACAGTTGAAGACAAAGGCGATACTGAGATTAAAAACTATATAAAGATTAGTGAGGCACGCCCATTCGTGGTGAATGACAAATCTTTCTTAATACCGCAAAAATCTGTATTCAACAGAATTGTTGGTGATAGTAATTTTGAGCTTGAGTTTTCTGCTTTCTTAGACAAGTGTGATGATGTTGTTTCTTTTGCTAAAAACTTTCAAAACAAAGAAGCGAATGCTCTACGCATTGAGTATAAAAATGCAGATGGTTTTATTGCTAATTATTACCCAGATTTCTTTGTTAAAGTTAATGACAAAAATATATTTATAATTGAAACAAAAGGAAGAGAGGAGGAAGATGATAAGCTCAAGTTTGAACGACTAGAAAAATGGTGCGAGGATGTGAACAATAGACAGACAAGAGTGGTTTACAAAGCTCTTTATGTAAAACAGGAAGACTGGGAGAATAATAAGACAAAAAACTTTGATGAAGTTGTAAGATTATATAGTAAATAATATGAAAACAATAATAATCAGTATTGTTGGTGTGGTTATATTGATAATTTATATTATTCATTATATTTCTACGAAAGGTAAGTATTAAAATGATTCATATTACTCCCAAAACAGTTACTAGTTTCAAAAAGATGTTCAAAGATGAATACGGAGTTGAGTATTCGGACCAAGAAGCGTATGAAGCTACGCACAACCTACTCGGTGCTTTTGAGTTACTTTTGCAAATGGACCGCGAGCAAAATCCAGAAAATTATCTTAAGAAGCAAGATTCTGCTAAAATAAATACAGAGTAGCGAGAGTTGATATTTTAGAGCTTCGGCTATAAACGGGTATCGTGAATTAAGTCCGTCATCTGCCTTGTGCAGTAGATTTGTCCGAAAGGACAGAATGTGCGGTGAAAAGTGATAACTGGCTTACGGGTGTATCAAGAGTGCTACTCTAATAAAGAACTTCCTTTTTGGGAGTTTTTTATTTTCTAGGAATAAAAGTTGTATAATCACATTACTAGTGATTTGAAGTTTGGAATGTAGATTGTAGTGTCATTCTGTCGCTCAAAGGCAGTTCTAACTTCGTCCACTAAGTCGCGCAAATTAACAAGTGCATTACTTTCTATAATTTTTTCTGGAAGAGTTATAATAATGGCAAGGAGAACTTTATGAAAACTTACTGCCCCTCAGGACGTTGTGAATGCCCGTTAATTTTTCTTTATCATTGGATTATTCGGATTTTGAAACAAAAAGCTGAAGCCTTAAGTGATGTGAATCGTCATTATTTTAGAGAAAAACATCCAGAGATAGAGATGACAGATGAA
>Ga0172380_10007900_pt1 | contig 11818 bp, 9 predicted proteins | sample Leawe162metaG_FD_119747 | JGI IMG/M metagenome (GOLD analysis project Ga0172380, IMG submission 119747) | Leachate microbial communities from a municipal landfill in Southern Ontario, Canada - Leachate well 162 metaG | ecosystem: Engineered > Solid waste > Landfill > Unclassified | place... | reverse complement strand
GGTACATGAAATTGTCGAAGACCTGCAGGGGCTGGTGCATGATGCCCTGATGCAGGAGTTCCCCGGCCTGAGAAAAGAGTATGAGAAAACATTGATCTGGGAGCGCGAGTTTTTCCTGGAAAAGATATCTTCCCCATGAACATGCCATTACCGAGAAATTTCCTGCTGTTGTGCTGGGTTATGCTGCTGCCGGCCCTGCTGTTGAACCCGGCCGGGGTGAGCGGTAGGGAGTCCGCCCGCATTGAAGATATTGCGCTGATGAATTCCGAACATGACCTGCTGCTCTATTTTACCCTGAAGAATGCCTTTACCGAGGAGATGGTAAAGGGGATCGAAAACGGTATCCCCGTCACCTTCAGTTATTTTATCGAACTCAGCCAGATTCCGGTCGGAGAGCCGGAAAAAAAGATCATCAGCCAGGCCTTTGATCACACCTTGAATTATGATCCCCTCAAGCAGGAATATGCGGTGGAAATGGAAGAGCGGAAGGTGAGCGTGATCACCTTCAAGAGTTTTGCCGAGGCAAAAACAGCCATGACCGATATCCATGATCTGCAGCTTGCCGAACTTGCCATGCTGGAAACCGAGGGCAACTATATAGTGAAGGTGAAGGCCAAGCTGGCCAAAAAAACCTTGCCCATGAACTTTCAATACATCATCCCCTTCTGGCAGCTCTGGAAGTTTGAAACCGACTGGTACTCTCTCTCGTTCACCTATGGAAATACCGGATCAGCAGCAAAGAGATGAACGCAAGCGGCGCCGGGTCTGGACAGTCATTTTATGCTGTCTGGTCCTTATTCCGCTGCTGACTTTTGTTGAAACCAAGGTTTTTCAGCTGGGCGCCGTGCCGTTTCCGGTCAGCGGCAACGTGCTGGTTTTTGTCATCATCAACTGCAATGTCTTTCTCCTGCTGCTCATGGTGTTTCTGGTGCTGCGCAACCTGGCGCAGCTCGTTTTCGAGCGCAAAAAAAAGATACTCGGCACCAAGCTGCGGACCAAGCTTGTCATTTCCTTTGTCTCGCTTTCTCTGATCCCCACGGCGCTGCTGTTTTTTATCTCCCTGCAGTTCGTCTCCACCAGCATGGATTACTGGTTCAATATCAAGGTGGAACAGTCGCTGCTTGAGTCCCTGCACGTGGCCCAGGACGTGTATCAGGAAAAAAGAGAGGAGATGCAGAGGCTGGGGGCAAATGTCGCCCGCCGGATCGAATCACGCGACCCTGTGTGGACAGGGACTTCCTCGCTTGATGCCTTTCTGGCCGATATTGTTGACCGGCACGGTCTGGCCAACCTCGAGATTATTTCCCCGCAGCGCACCATGGTAACCAGAATTACGGCCCCGCAGTTCAAGGATGGGGCCTATGTGCCGGAAATCCTGCCGGACCTGTTGCGTAAGGCTTTAAGCGGGGACGCCAAGCAGATCGCCATCCAGAAGACGCCAGGGGGGGAGCTGGTGCGCAGTCTCATTCCTTTCACCCTTGGTTCTGCCGGGGGCAATCCGCACGTTTTGATCGTCTCCGCCCTGATCCCCCAGTCCCGCCTGGACAGAATGGGGATAATCTCCAGCGGGCTGGAAGGCTACCGCCAGCTGATGCAGCTCAAGCAGCCCATCAAGACCAGTCTGCTGGTGATTCTGCTCATTGTCACCCTGCTTATTGTTTTCAGCGCCATCTGGTTTGGTTTTTTCGTGGCCCGCAGTCTGACGGATCCCATTGACAAGCTGGCCATTGCCACCAGAAGGGTGGCGGACGGCGAGCTTGATTTCGTGGTGGAAACCGATGCCGGGGATGAAATGGGCACCCTGGTTGAATCGTTCAACCAGATGACCCGTGATGTGCTGGCCAGCCAGAAGGAACTGGAGGCCAGCAACCAGGAATTGGAAAACAGAAGGCGCTATACGGAAATTATCCTGCAGAATGTGGCTGCCGGGGTCATCTCGCTGGATGCGGACGGGCGTATTACCACCATCAACCGTTTTGCCGAGGAACTGCTGAAAATTGATAAGCCGGCGATTTTGAACTATGATTACCGGCAGGTTTTGAATGCCCAGCATCAGGAGGTTCTCAATCACTTTTATGCCGAGCTTGAACGGAGCGGCAAGGGGGCCATCGAGCTTCCCCTGCGGCTGAAGGTGCGGGGTGCTTCTTTCTCGCTGCGAGTTAATATGACCCGTCTGGTCGATGAATACGGCAAGGAGCTTGGCGTGGTGCTTGTTTTTGACAATCTGACCGAACTGGAGAAGGCCCAGAGGATGGCGGCGTGGCGTGAGGTGGCCAGACGTATCGCCCATGAGGTGAAAAATCCCCTGACCCCGATTCAGTTATCCGCCCAGCGGCTGCGCAAAAGGTATCTGGAGCGGTTGGGTGAAGAGGGCGAGGTTTTTGATGTCTGCACGAAAACCATTGTCAATCAGGTGGACGAGCTGAAGCGGCTGGTCAGTGAATTTTCCAATTTCGCCAGGATGCCGGCCGTGCAGAAGTCCATGAACAGCCTGAAAGAAATGGCGGAAGAGGCCATGGTTCTTTTTCGCGAAGGCCATAAAAATATCAATTTTATATTTGCCTGTCCCACGGAAGTGCCGAAATTCCCCTTTGATCTCAAGCAGATGAAAAGGGTGCTCATCAATCTTTTGGATAATGCCGTGTCGGCGGTAGGCGATAAGGGAAACGTCACGGTGGAGATCTCGGTGGATGACGAGCAGAAGCTGGTATTTCTGGAGGTGCGGGATGACGGGCCCGGCGTTAACGACGAGGATAAGCATCGTCTGTTTGAGCCTTATTTTTCCACCAAAAAATCAGGAACCGGCCTGGGGCTGGCCATTGCCAGCACGGTTGTGGCCGATCATGGCGGCTATATCAGGGTAAAGGACAATCCGCCCCGGGGCGCCAGGTTTATTATCGAGCTGCCGCTGGCCTAGCAGGCAGGGCGATGGCGTTCCAGAATTGTTAAGACTCAACTTTCTGACCTGATCTATTTTGTCGAAATAACGATATCTTTGTGACATAGTTGCTGCTCTGATCTCCGTCATGGGGAATTCAGGAGACAGAATTCAGAATGGTTGATTTTATTACGTTTTATTCTGGCTGCTGAATTCTCTGGAAACAAGCAGCGGGGACCATGAAGATATCAATTTAATTTCAACATGTTACCACAACTCAGAAAGTTGAAATTAAGAGGAAGGTCGCGGGAAATGGCAAAAAAAGTGATGATTGTGGATGATGAGGCCAGCATCAGAGAATCTCTGGCCGGCATTTTGTCGGACGAGGGATTTCTCCCCGTGCCGGTTGAGTCTGCGGAAAAGGCCTTTGAGGTGCTGAATCAGGAGAAGATCCACCTGGTCCTGCTTGACATCTGGATGCCGGGCATGGATGGCCTGGAGGCCCTGCCCCGCATTAAAGAACAGTTTCCCCATCTGCCGGTCATTATGATATCCGGCCATGGCAACATCGAAACCGCGGTGCAGGCCACCAAGATGGGAGCCTTTGATTTCATTGAAAAACCGCCCTCATATGACAAAATAGTCCTGTCCATCAATAACGCCCTGCTCGTCTCCAATCTGGAGGAGGAAAACCTCATTCTCAAGGAGAAGAACGCCAAGAAATGGAGAATCAACGGCAGTTCGCCGGCGATTATCAGTGTCCGGCAGCAGCTGGAGCGGGTGGCGCCCACGGATGCCTGGGTGTTGATCCGCGGCGAGCACGGCACCGGCAAGGAACTGGCGGCCCAGATGATCCACCGTTTGTCCGCCTCCTCTGAAAAACCGATGATTGAGGTCAACTGCGCGGCGATCCCGGAAGAGCTCATAGAAAGCGAGCTGTTCGGCCATGAGAAGGGATCTTTTACCGGTGCCGTCAGCAGCAGGCGGGGCAAATTTGACCAGGCGGACGGCGGCATTCTTTTTCTGGATGAAATCGGCGACATGAGTCTGAAGACCCAGGCAAAAATTTTGCGGATTCTGCAGGAGCAGCAGTTTGAAAGGGTGGGCGGTACCAAGACCATTTCCGTGAACGTGCGGGTGCTGGCTGCTACCAATAAGAATCTGGAACAGGAAATCGCCCAGGGCAATTTCCGGGCGGATCTCTTCTGGCGGCTCAATGTCGTGCCCATCTACATGCCGCCGCTCAGGGAACGGCTGGAGGATCTCCCCCTGCTGGTGAACGAACTGCTGGGGGAGTTTTCCCGCAAAGGGCTCGGCAAAAAAGAATTCACCCCTGAGGCTATGAAGCTGATGGCCTGCCATAGCTGGCCGGGAAATGTGCGGGAACTCCGTAATTTTGTCGAACGGGTTGCCATTATGACCCCCCAGGAGCTGGTCACGGAGGAAATTATCTCACCCATGCTGCCCATTGATGTCCGCTTAATGGATCAATTGCCGTCCGGCCCGGGAGAAAATCCCACTCCGGTCTCCCCCCAGGGTTTTGATGCCTCTTTCAAGGAGGCCAAAAGGATTTTTGAGAAGGAGTATCTGGAGGAAAAGTTGAAAAAAAATGATGGCAATATCTCCCAGACCGCGGAACAAATCGGCCTGGAGAGGAGTCATTTACACAAGAAATTAAAAGCATTGGGTATTGAAGTGAAACTTGAAAATTGATACCTTAGTTGCAGGCGTCGGCTGATATCCTGATCTGTTTGATGCATCTCAGGCAAAAGACCGCTTTGATTTTTTGCTGCCCGATTCCTTGCCGCCTGCCCGGAGCTTCCTGGCAATACCTCTAATAACTCTACCTTGAAGATAATCCATATGGCTGACGATAATCTCCCCAATCTCCCCAATCAAAAAGACCTTGAAAAGGAAATTGCCGACTACTTAAGCAGGAAATACGGAGGACAGGTGAAGATTGTCTCCACCGGTTTCTTCCCCCATCCTGAAAAAAAAGGTGAAAAAAAGCAGAAAATTTCAGCGCAGAAGACCCCCCCCTTTCACTTTGATCTGAAACCTGAGGAGCTTGCCGCCTATCTGGATGAGTATGTCATCTGCCAGGACGACGCCAAGGCGGTTCTGGCCACCAAGATCTGTACCCATTTCAACCGCATCCGCCATGAGTCGGCAAAACCGAGGACCCAGGCGGCCGGCCGGATCAAGAGCAATGTCCTGCTGATCGGGCCGACCGGCGTCGGCAAGACCTACATGATCAAACTCATTGCCCGGCACATCGGCGTGCCATTTGTCAAGGGCGATGCCACCAAGTTCAGTGAAACCGGCTATGTGGGCGGCGATGTCGAGGACCTGGTCCGGGATCTGGTCAGGGAGGCTGACGGTGATATTGAGCGGGCCCAGTATGGCATCATCTATGTGGACGAAATTGATAAGATTGCCTCATCGCCTTTCCGCATCGGCGCCGATGTGTCACGCACCGGCGTGCAGCGGGCCTTTTTAAAGCCCATGGAGGAGACTGAAGTGGAAATGAAGGTGTCCCATGACCCCATTTCCCAGCTTGAGGCCATGGAGCATTACCGGGCCACCGGCAAACGGGAAAAAAGGGTTATTAACACCAGAAATATCCTCTTTATCATGAGTGGGGCCTTTTCCGGCCTGGAAAAGACCGTCAAGAGGAGAGTGCAGCAGCAATCCATCGGTTTTGAAAAAAACATCAACTCCAGCAAGGACGATAGCCGTCTGCTCAAGCAGGTCAAGGCTGAGGATCTGATCGAATTCGGTTTTGAGAGCGAGTTTGTCGGCCGTTTACCGGTGGTCGCCGTGCTTGAGGAGCTGGGAGAAGAAGATCTTTACCAGATTCTGATCAACCCGAACAGCCCCGTGGTGGTGGCAAAAAAACAGGATTTTGCCGCCTATGGCATTCATCTGCAGTTTGAAGAGGCGGCCCTGCGGTTGGTTGCCGCCAAGGCGGTCAGGGAAAGGACCGGAGCCAGGGGGCTGGTCAGTGTCATGGAGCACGCCCTGCTGCACTTTGAAAAAACGCTTCCCTCTTCAACGGTGCGCTATCTGGTGGTTTCGCCGGAGATGGTGGAAAACCCGCTGCAGCAGCTGCAGATTCTCCTAGGCGATGAAAGCGTCCAGGAGTCACAACGGATCCGGTATCATGAATTCGTTGCCCATGAATTCGCCAGGATCGCCAGCTTTATTCGGGAAAAACAGGAAAATTTGCTGCGCGCGGAAAAGGTTACCCCGTCCGAGGAGAGACTTGAACTGATAGCCCAGCATTGCCAGAGCCAGATTATCGATCCCCGGGATGCCTGCAAGGAATTCATCGCCCTGGTCCGGCAGATCCGGGCATGCGCGAAACTCGCTGCGGAAGAATATGGCATGCGGGTCGGCTTTGCGGATGAGGCGATTGACCTGATTGTGGTAAATGAATCCTGGAACCAGGCGGGTGTTGTCGAACGTTGCGAGGCGATTTTCGATTCATTTGCCTATGGGCTCAAGCTCATCCAGCAGAGAAACGATGTCAATGATATTCTGATCACCGCCAAGGGCGTGGAAAATCCCGATCTTTTCATCAATGACCTGGTGGCGGAGATCTTTCGCCTGTAAGTTTTTTAAAATTTAGATTTTTTTCCCTGGAGGAAATGTAAATGGTCTTTCCTGATTACCGTCCCCGCCGATTCCGGCGCAATGCCCAGTTGCGTTCTCTGATCCGCGAAACCCGCCTGTCGCCCGAGCAGTTCATTTATCCTCTTTTTATTATGCCCGGCAAGGGCGTGAAAGAGGAGATATCCTCCATGCCCGGTGTTTTCCGCATGTCCGTGGATCAGCTCGGCAAAGAGGCCAAAGAGCTGATGGGGCTGGGGCTGAACCATGTGATTCTGTTCGGCCTTCCCGAGAAAAAAGACCCGGTGGGCTCAGGTGCCCATGCCAAAGACGGGATTATTCAGAGGGGCATCAAGGAGCTGAAAAACAAGGCCCCGGAGTTGATGGTGACTACCGATGTCTGTCTCTGTGAATATACCAGTCATGGCCATTGCGGCGTGCTGATCAACAAGCAGGTGGACAATGATGCAACCCTGGAGATTCTGGGGCAGGTGGCCCTGTCCCATGCCAAGGCCGGGGCTGATATCGTCGCGCCTTCTGATATGATGGACGGCCGGGTGGCGGAAATCCGGGGCATGCTTGATGAGAACGGTTTTGACATGGTGCCCATCATGTCCTATGCGGTCAAATACGCCTCCGCCTTTTACGGGCCTTTCCGGGACGCGGCGGAATGCGCCCCCCAGGAGGGCGACCGCCAGGGGTATCAGATGGACCCGGCCAATGCCCGCGAGGCCCTGCGGGAGGCCACCCTGGATGTGGATGAGGGCGCGGACATCCTGATGGTCAAACCGGCGGTTGCCTACCTGGATATCATCAAAAGCCTGCGGGATGAATTCGACCTGCCCATTGCCGCCTATCACGTGAGCGGTGAGTATGCCATGATCAAGGCCGCCGGGGAGCGCGGCTGGATTGACGCGGACCGGGTGATGGCCGAAACCCTCCTTGCCATCCACCGGGCCGGGGCTGACATCATTATCACCTACGGGGCAAAGGAGATGGCCCGGATGCTGAACGGCTGACAGTGCCCCTTAAAAGAAGAGGCCGGACAGGGCTGCTTGACAAAAGCTGCCAGTCCGGCTTTTTTTATGGCAGGGATTGGCCGCAGGTTATGCTGACCATGGAGACGGATGATGGATGTGATGGAGGCAATCAGGGGGCGAAGAAGTATCCGCAGGTTTACGGACCAGGATGTCACCGGTGAGCAGGTGGCGCAGCTTCTCGAGGCGGTGCGCTGGGCCCCCTCCTGGGGCAACTCCCAGTGCTGGGAGGTCTTTGTGGTCCGCGACCGGCAAACCAGGGAGCAGCTTTATGACGCCTTGCGGCCCAGGAACCCGGCGAGCCCGGCCGTGGCCGCTGCGCCGGTGGTGCTGGTGCTGGGGGCGGCCATGAAGAAATCCGGCCACTACAAGGGTGAAAGGTTGACCCGGTTCAGCGAGTGGTTCCTGTATGATCTGGGGCTCGCCACCCAGAATCTCTGTCTCGCCGCCCACAGCCTCGGCCTCGGTACGGTTATTGCCGGGGCCTTTGACCACGACAGGGTCAAGGACATACTTGCCGTGCCTGCCGGATATGAGGTGGTGACCATGATCCCCCTGGGCTATCCTGACCACGAACCTGCTGCGCCCAAGCGCAAAGAGGCGGCGGACTTCACCCATTATGAGCGTTTCTGCCGCTGAGGCCTTGCCTGTCTCCTGCCGGAGGTGCCGCTGTTTTCCCGGATGATTTCCCTATTCAAGCTGTTTCTGCAAGGTAAGGAAGGCCTCTTTGAGTTCCTGCAGTTCCTGCCGGAGCAGGATGACTTCCTGCTCCAGTTTCTCCAGGCGGCCATTGTCATCCTGCCTCTTCTGCGGGGCAGGGGCGGGTTCTGGCTGCCCGCCGGACTGGGTTGCCTGGGGCTCGCCTGAGAGCAGATGCATGAACCGGCATTCCTTGCGGCCCGGCTGTTTGGCCAGCCTGGTCACCAGGCCCATTTCACTGAGATCATCGAGCTTTGCCTCCACCTCCGCAATGTCATTGAATTTATAAAGGCGTTCCGTTCTTCCCCGCAGTTCGCCGGATGTCTGGGGGCCGCGCAGCAGCAGCAGGCAGATGAGCGCCGCCTCTTTATGCAGAAGATTGTTTAAGCTGACGAAGTTCTCTTCATATTTGGTCACCCGGGATGCCTCGCTCCGCAGGGCAAGCCGTTTTTCCTTCAGGCTGTCGAGGGCCCGGATGACGGTGGCCTCATCAAAGTTGACCACCGGCTCACGGTTTGATTTCTGGTTGCAGGCATTGACCAGGGCATTGAGGGAGAGCGGGTAATATTCAGGGGTTGCCATCTCCTTTTCCATCAGGCAGCCCAGTACCCTGACTTCCACATCGTCCAGCAGTTCTTCCATATTATTCTCCTTGCCGGTCCCCATGGCTTTGCCTTTCTGCGGCAATGGGCGCGGCGGACGGTATTTTTTTACAACGGCTTACTTTCCGCCAAAGCCCTGCGCGTCGTTTTCAGCCGGAGACAATGGTTTACTTTACCTGCAAAAATTCTTTCATGCCACAGGCTTTTGTTTTCTTCTTCCGGCGGGAGAAGAAGGTTTTCGCGCTTTGTCAGGGAACCTGGTTTGAGCTGCCGGGTTTGCCGCGGCCGATGTCAAAAACGGTGATTTCCGGGGGGGACAGGACCCGCATGGGCGGTCCCCAGGTGCCGGTGCCCCTGCTGGTGTACAGCCGGGAGCCGGCTGCCAGGCGATAGAGCCCGTCCTGCATGGGATACCTGAGACCGGTCACGAAATTAAAGGGGAATATCTGGCCCCGGTGGGCATGGCCGGAGAGTTGCAGATCGAAATATTGCGCGTCATCCGCACTGACAGTGGGGCGATGCTTGAGAAAAATGGTGAACAGGCCGGATTGCTGGGCCTGCAGAATGGCGGTTTCATGCACCGTATGGTCCCAGAGCTGTTCATCGTCTATGCCGATCAGTCTCACCATGCCGCCCACGCTTAAGCCGGTATTGCGCAGCATGACGAAACCGCAACGCTGTAAAAAATCGATGCTCTGTTTGAGGCCGGCATACACCTCGTGGTTGCCGGTAACGGCAAATTTGCCGAGTGGCGGGTCAATCTCCTGCCACATGGCGCACAAATCATCCAGACAGTTAAGCTGGGCATCAACCACGTCACCGGTGGCGACCAGCAGATCGGGTTTAAGTTCTTTGAGCCGGCTGATGACCGGGGCAAGAAACACCCCGCGGTTGAGCAGGCCGAGATGGAGATCCGAGATTTGCACGACCCGCAGGGACTCTGTGCCGGCGGGCAGCTTGTCCGTGTAGATGGGAACCTTTTCCACGCGGATATTTTTTGCGGCAACGTAGCCATAGATACCGGTGGCCAGGGTGAAGAGGAGCACGGCCGCGGCAATGAGCGGCCCATGCGGCGGCAGGCGGGGCAGGGCGGCATTGAGAAAAGGCGGCAGGCGCAGCAGCAGCTCGGCCAGGCCGATGACCGTAAATATGCAGAAGGCGATAAAAACCAGCCCCATCCAGGTGTAACCGGTCAGGGCCAGCAGGCGGGCAGCTTGGGGGCTGCCCCCTGTTTCCAGCAGCCGCACTCCCATCGGGGCGATGATCATCAAAAGCATCCACAGCAGGACGGCAAGGGCAGCATAACGATGGCCGGCCAGCAGGGGATGGATACCCCAGAAAACCAGGCAGTGCATGGCGGTGTAAATGGAAATGGCAAGGGTAAGGAAAAGGATCATGTTCTCTCGCGCTGGGGATGGCCGGGACAGGTTGCCGGGGCGATTACGGGCCGCAGCATTTTTTAAATTTCCTGCCGCTGCCGCAGGGGCACGGTGAATTCCTGCCGGGTTTGGCCGCTGCCTGGTCCGCGGATTGTCTGACCTCTCCGTCAACATAGAGCCACTGGCCCTTTTCCCGGACAAAACGGCTTTTCTCGTGCAGCAGCAGCATGCTGCCCGCGGTGGTTGCCTCGGCCTTGAATTCGACAGTGGCGCGGCCTGGGTCATCCATCGTCTCCGCCCCGATGATCGTAAGTCCGCTCCAGGCGGGAATGGTGTGCGGATCAAGGCGTGCCGGCCTGGTTGACGGGTGCCATGTCCTGAGGATATAGGCCGCGTCCCGGACCACGTATGCGCTATAGCGCGAGCGCATGAGTTCTGTTGCCGAGCCGGGGGAGCGGTGGCCGGCAAGCAGGGGCTGGCAGCAGGCGGCAAAGGATTGGCCGGAGCCGCAGGGGCAGAGGTCAGAGGTCGTCGTCATGGCCGCATCACCGGAAGAGGGCGGTAACCTTTTTAATAAACTGCTCTTTGGAAAACGGTTTGGTGATAAAATCGGAAACCCCGGCCTGGCGCGCCAGCTCTGTCTGTGATTTCTCCGACTCGGTGCTGGCCATGAGGATAGGGATATCCAGTTTCAGGGTGTTGCGGACTTCCTTCACCAGTTCAACCCCGTCCATGTTCGGCATGTTGAGGTCCGTGACCAGCAGATCGACCCGCTCGCCGGATTTGAGCCGATTAAAGGCCTGTTGTCCGTCCTCTACGGTGGTCAGGCGGACATCCATGCCGGCCAGGGCCGAGGTATAGAAAAAGAGCATGGCCTTGGAATCGTCGGCCGCCAGAATGGATCTGCCGCCCGAGGGTTGATTTCCGGTCTCCAGTTTTTTCAGCAGCTCCGCGGCCTTGCCATCGGCCATGGATGACAGCAGCTCTTTGCACAAGGCAATGGACTCCTGGTTGTGACTTGAGACCAGAATGGCCAGCAGCTCATCAAGATATCCGCCATCCTGAAAAACGGCGGTAAACAGTTTACCGGCCCTGGCGGCAACCAGGGCGGACAGAATTCTGGCCCGCTGTCCGGCATCTTTTTGTAATGCCGCGACCAGGGCCTTGGCCACCCCGGGATTGTATATCTCGTTGAGCCCGGTGATCACGGCGATGAGGATCATCTCGTCGCTTTCCGCCAGTCCGTCGGTGAGGCCGACGATGCTGCGCATGGAGGGAATGCGGCCAAGGGCCTCATAGGCGGCAAATCTCAGGTTGACGTCAAGCGCGTCCCGGGAGTCGAGCAGATCGGTGATGATGTTGGCCCCGTTTTTATGTTTGATGAGGCCGATGATGTTGGCGGCCATGATTTTTTCATCCCTGTCGCCGGTGGTCAGAGCCTTGGCCAGCCGCGGCAGGGCAATTTCGCCTGCCTTGATCAGCTGTTCATGGACGATTTTGCGGATGGTCGGATTGCGGTTATGGATATGGGAAATGAGAAAGTCGATGGTTTTGCCGTCGGTGAAGCTGCCCAGCCTGGAAAAGGCGAGCCCGACCCCCAGGGACTCATCC
>Ga0172380_10007899_pt1 | contig 11819 bp, 22 predicted proteins | sample Leawe162metaG_FD_119747 | JGI IMG/M metagenome (GOLD analysis project Ga0172380, IMG submission 119747) | Leachate microbial communities from a municipal landfill in Southern Ontario, Canada - Leachate well 162 metaG | ecosystem: Engineered > Solid waste > Landfill > Unclassified | place... | reverse complement strand
TTTATATACTCAGAGTCCAAGGGAGATATATATTGCTCATATCTATCTCCAGGTTTTGTCAAGCATATAGGTGTGATAGTCTCACAAAGAAACACGTTATCATTTATAACACTATCTTCTATACTCATTGATATAATTTTGAAAAACATATTATCGACTTGAAAAATTCGACTACCAATTTCATTATTCACATTTTTCATAAAATTAGATACTATCTTATCATCACTCGAACTAAAAATAAAAGATGCTTTATCTGATTTTATTTCAAGAGATTTCTCCGTATATCTATATTTCTCAAAGAATATATCAGAGTAGGTGAACTTTTTCATCGATTTACTATCATGTAAATCATCGTCATCAATCAACTTATATATGAAAGATGACATCTTATACTTAACATCAAATGGTACTTTTAAACCACCACCACAATTTAACAATTGTATATTAACAAAAAATCTTTTCATAAGCAAACCTACATCATATTTTAATATTATAGAAATTTATTTTCAATTTATTTTTTCTCGACATGAATCCCAAATAGTTTCACTAGGAGTCATAACTAAGTAACTATGCTGAAAAGCAGCATCTCTACACAATTTAGCTAACTCCATAGCACTGTTTAAAATCTCATCATCCGACTTTGGAAACCTTGGATAATTAATACATCCAATTTCCACTCCAAATTCCTCACCACCAGTGTATATAAACAATGTTAGATTTATAGTCACACAAAATCCCTTCTTATAACAATATTCACGACATACCTGTTTAATTACATCGATATCACCTGCTAAATATATCTTAGCATAAAATGTACTTACTTTCTCCATAGTTTAAAAATATACCAAACATATAAATAAAAACACAAATAAAAAAATATATATACATACATGAAGTATTTATATAATTATACTATATTCAAAATTAATGAAGATTGGTTAAGCGATAGACTGAGAAACTCTAGCGATGCTATAAAAAACTCACTATCTATATTCAGTAAAGAATTCAATCTAATTAATAAAAAAGTCAAGGGTGAATGGCAAGAAGAATTTAAGGTAGATGATATAAAATCAGATTTTATTAATATAATTACTAAATCATTTAATAATTTAATCAAATCCATTGATAAAATGGATAATATAGATGATGTTCAGACTATATATGATGAGATAACCCAATATTTAGTACAATTAAATGATAATATATCTAAAGGAATTGATAAATTAACAAAAGAATCAAAGAGGATTAAAACTTATAATGCATATCTTAAATTAAATGAAGCACAAGAAAGTACTATCAGCGCACTTAAAGTTACGATAAACAAACTTTTACAAAGCACTAGTGACCTACTAGATAGTAATAGAGAAACATTCCTGAAAATATTCGAACAAGACCCAAAAGCAAAAGAAGAAAAAGGACTTGATTCTATCAGAGAAGAAGTTAAGAAGTTGTTTCAAAAAATATCTAAAAATATCCAAAATGGTACTAAGGATATAGACCTAAAATCAATTGTTGATAGTGCTAAAGCCAAAGTGGAAACGAATAACTCAACATCAACTAATGAATACACACCTGGTACAATTCTTAAATATCAGAAAAAAGATGGTGGTGAGAATATAGCTGAGGTCGCTAATAATCAGGAGAATGTAGAAGATGGTTATATAAACCTAATTAGTCAAGATGGTAAGGAGACGTTTATTATAAAAGTTGATAGTATAATCGGAGTTGCTAATGAAGATGGTGATGTTGAAGTCACTCCGGAAGATATTACTAATTCATTGGAAGATATCAAAGGTGATAAGAAAGCTATGAATAAACTTAAGAATTATATTGAGAACGAGCTTCAATGAACTATACATTAATGGTAAATAACCACCATCCTTTTATTTCACATTCAAGTTATTCTTAACAAAAATATTTGGATATCTAAATATTTTTAATACATTTGTGCCTTATGGAAAGAAAATATCATATATTAGGACTTACAAAAAAAGGCGAAACAAAATTCTTATCAAAATTACTATCAGATTGGGTAGGTATTAACGATAGAGCACAATGTGAAGCTTTCACCCAAGAACAACTTGATTATATAATTCCATTAGTTGAATCCGAAAATAAAAAACTTGTGAAAATATCTTCGTTTCCAACACACATCACATGGATGGAGTGAGCTACTTTGACTAGCTATTTAGATTGGATGTAAATTCAAACACCCTTAGATAATAAGGTTAGAATTAATTTTTTTACCAAACTCATCACTCAATTTGTATTTTACTTATCCGAGCATATATAAAAAGTAATGAATTATTGAAGTTTATTTAATATATTTACAAACAAAAAAGCTAATGTACTATATAAGGGGATTGTATAGTACATCAGTTAAGATAAAACAATCCCTAAATTTAAAAACAAATATTTATGAAAAATTTTTTTAGAAATGCACTTACCATTGGAGTTGGAATTGTATTTGGAGCAATAATGCTTGGTATTATCGCTGGAATTATTGTTATGGCATTAAGAGACCCATCCACCGCATCCGGATGGATAAATTAACAAAAAGCAATTATTTAAAAAGTAAAAATACTCCCTAGTGGAGTATTTTTTTTACCCATGATTAAATATAATCATAAATTTATTTTGATAATTAAAAAAGATTAACTATCTTTGTCATATAAAAAAATATATGGGATATTCACGAACTATAAGTCAAGGACTCATCGAACAAACAGCACATGATTACGATATGCCGGTTCATGAAGTAGAAAGAATCGCTAGACTCTTCCCAAATGAGTTTTATGAAAAATTGGAAGAATATATCAATAGTAAAAAGTAATTTATGAGTATACACGATTTTATAATTAAATCTATTACATCACTTACACCCGTTATTACAAAGATGGATAAAGACACATTTTTTAATACCGAATATAATCATCCTATAGACACTCAAGATAATAAAATTATAATAGAAGTCTGTACCGATGAAATTAATTGGATTAAAGAAGGTAAGTTGAATTTCGCATCTAGATGTTGGATTGATGTAGAAGATATAATTCAAGCACTACAGCTAAAGGGAGAACATATCGATGGGTATGGCTCTATGATTATTGGTAATGAGTTACTATTAAATAATCATGATGCTATGTTCGAGGAAAGTGACAAAAATGAAAAAGGATTCTGTAATATCATTGGGTTCGCAACTGTTAATAATGAGGGATTAGTTAGATTCACACAAATCGTTTATTCCTTTCTTTTTGAGAAAATAATCATAAGAGATAATATTAATCTTAAACTACCATTCAAACCTAATCTTGAATTAGATTTTGGGGGTAAACGAGCAACCTATAGAATAGGTAGTATATTATCTCTACGTACAAACATGGACGTATATAGTAAAGTTAACAAGAAATACTGGCAATCAGATAGGAAGAAAAACGATACATCATATCCTCGCTTACAATTACTTACAAATTAACAAAAAATATGCTAAAAAATCAAACTGTTACAATTAAAGTATTCTGTGGAATATCAATTGAAGACAAATGTAGACATCAACTTCATCCAGTGAATGAAGTAAAGAGAGCAAAAGAAATCATTGACCTTAATAAGTCAATTGATTGTTACTCCAATAGTCCTGATTTTGTATGGGGAATAAGATACTACGGATTAGAGAAAGGTATTAAAACTGAGTTTTATCTCGATGGTATTAGCTGTGGTGATGATATTAATATCGTTTTTGAGAACTTCAATAAATCCTTTGAATTGATGAATGAAATATGCCCAAGTAGTTTAAAACCAGAATAAACATTAATAAATGGAAGATTTTAAACATGATGGTTTCTCATACGTCTTATATATAAGACCATGGAAAAAAGGAAATACAAAATACGAAGCAATTAAATACGAAACCGGTTTCAGAAATCTATGGGATAATATATCATACGAGGAATATTTAAGTGCTAAAAAGTTAGCAATTCTTAAATGAATTCTAATCCAATATCATCTATATCTAAATCCTCTATAATCGGCTTATTGAAATACTCTCTCAATTCTAATCGCATATCATTACATTTTAAAAGCTTAGCAGGTTCATCTGGTCCAATATATAATAGATAACAAACCTTAACTTCTATACCAATCTCCTCTAATATCAAGGTATATAAAGATTGCTGTATAGAATACTTATTAAAATCATTATCCCAATATTTACTAAATGGATAGAGCAATCGATTATATTTAGTATCTAAATCAGTTGTTAATTTACCATTACTCTTATAATCTATTATTACAACGCTACCCCTATATAAGAAAAGAGTATCAATCATCCCAGCGATTTTCCATTTTTTACTAAATATCATCTGCTCAGACTTAATGTGTTCTAATTTATATAAGTGTGTTGCATACATAATATTAAACTTATTAATCCTATGGATTACATCTAAATCATTTGGGAGCGGTTGATAAACATTATTGTAGTAATTCTCAATCCATAGATGTACCATAGTACCTAATTCACAAGCTCTCTCAGCCTTTTCCTCCCATTGCTGTAATATTTCATCCTGAGTAACACCATTCTTTACAGCGGAACGGAGTGAATGATATTCTGAATCAAACTTTTTATAAAATTTTGAAATAAATGTAGTTACACTAATATAGACTACCTCTTGATATGTATATATATGTGTAGGCGCATCAAACTTAAATCTAGAATCCTTATATATTTCTAATTTATCTAAAATATCTTGCCTAGTATACATCTATATTATATTCTCATATATATTATAAGTTTAATATTTTTATATATAGTACATGAGATACTTAAATTCAAAATTAGAATTTTTATATGAATCGAATCATGACAATTCATATAAAATAATTCGCAATGGAATTATAAAACTTAGCGAAACATCTCATATACTAGATTCCGAGAAAACAAAATATAATTTAGAATTATTCCTAAAAAGTCTAGATATAAAAAAACTAACAAATACTATCGGTGGTAATATAATCAATGTTCTTGGAACAGGCGTATTTGGATGTGCATTTAGCTTAGACAACAAGAAAGTTATGAAAATAACTTTCGATTATAGAGAAGCACCCTTTATATACAAATATGGCTACCAATCAGAAACTAATGGTATTGTGAAAATTGATGACATATTCAAAATAAAATTTGGGGAAATATATGCTTTTATAATCATCAGAGACCCATTGAAGATGTTATCAGATATTAATATAACAAATGATGTAATAGATGATTTAAAGTTAAATGGTGTTACAAATGATATAATCACCAAATACACAAAATTAGGTGGTATTAAGTATGAAATCTTCAAAGCATTAAAATCAATGTATGATATTGACCCAACATGGAGAGGCACTCACGCAATGAATATTGCTATTCAAGGAAATAATATAGTTTTATATGATGGATTTTCAAAAAATATAAAACTTTCGGATGAATCAATTCCTAATTTAGACATTGAGTTGGAAAAAAATTTTGAATCAATGATTAACAAAAGAAGTTTAAATCAATTAAAAAGAGTAAAAAGACTTTCTAAGAAAACGGATATTGGTAATAAAATATATAATGAAGGTATTCCAAATGTATCGATGAACAATGATATAGATGTTCAAAGTTATGAAGAATATACTAAAGAACCATTTACTAAAATATGAGACACTTAAAAAAATACATCAAATTCTTCGAAACACAAGAATTCGTAACACCGGCTGGTCGTTGGAGAGTAAAAAATACAGAGAAGCCAAAAGATACAATTGACTTAAATGATGTCAATTCTAAAATAAATCTCGATACAAAATATATCTTTTCAGAAGTTGAATTTGAACCTAAATTAAACACTGTAGCAAAAACATATTTTGCATTAATTCAAAAAAAGGCATCAGATAAAGAAACTGAGAAGTACCCAAGTTGGGTAATATATGCAAGTAATTTAGAGGAATTGAAATTGAAATTGAAAAAAGAGATACCTAAGTATAATAAAGCATTATTAGATGGTACTATTTTCGACTAGATAATCGAACACATGTAGTTCTACCATCTTTATATATTTCTAATTCAGGTAGAACTCCTATCTTTATTAACTTAATCAAAGCATTCTGAGCGGAAGAATCAGATTTATAATGATGATTTATTTTTTTAATCACACTTAGTAATGATGTATCACCGTTATCTTTAACATATTTAATTAATTCTCTACATGTAAATTTGAATGGTGTGACATAACTATCCTTGGTAGGTTTTACACCGGCTTCCTGATATTTTTGTTCCTCATATAATGGTGGGAGATTTGGGGTTTTAGTAAATGCTGACTCATGTACAATACGCACATTTTTATGTTTATCTACTTCAATAACACCTATACCAAGGTCTCTACATATATTATATCCAAAGGTCCTGGAATTTCTCTTAGATGAATATGGTAATCCGATATACCTATAATGTGAATATTCAGACCATTTAAATCCTTGCTCAATTACTGTAAGTCCAAAAGAAACCTTGGTTTCTATAACAGTATATTCCCCATTTTTAACAGCAATTATATCTGCTCTGTTTTTACCACTTCCAGTATTTACAACTTCTTTATAAATCGTATAACCATTTCCCTCAAACCAATTAATTATTATTTTTGCTATATCACTCTCTTTAAGACTCATGAGAGTTATATATTAAAAGTCGAATCACCTTGATATATTATTCATTTTCATCCCAATAATAACCACTGAAAAGCTCCTCATATGTCTCATCATCTAAGACATAATCCCAGTAATAATTTGCTTTACCACAACTTGGACAATCTCCAGTTATATAATCTTCACTTACTATGAACTCATATTTACACACCGGACATTCTAATTCATGTTTCATATCTAAAATTAAATCATATCCATATCATCAAACCCAAAATTCGATAAATCAATTAATTCCGTTCCGGATTCATTAAAAACTCTCAAATCATCCCACACACGATATGGGTCAATGATTACATTTTTATTATTAAATGTTCCTATTTTATATTTTTTAGTATCATTAAGTTCCACTGGACCACCTAAACCCCACTGACAATCTTTTAAGTACAATGAACTATCTTGTATTATCGTACCAATTGCTAATCCACAAACAATATCTGAATTTAGTTCAGATATTAATTTATCAAATTTATCTTGTTGTTCTCTAAAATTCACCATATTATTTAATTTTTTTGTTTTGGTTTTCTTAAATTATAAGAAAATTCAGCTATCTATTAAATCTATTATTTTTCCAAAAGTAATTTTAATTTCTCCTCTCTATTAAAACTTTTAACATACGTAGAAACATCATCAGATACACCAGGATACCTTATTGTTAAATAATACTTACCAGGACTCTTTAATTTATTTTTTATATAATACGGACTCCCATTCACGATATAAAAATGACCACTAGGTAATGATTTTAAAAAAGAGATTAAATTACTACCAGAATATGTAATAACTTGTACACTCATCGTACTAATTAAGTGCATGAATTCCTTATTCAAATGTGAATTTCTATCCATTTTCATCTCTTTTATATTTATACTTATACCCATTAAAGAATAATATCAATAATACCATAATCTTTTGCTTTCTTAGCAGTCATCCAATAATCTCTATCAGAATCAATTTCAACCTTTTTAATACTCTGTCCTGTCTTTTCTGAGATTATCTCATATAATTCTCGCTTTACCTTATTAATTTCCTTTGATGAAATCTCTATATCAGTAGCTTGACCATGAGCACTTCCCAAGGGCTGGTGAATCATTGTCCTTGCTCTCTTAAGCGACTTACGTTTACCTTTAGTGCCATAACATAATAAAACAGCAGCCATAGATGCAGCCATTCCCATATTAATGGTAGATACATCACAATTGATAAAATCAATGGTATCACATATACCAAGTGAGGTATATACTAACCCACCACCACTATCGATATACATTGATATATCCTCATCTCCGGTTTCATTCAGATATAATAGTTGTGCTTTAATAATATTCGCAGTATCATCAAATAAGTCTTCACCGAGATAAATTATACGCTTCTCAATTAATTTAGTGAACACATCTACATACGAACCATCTGTATTTATGACATTACTAGTCATTGACATTCTACTTGATTTTCGATACGAATCTAATACTGAACCATTAAATCCTAGGTGATTTTTATAATAACTCTCAAATTCATTTACCATATTATCTTATATAATTTAATTAACAAAAGTTTATCTAAAAAGGATATAAAAGGAGTTTTAATTTTTAATATATAATAAAAATAATTATACAAATTATATATGAAAACAGAAGTAGAAATTAACGGATTTGAAATAACCATCCAAGATATTGAAGGAAAAGTGTCAGTGAAAGTTGAAATGAACGATGAGGTCGTTGAAGAACTTACATTAGACCCAGCTGAATATGGTGATAACTCTAATGATGATGAGGACGAAGAGATAAGAGCATTCGGTGATAATGAAGAGGAAGAAGAGATGGAAGGCGATGATAATAACGAAGAGGCTGAGGAAACCGAAGAAGAAAATGAGGAATCAGATGAGATGATGGGTGAGTCAATTAAATCATTCGGTGATATGTTTCCGGATAAGAAAAAGAAAAAATAATACATATACAAGAAGAGCTAAAACCCTTTACTAGTTATCTAGTAAAGGGTTTTTCATTGTTATCATCTTTATTAAAAATCTCCGATAATTAGGATTACTCTCTTCCATATAATACCATAATCGTTGAGCATTACTTAATCTTTCATACTGAATTCCACAGAAAGATTTTACTTTCTTTTTTAGTTTTCTTGGTATCCTTACATCATCTACATAAAAAGGACTTAATCTTTTTGGCACAGTATAATACTTTCCCAAATCATCATATCTATATCGCTTCATATATTCTGAATATGTGTTATTTTTACATCTAAAAAGAGCCCAATCCACCAAGCTATCAACCTTTTTACATCTCCATATGTAATATCTACTCCCCTAGTAATACGAAAAACAACTCCCCACCTTATATTTAAACTATTACTATCTGAGTCATAATCAACTCCTTTCTGTCTTAAAAAGACTATTTTATCTCGACCATCGTAATAACCAGTGGATATTATATTATATAAGGAATTATATACCCTAAGTTCATCACCTTCCAAATATGATAACCCAAGTTTATAAAGTGAAATATTTCTCTTAAGTGTATTGATATCCATTATCTACTTATCTATTACGATAATCCGACCACCAACCATTGTCCCACTCTCTTTGAAAGTACCTGGTTCTATGGTAATAACATCAGCACCATTATCCTCTAACCAATCTCTGAATTCTTTTTGTTTATTCTGCGTTCCTTTCACCCAACTTTCAGACGTAATACATACTAACCTTCCACCAGGTAATAAAAAGTCATACATATATCTTAGATGGTCAATGTCTTGATTTTTAGCAAAGGGTGGATTAGCAATTATCTTACTATATGATTTCCCTTTATGTGTTAAGAAATCATCACCGATTAAATTAAACTGTAAGTCACTTTTATTTAAGATAAACGTATTCACGCCCATCAGTTCATAACAATCAGGAATAACATTACTAACACTGTTTATTGCCCTAATAATAGAACCCTGTCCTGCACTTGGTTCCAATATCGTATCATGTTCTTTTAAATCAGCCAACAGAACTAATTCATCAGCTAGTGCTTGTGGTGTTGCGAAAAACTGAAACTCTTTTTTTAAATTTCGCTCCTCACCATTTGCAATTTGTTCTAATAAATCCGCTGGGTCAGTCTGAAATACAAAACCAAAGATTTTACCACCTTTCCACTTACCACCAATCAATTCCAATGCTTTGGCGACTTCCTGGTAAAGCTTTCTATCGAGTTGGATATTTGGTAATCTAACTACCATTCCATCTACTACACAACTTTTTAATACATCTTCTTTTGTCATTCTTTCTATTTTTAATTATTATCAAAACCTAATACACCGCTTTCAGAAGCATATATATTAGTTCTATTAAATTCTATTATATTATTAACTCCATCACTCCGATACATCTGTCTAACATTATCTAATATATTATCCGAATCAATCGATTCCTTTATAGCTAATGAAAACTTTAAATTTGACTCACTTATCATATAACTATTCGTTGGTAGATTATACATAACTGCCTCATCAACTTCAGATACAATCATCCCTGTATAAAATCCGGTTAACTTATATTTTTTAAAGAAAACATCAGCATTACACCATATACAAATACATTCTTTTTCTCGAAGTAAATAAACAATTCTTGAATCGATTATAAAATTACCAAAGCCAATAAGTCCACACTCAGTCCCATGACCAAGCATTACAATTCTATCATGACTTTTGATATAATTCTTAAGAGATTTCTTTGAAATAGATGTGTTTATTATAGTCCAAGATTTATCTATATAAATTTCAGATAGAAAGTCAGTTGACTTATCTTTAGGATGTATAACTAATGTACTCTTACTCATTAATACTTAAACTATCGAGATACTTACTTGCATATTCACAACATGCCTTAATACTACCTTGCTGATTATCTTTAAAATCATACACAACAGCTTCAATTGCTAGATGTATCTCCTGATGTAATTCACACAACTTTTTCAAGTTATCTAAGATTTCATAATCTTTGGATGCATCACCCAATGGTCTAACTGGCCCAATTATTTTTTTAACTACATCATAGTTTGTCATAAATATTTGTTTTAAGCAAACATACATAATTAATTCGTCTTAATAATACTTTATTTATCATTTATTTTAATTATCAACATTCTTTCTTCCCAATTAAGGGGGGTGCTTTTTTTAAATTATATTTTAATATGACTTAAGAAACTCATTTATATAACACTTTATTACATTCTCAGAATAATTAAGATGATTAAGTTTTTATTTACGAATCTTTAAAGTTGAATTCCTTTTTTCATTTATCTTCAGTCAGTTACTAGTTATTACACATATATAGTAGTTGATGTTGCATTAAAACGCAACATAACAAATGATAAACTACATTAAAACGATGGTTTATCATCGAACGTTATGCTCCATGCCTTAGTTCAGTGTTTCAATTTGAGTTTCGTGATGAAAAACAAAAAGAATTTTTCCAACGCACTTAATATAAATTTTCAATATCATCATCATTAAATTTAGGCACTGTTCTAGAAAAATATTGCTAGGATAAAAATAAATATCAGAACGTAAATAGGTTACGTAGTTGGTACGTAGATTTGCTTCAATATGATAAACAGTATAGAAGCATTGAGTATGTTACCTAGATTAAGTAAGGAGCAAAAGCGATTAATTTTACGCCATTTGCACATTGAGTTGTTGTTGGATAGTAGTGTTGACACAACGATGTTTAGCAGATACAGGGAAGACTGTAAAATCGAGTGTCCACACTGTAAAAGTGATTTAGTCAAAAAGAACGGTAGTATTGGTGGTAAACAACGATTTAAATGCAATACATGTAATAAAACATTTGGTATTTTATCGAACACGTGTATACATGCTTTAAAGAAAAAGCATTTATGGATGGCATTTATAGAGTTAACACTTAACTCCAATTCAATACGTAAAATCGCTAAGAAACTAAACCTTAGTATCCAAACAGTATTTGACTGGAGACATAAATTACTAGCTGCTATTGATAATGTATTTACCAAAGACTTCCATGGAGTTGTAGAAATCGATGATATTTATATGCGGTTAAACCAAAAAGGATGTCGAGAAAATTTCATTGA
>Ga0172380_10007898_pt1 | contig 11819 bp, 20 predicted proteins | sample Leawe162metaG_FD_119747 | JGI IMG/M metagenome (GOLD analysis project Ga0172380, IMG submission 119747) | Leachate microbial communities from a municipal landfill in Southern Ontario, Canada - Leachate well 162 metaG | ecosystem: Engineered > Solid waste > Landfill > Unclassified | place... | reverse complement strand
CTCTTCGTCGCAAGCGTCGACCGAGGAACTCGAGCGCGTGATCCTCGACATCGAAGAGGCCGCAAAACCCACGATCGCGGGCTCCACTAAGCGCGGGATCTCGGTCGATGCGGCCGCCGGCAACGCCGTCTCCTCGATCGCGAACCAAGCGCGCCTTGAGTGGTTCTTCGAGCCCGAAGTTCTCGAAACCATCGAGTCGTTCACGTTCATCAACGAGGATCCGCAAAGCGAAATTTGCGAGGAACTTGAAGGGCATACTTGGGCCGCTAACGATCCCGATCTTGATCGTTACTCTCCGCCGCTCCACCATAACTGTAAATCTCGACTTGAGCCCAACGAAAAAGGCGCCGACAAAAACCCCGAGATCACGCGCGGGGGTACGGCGATCACGCAAAAAGCCCTCAATGCGATCACTCTTTGCGAGTGCGGCTACGGGCTCGAGATCGAAGTTTAAGTTACGGTAATTCGAAGCAAAAACGCGCTTCGGGGGTTCACGGCGGCCGAACGGACTCGGCCGCCAAAAACCCGACCTTGACGGCGCCACGGTTAAAGGGAAGGCTAACGACATGCCACAACCGCGCCGACTTGTTCGCCTTTCGGGATCGAATGCGTTTTCCACGATCCAACTCAAAGAGGGCGCGCCCGTTCCAAAGGACGTTCAAGTCCTTCGCGTCGGCAACTTCAAACACCCCCGTTATGGAACCTTCGAGATCACCCGCCAAGTCCTCGCGGAAATGAAAAAGAACTTCGATGACCGCGTTCGCGGGATCGACACCGCGTTCGACTACTTCCACGACTCCGACAAAGAAGCGTCGGCATGGGTTGAAAAGCTCGAGCTTCGCGAAGGCGGGGATCAGCTTTGGGCCGTCGTCGATTGGACGCCGGCGGCCGAGAAGAAACTCGCAGAGCGCGAGCTTCGATACTTCTCGCCCGACTTCGCCTTCAAGTGGACCGATCCCGAAAGCGGCGTTGAACACGACAACGTTCTTTTTGGTGGTGGCCTCACGAACCGGCCCTTCGTTAAAGAAATGTCCGCGATCGTCGCGGACGAAAAACAAACAGGAGAAACCGACATGACAGAACTTGAGAAAGCGCAAAAAGCCCTGAAAGAGTCCGAAGCAAAAGTGATCAAGCTCACGGAAGACAAAGCGAGCGTTGAGCAACAACTCGCGGCCGCTCCCGCGCCTTCCAAAGTTTCGGAACTCGAAGCCCAGATCGCGAAGCTGCAACAGGAACTCGCGGCCGCGAAACAATCCGAGCAAGCGGCCCTCTCTGAAAAAGCGAAATCCGAAGAAGCTGCAAAGCTCGCGGAGAAAACTTCGCAGTTCAACGTGCTCTTGAGCGAAGGCAAAGCTTGCGCCGCTCAAAAAGACGCGTTCCTCAAAGGCGACATGACCGAATTCATCAAGCTCGCGCAACCGACGAACGCCAAAGGTTCGGGCTCGAGCGAGAACAAAGAAACGGCCGTCGACGCGGACAAGGCGAGCAAGATCATCAAGCTCGCCGAAGAGAAGCAAAAAGCGGATCCCCGCCTCGATCGCGGCAACGCGATCTCGATCGCGAAGAAAGAAATCGAAGCGGCCGAAAAGAAGTAGGCCCGCGCCTTCCCCGACCCCGATACGTAAAGTAACGTAAAATTCAACTTCCAAAACAGGAGAACAAATGTCTGCATCGTCCGAACCGAAAGTGTTGACCCACAAAGCAAGTGCCGCGATCGAAGCGAACCGCTTCGTTAAAGGCGGCGCGGATAACGCCCACATCACGAAAGCGTCGGCGGCTTCCGATAAACTGATCGGCGTGAGCATGAACGCCGCAACCGAAGCCGAGCAAAAAGTCGAAACCGCTTTGAATGGTGGCGGCGCTCGTCTCAAGATCGGTTCGGGCGGCTGCGCATTCGGCGACATGCTCACCGCGGACTCGGACGGTAAAGGCATCGTCACCACTACCGGCGGCAACCGCGTCGGTGCGATGGCTATGGAGTCGGGCGCCGAAAACGACGTCGTCGCCGTCGAAGTCGTGACTTTCCTGATCTAACGATCACCCTCGCGGGCCGGGACGGCCCGCAACCTCATTCCTCATTGACCAATTTTTTGAAAACCAAAATCTTTAGAAAAGGAGTTTCTAAGTGTCTACACAAATGAGAGGGATCGTTGACGCCCTTCTGACCAACGCCTCGAGCGCATACATTCCCAAAGGTTGCGTCGCGGATCTCATCCTTCCCGAAGTGAAGGTCGACCAGTACACCGGCAAGCTCGGCGGTTACGGTAAAGGTCACCTTCGAATCGAAAACACGGTCATTGGTGGCGCCGGCAAATATCGCCGCGTGCAACCGATCGTTCGCACGACCCAGAGCTTCGAAGTGGAAGGCCACGGTCTTTCTGGTCTCGTGACCAAGAACGACTACAAGAACGTGAAGGATCCTTTCGACGCCGAGAAAGACGAGACGATGGGCCTCTCCACGATCTTGCTTCTCGAGAAAGAAAAGGGTCTTGCCGACGCGCTCGGTTCGACTTCGATCATCACGCAGAACACGACCCTTTCGGGCACGTCGCAGTTGAGCGACTACACGAATTCGGATCCCGTCGCGAAATTCAAAGACGCTCGCGCGGCGATTCGCGCGGGTTGCGGTGCGGCTGCGGATACCGCTATCCTCGACTACGAAGTCGCGGAAGTGCTCCGTTATCACCCGATGCTTCTCGATGCTCTGGGTTTCAAATTCGCTCGCCCGGGCGGTTTGAACGATCAGGAACTCGCGAAGGTCCTCGGCGTGAAGCGCATCTTCATTCCCGATTGCATGTACAATTCGGCGAAGGAAGGACAGACCGACGTGCTCGCGCCGGTTTGGGGAAAGAACGTTATTTTTGCGGTCGTGCCCGAAAGCGCGCAGAAATATCAAATTTCCATGGGGTACAATATCCGCTTGAACGACGGCGCTCCCCGGAAGGTCTACACGCAACCCGTGTTCAACCCGCCCGGATCGACCGACATCTTGGTGGAGGATGAGTACGACATGCTTCTCGCCGACGCCACGGCGGCGTATCTGATCAAAGACGCGGTCGCGTAGTCGATCGGCCTTTAGAGGATCCCCAAAAGGCCGTGCGCTCACAAGGCGCCCGGCCTTTTTCGCGAATAGAGCTTTTGAATTTGAACGAAAACTTTTCACAAAAGGAAATAAAACGATGCGACTTCTTTCTGTTTTCCTCACCATGATTTTCATGACCGTCGCCGCCGAGGCGTACGTCGTCCCGATTCAACGTGACCTAAAGCCTGCGTCGCAGGCGATGCTAGAGAAGCAAAACTTCGGCACGCCGATCGCCGCGACGACAAACCGGGTTCTCACAACCAACGCCGGCCCCACGTCCGCGGCGGTCTTGAGCATTACGAGCTTCACCGCCCAACCCGACGTGCCCCGCAACCTTACGATCACGCCCACGGGAACGACGGGCGACGTTGAAGCATGCGTGATCACGGTGACCGGAACGAACTATTTCGGGCGATCGATCTCGGAAACTTTCACGTTCCTCGCCGACGCGAGCACGGCAACGGTAGGGAACAAAGCCTTCAAGACGGTCACCAATATCGCGTTCCCCGCGGACTGCGAATCAGGCGGCTTTGCCGCGACGTGGATCGTGGGCGTCGGCGAAAAGATCGGTCTCAAGCGATGCATGAGCGTCGCCGGGGATTGGACTTGGAGCACGGCCGCCGGCGCGTACGAGACGACAAGGGCCACGATCGCGGCAAGTGCTTCCGCGATCGAATCGAACACGGCGGACTTTAACGGCACCATGAACGGTTCTAATGGATTTTTTGGGTACTTCGTTCAAAACTACGCTTGTCTCCCCTAATTAAGGGCGGAGCGAACCAAAGGAAACCGAAATGAAAAAAGCGATCATGAATAAAAAAGTCGACCACACGGGAAGACCTATGACAAAGGCGCGGTCATCGAAAGCACCGACGGTAACTTCGACTATCTCGTTGAAAAAGGTCACGCGGGAATTCCCGCAACCGAAATGGGAAAGGATAACGTCGACGCCCTCAAAGTCGGCGAGCCCGCGGCCGTCGGCGGTCAAGACGCTGGAGCTGCAGCGGCGTCGGAACCCGCTCAACCCGCGCAACCCCGCGGTAGATCCCGTTAGTCGTGAGCCGCTTCGGCCCAAAGTGCCGAAGAGTATTTTGACCAACAGAGTCCGCAAGGTCCCGCGCAATCGGGACCTTGCGATAAAACCGGAAAAGGAACGTGCGTGAGCTACACAACAGCGGACGAAGTTGCAGCGGATTTCAAGGACATCACGTTCACGACGTCGTCGCTTGTGAAGACGGCGGACGTTGAAGGGTTCATCGCGGAAGCCGATGCGCTGATCAACGCCTATGTCGGCACGGTCTTCACCGTACCCGTAGCAAGCGGCGGGGGCTTGACCCTCTTAAAGCTTTGTTCGCGCTCGCTCGTGACCGCACGGATCAAGCGGAGCCTCGAGACGAAGCAAGAGAAGAACCCAACGCCCGATCAAAACGTGCTCGGCGTTCTTCTATCGCCCACGCAGGTTATGAAAATACTTGCGGACATTCGCGACAAGAAAATCAGTCTCGAGGGCGCAACCCCGCTTCTCACGGGCTCCGGCTTCTACTCCGAGAACGTCGCGAACGACGTTGAACCCGTAATGAAAAAAGACGAAAGGCAATGGTGAAGGTTTGAGTCAACCCTTCACGAGTTATCAAGTCGACAATGACAAGAGCTTTCGCGACGCGATTAAACGCGCGTCGGAAGTGTCGCAAGATTTGCGCGTTCCGTTCGGGCTAATCTTGCAAGACTTCTATAAATCCCAACAGGCAATTTTTAAGTTGAAAGGACCGGGGCGCTATCCCGTTTTTCAGGGACCGCGCGGCGAGGATGGAAAGACCAACTATCAAAGAGAAAAAATCGAATCAGTCGGATTTGACTACCCCCTCTTGGTTCGCACGGGCGCTCTTGCGGCTTCACTTCTCGGCCCAAGTAACCCGGGCTCGATTTCGCAAATCACAAAACTTTCTCTCATGTTTGGAACCTCGATACGTTACGGCATCTACCCCCAATCAGACGATGCAAGACGACGAGTCCCGCTTCGGAAGTTCTTGTTCATCGGACCAGAGGCAAGCCGCTTTGCAACTTCTGACCAAATTGGGCGGCTACAGCGGTGGAACGCGATCGTCGCCGATCACGTCATGCGCTCACTTCGCAAGGGGCAAAAATGAAGTTCGATGCCGAAGACCTGATCGATTCGATCAAAGAAATAATGACCGACGGGGGCGCGCTGAATCTCGCAATCGCCGCCGTTGAAGCGGAGAAAGTCGCGAAGGGGAAAGGGCTCGACCCCACGCTCAAGGCCGTCGCCGCCGATGCGTACTTCCCCCAAACGTGGGATGACAAGATCCGAAATATCTCGCCGGCAATTTTCTACGGCATCGAGGACGTGCAGAGTGTTGACGGCGGCGGACCCGTCGCGAAGACATACCGGGTTTTTGTTGAAGTCGTTTTCGCCGATAGCCTGATTCTTGCCGACGGGTGGAAGCGGGTCGCCCGCTACTCGCGCGCGCTCGAGGATCTTTTCTCCGCGACTCTGGGCGGGGTTCAAGGCTTCGCGAAAATCCAGATCGAGCAAGTGCGCCCGATCTCCTTTAAGCTAGCCTTAGATTCAAGTGATGAGGTCAAGGTCGGCGGCATTTCGATTAACTTAACTTTGGTGGGCTAACTACCGAAAATAAAACAGGAGGTTTTCATGTCCCTTTCCGATCCCAGAATTATCTACGGCGTGCATTCCATTTCGCCTTATAGCCGCTCCACCGGGCTCCCCTTCGGGATCCTCAAGGTCATCGGCTCGGCGAACTTGGCGCTCAACTCCGATCTTGAGCAACTCTTCGCGGGCTCCAACAAGTTCGCGTGGGCGGCTGAGAACAAAACGGTAACGACCGAACTCACGGCGAAAGTGAAAGCCTATCCGGGTTTCCTCTTCTCGCTCTTCCTGGGCGCCACCGTCACCGATACCGGCGTCGACACGGCGGGAACCGTTACGGCTCTCACCAACAAAAACGGAACGTCGCTCGTCGGCTCCGTGGGTATCGCTTCGATCGCGGTCAAGGCCGCGCAAAAAGCAAACCTCAAGTTCGGTAAGTACGTGCTCAAGGTTCTCACGTCGACGACCGTCGGCGTTTACCTGCTTTCGGACATCGACATTTCGCGCGGCACGGATGTCGTCTACACGGACGATACGCTCCTCGTGACTCTCACCATCGCGACGATCACGACGGCGGGCGCGATCGCAATGGATAACCTCGGCCTGGAACTCACGGGCGGCGCGGGAACGATCGGGATGACGGTTGGGGATACGGCGACCTTCGAAGTGGTTCCGCCCTCGACGAAGTCCTCGTCGATCGTGGTCGGGAAATCGACCGATACCTTCCCGGCGTTCGGCGCCCTCTTGCTCGCCCAGAAGCGCGCGACGGGCGAGATTTTCGAGATCGATGCGCACAACTGCGTTGGTGGTGGACTCCCCATCAACATGGAAGAGAACGCGTTTTCGCAACCCGAACTCAAGATGACTTGCCTTTACGACTCGGCCCTTGACCGGGTCTTCTCGATCCGCCACGTGGTCCCGTCGTAATTCTGGACTTGCCGGGAGAGGAGACCTCCCGGCATGCTGAAGGTCTCCTTGGTTCATGGGTGACCGTCTTCGCTGTTGGCCCCGTAGGTTCCCTACGGGGCTTTTTATTTTGGGCGGCCGGATCGCTTCATTCCCGCGGCCTCATGACGAGCCACGGCGTGTGGTACTCCAAAGGCCCAATTGAAATCCCGCTACTCATCGGCGTTGCACCGGTCGCGAGAACGAGATCGTGAACCCCCTTTGGAACCGTGATATGCGGCCGCCACTTTGGGAAGTCATCTTTACGAAGTTTTCCAAGGCGCTCGTGCGCTTCAAAGGCCCACCTTGGAACGTTCGTAAGCTCAAGAACGTAGGACTTCGTCCCTTCGAACTCAAATACCGCCGGGACCCAAGCGAGGGGCCCGGCCCACAAGTCCTTTTCTAGTGCCTCGCCGGCCAGGCGAAAAACCTCCCAATGAAGAACGCTCACGTCGCCGAGATACTTCAACGTAATATGAAAGCGCATTTCGGTACCGGGCCAGAAGACGGGCCACTCTAGATGGTGGCTTTTGTCGCCCCTCATCGCGGCGCCTTTTCTACTTCCTCTAGAATCAGGATCCCTTTCAGAAGCGCGAACTTCGGTTGCGCTTGGCGAAGAGCGCCGGCGAACTCGCGGATCGCGCTCAAACGGTTTTGCGCCTTCCGGTAAAGAGTGGGGTCAAGGATCGGCCCCATCGTATCCGCGCGCCCGATTTGCCGAAGGAACGCTTCGAGATCAAGCCCCTCGAGCTGCGTTCCGATATTCATGATCGCGGTTTGAACCGCGAGGTATTCTTTGTTTTCCATGTCGCTCCTTTTCTATTTCACGACGGCGAGCTTTTTCGCCGCCGGCTTGTAGTTGATCGCGGCCTCGCGGAGCCACTTCGAAATGTCGCCCGCCGTGTAGACGTGCGCGTTGGTGAGGATCGCCTGCATTTCGGCCGTGTTCGCGCGCGAGCGCAGGGGAATGTCCCGGGTATGGGGGTTCTTCATTCGCCCGCTCGGCGTGAGCTGTTGCGGGCTTGCCGCCGTCGCCGGCGTTTTCTTTTTACTCATGAGTTGCCGTCCTTTTGGTGTAAGGGGATCGGGTACCACGCGCGGCCGACCGAGGGGCCGGACCGTGAGCGCCGCATTCACCGAGCCCGTGTTTGTGATCAAAAATATTCCCTCGCGCGCCGGCGCCGCGACCCATCCAACCGGCCGAGCGAAAGACGTCGCCGCTATCCCGGCAAATGAAAGCCCACACGCGCACGTTTCCTTCGCGCGCATCGAAATAGAAGACGCGGTAAAACTTCGCGATCGGGCGCGGGATCTCGATGTCGACGGTCACGCCGGCGATCCGGGTCGCGCCGTGGAGAAAAGAAGAAAGGGCTTGGAAGGTTCTCGGACACACGTTGCCGGCGTCGGAAGCCGCAGCCCACTCGATGAAAGCGGCGTTCATCGCGCCGCCCTTCGGTTGAGCGTCCAAATCTCGTCGGCGAGCGTGTCGAGAAAGTTCCGCGTTTCGGTGGCGTTCATTTCCGCGCAAAGGCTACGAAGCGAATGCAGCTCACGAGCGAGCCCCGCCGCGCGGCTTTGTCCGCGCTTTGCCGCCCTCACGCGCTTCACGAAGCCTTCCGCGAGCAAGTCGCGCGTTTCCCACTCTTTCATTTTCTTTGGGTCGCGAGCGTCGGCGTTTTCAATCTCGTTCAAGTTGGATTTCGGGATGCTCACCGTCTTCTCGGATTGCGTGCCCTCGTAGCTGTAGCCGATGCGGAGCCACCGAGCGCGCACGTGCTTGAAGTGCATTTCCTCTTCACCATGCAAAAAGCAATCGGTGATTTCGCCCTTAGCGTGGTCGAAAACGCGCCGGCCGATATAGATGATCGGGATTTTCTTTTTCATTCGGCACCACCTAGCCGAACGCCGATCGACTGTTGCTCGAGCACGCGGATCTGTTGCTCGATATGTTCGAGGTTCTTTTTCATTTCTGGGGTCATCTCGAAGTAGCCGCGGAACTGATCGCGCTTGCGTTTCAAGTCCTCGAGCCGGCGAAGGGCAACGTGAAGTTCACCAAGAGTTCCAATCATCGCGGCCCCCGTTGCGAAAGGCTTAGGTCGTCAAGGTGACCGGGGAAGACGGCCGCGATGGTGACGAGTTTAATCGACTCCGCGGTGATGGGGTAGCCGCGATCTTTAAGAACGGCACCGATCGCGATCATGCCCGCTTGATTCGAGTCGTCGGTCTTGACGTGGGCCGTGCAGAACTTGTGCGCGGACTTTCGCAAATCCGGATCGAGTAGAAGAACAATTGTGAATTTCATTTCCGCACCGCCTTCGCGCGGGCGTGTCTTCGCGCCGCGCGTATGGTGGGGATGTCGGGCACGCGGGCAAGAAGGTCGAGCGCAAGCTCGAGCCCGCCGGCGCGGCCGAAATAAAACGACGCGTGGGGGCCGTTACACAAAGCCTCGATCCGCTCGAGGTCCGCCTTAAGTCGGCGCTCGACTTTCTCAACAGTGAGAGGGACAAGACGGCGGCCTACTTTCCGCGGGCCGGGCGCGTGTTTCGTTTTCACTGAGAACCCCCTGCGGAGTCGAAGGCCTTTTCCTCGGCGAAGTAAAGCTCCCACCGATCAGAAAGAGCTTGGCGGAACCAAGAGTGATCGACGGCGAGAACCAAGCTTGCGGTATGATCGTCGGCGGTGTTTTGCAACAGCTCACTTTCGTCCTCGGTGAGCTTTCCTCGGTTCTTGTAGCGCGCGATCAAGTCGTCAATGCGCGCGGACTTTTCCAGAATCTCGGATACAACAGGCGACGCTTCCCGCTGCACTTGCCAGAACGTGAGCCGCGCGCTCGAGTAGCCGCCCTCTTCGTTGGGTTGGTAGAAAGAAAGCTCTTCCCCGCTATCGAGTTCATCGCCGGGAGAGGCCTCCACGCGCTCACATCGGCAACCGTAGCTCATCACGAGTTCGCCAATCACGAGCGCAAGCGCGTCGCGGTCACCCTCGCCGTGGTCGTCGGGCGGGATCATCCGGCCGTCGCAATCTTTTGAGTCGCGTTCAATCCGCCACTTGTAGATGGTGGTGAAAAATTTGGGCATTAGCTTACCCGCCCTTTCGCCTTCGAAGTGCGCGGCCGCGTGACCTTACAGTTCTCAAGCAAGTCCCCGCGCACGAGCCAACCTTCGCCGGGCTTGTCGTCCGAGAAGTCGCTTTTTACTTCGTAAACGGGAACGTCGAACGTCTTTTTAGTTTCCTTTTTCAGCTTCGGGCAGCCTACGGGGTAAACGGTGAGGACGGTAACCGTTGCACTTTGAAGCGTGAGCCGATCGCCGACTTTGAACTTCGCTACCGTTTTCATTAAAAACCCCCGCAGCGGCGACGTTCTTGAGCGGCTTCTACCTGGGCCGCGTGGGCCTCATCTTGCGCGCGGAAAAGTGCCGCGAGCGTTTTCGGTTTCAGCGCGCGCACGTCTACTTCAAGCACGACGCGTTCCCCGTGGCACTCCGAGCACTTCACGTCGTAGTCACCGCGAAAATAGCTCTCTTGAAAGTCCGGGTCCATTTCGGAAAGGTTGAGCCCGTGCCCGTCGACGGCCGGGTTGACGTGCGTGCCCGTGCCTTCGCACTTCGAGCAAACTTTGTATTTTGCCGGCAAGGAAACTTCAAAAGAGTTCCCGCGCGCGGTCGTGATCCAAACCAGTGTTTTCATGCTTTTTTCTCCCTTTGTTTCTAGTATTACACTTTCCGTAATACAAGAAAAGCATGTTGCATTTTCTACAATCCACCGTCTACCTTTGAGACACTATGAAGCCGATGCCCTTGAATATCGAAGACTTAGTCCCCAAGGAAACGACGTTCACGCTGGGCCGAGGGGACACCGCCCGCTCCCTGATCCTCGCCCCGTGGTCCCTCCGCGTGCGCTCCTGGGCTCAAAAGAAGTATGGGCCGGCGGAGCTGAAGAACATTTTCGAGAAGCAAAAGATCGAAGAGATCGCGGAGATCGCGTTCTTCATGCTGAAGGAGCCGAAGCCTTTCGAAACGCTCGATGCGTTCATGGACGCGGTTCAAAGTCCGCGCGATCAATTGAACCTGATCAAGGGTCTCCTCGGCGCCGTCGGCATCGGTGAACCAGAAATGGAAAAGATCACCAAGGCGGTGGAGGACGAGGGCGCGAAAGAAACGCCGGCGGAGAAGCTCGACCCAAACGACCAAAGCCCCAACCCGTAGAGGACAATTGGGGCGAGATTTTCGACGCGCTCGCAAGCCGTTACGCTTGGTGTACTCCCGAATATTTCCCGAACATGACAATGCGAATGGTCTCCGGCCTCTTGAAAGTCATAGACAAAGCGCACTTGGTCGAGTTCTACGGTCAACTTCTGTCTTACGGAACCATCCATGGTGTAAAACTCCCTTCCCTTGGCGAGTTTTTGAATTTAACGTCGAAAGAAAGCCCCGCCGACTCGAAGGAGTTCGACGAATCGACCGATAAGTTGCTCGAGGCTCACGCCTTGAAACGACTCAACGAAAGGCGCGCAGTTGGCAAATGACCTGCTTATAAAAATCAACGCGGACGCGAAGAACGTAAAAAAAGCATTCGACGACGTCCGCGATCAAACCTCCGATCTCGAAGACCAACTCGGAAAGGTCGCCCTCGTTTCCGGCGCCGCGTTCGCGGTGCTCACTTCTGAAATCTATCTTTCCGCTCGAGCTTTCGAGGAGGCCGAGCAAACGAGCGCGCAGCTCACCCTCGCCCTTCAAAATCAAGGGATCTACACGGACGAGCTGCGGGGCAAGTACGACGAATATGCGACGACCGTCCAAAAGGTCACGGGCCTCGATGACGACGCCGTGAAAAAATCCCAGGCAATCGCGCAAAGCTACCTCGGACAGATCGAAGTGACCGAGGAACTTACTTTTGCGATTGCGGATCTCGGCGCCACCATGGGCGGCGACCTTGACAGTGCTGCGGAAAAGATCGCGCGCACGATCGGAACGAACACCAACGCCTTCGCGAAACAAGGGCTCGTGATCTCGGAGACGGCGACAAGTGCCGAGCGCTATGCGCAGGTCCTCGAGTTCGTCCAGCTCAAGAGCGGCGGGCTCGCGGCGGAGTTCAACCGCACCGACGGCTACGCGCGCGCACTCGCGACGAGCTTCGGGAACTTCCAAGAGTCGATCGGGAAGAACT
>Ga0172380_10007897_pt1 | contig 11819 bp, 10 predicted proteins | sample Leawe162metaG_FD_119747 | JGI IMG/M metagenome (GOLD analysis project Ga0172380, IMG submission 119747) | Leachate microbial communities from a municipal landfill in Southern Ontario, Canada - Leachate well 162 metaG | ecosystem: Engineered > Solid waste > Landfill > Unclassified | place... | reverse complement strand
GGTGATCTGGAGCGCGGTGTTGACAAAGCGCAACGACGAATGCCACCAGCCCTTCCGCATCAGGACAGCCAGGATCACGATCAGGCTGGCATACGTCAGAAAGACAAGGCGCAAGGCTCCAAAGGAATGCATCTGCCGGGCTTGTCCGAACAGGGAAAGGACGGCGAAGATGAGCAGTCCCGCCCCGGCAAAAATCACGCAACTCAGCAACTCGTCCCGCGCTTCGCGACGGATGAGCCGGGCGCGGAGCGCCAGATCCAGGGCGGAGGGTGTTTTCGTGATGATGGCGTCCCGGTCAAACCGGTTTCGGAGGCGCCTCCGACTCCCGGAAAGTAATCCGGGCCTTGCTCAGGTCGTAGGGCGACAACTCCACAGTCACGCGGTCCCCGGGAACGATCCGGATGAAATTTTTCCGCATCTTTCCGGAGATGTGCGAGAGCACGACATGGCCGTTGGGAAGCTTCACGCGGAACATGGTTCCGGGGAGCACATCCACCACCACGCCTTCACTTGTGACACAGTCGTCTTTTGCCATGCGAGTGCCTTGCTAGCAAAGTCACGGCTCGAAATCAACCCATCGCACAAGGGAAGCGAGATTTTGTCGGGAATCGGCATGCCATGTCAGGGGAGTTTCCTGCATCCGGCCGATCGGGCAGATCCGGGAAAAGCCGGCACCGGCAAAGCGCTCCGCGTTCGCGGGCGTGCCGGGCCAGATTCCCAGACCGCCCAGGTGATGGGAAAAACGCGCGAGGCACGACGAAAAATCCGCTGGAAGCGGTTTGACGAAAACAAACCTGTGCAGCGGTGAGACGGGAAAGTCCCGGCTGTTTTCGTGAACAACGGTCCACCCCTCCCCCTTCCAAACAGTGATTTCGGGGTCTCCCGACGCCCGGAAATCCCAGTCCGCGCGTGCATGGGCAATTTCCGCCTGCACATCCAATGGCAACGGGGGAACGGGATTCGCCAATGCGAACCTCTCCATCTCGCGGGCAAGTGCCCCGGCATAACGGAGAGCATCCCCCCCGACAAATATCACCTGGGGTGAAAGGCAGCCCTGTTGCTCGAAAAGCGAGACATCGCGCGCCGCCAACGGACAGGATTGCAACTCCGGATCCTCGAGGACGACCGCCAGGCTGATCCGGTGGCCGTGGGCCTGGAAAAGCACCTCGGGGGGGCACTTCGCGCGAAACCCGGCGACCGTGGCATCGCTGCCGAAGACAACCCATGCCTCGGCGCGCTGAAACCAGTCTTCCCCGAGCTGTCGGGAGCATTCCAGCTTCGAGGCGAGCCCGGGCGGCAGCAACTCCGGAAATTCCTCCATCTTCCCGAGCTCGCCGGACGGGAATTTCACAAGGTTGTGGGAACCGAGAAGCAGCCCCCGCAGGACCGTTTGAAAAGCGGCATGCGGCGTGTTGCCACTCAAGACGTGAAGGATCGTGCGCGGAGCGATCGCTTGCGACAGGTGGCCTCCATACCATTGAAACCCGTCCAGGATTTCCTCGTGACCGAGCTCCAGCCGCACGTATTCCAGCATATCCCTTGCCGTGGGAGGAGAGATCTCCGGAAAATGCGCCGCAGCCAGTGCCAGTGCTTCCGCGCGATCGGCCGTGTTCATGAAAGCAGTTCGTCGGCCATGAGGGAACATCCCCTCGGAAGAGCGGCAGGGTCGCGTCCGATCAACTCGAAATCCCGTCCTCGCCGGATCGCCAGGTCGCGGGTTTGTATCGCGCAGACGGACCCGAGATTTGCGACATCAAAGAGCCTGAGGATCCCGGTTTCCCCCTCGTCTACCTCGCAGCCCGACGTGGGATGGACGACCAGGCCCCTGGCCCATGCGGGAGCTTTGTGCGGTCTTCCCATCCCATTGGTATAAAACTGGGAGCTGAGTTCGGTCATTCCATACTCATTCCACACCGAGTCCGGCGGAAGGCCAAGCCGCTCCTGGAAGAGTTTGTAAAGTTCCCCCTTGGGCAATTCGCGCAGTGTCCCCTTGTATCCGCCGGTTTCCACCGCAAGACTGCCCCCGGGCAGGACGAGCGCGCGGGAGCCCATCCACTCGAAAAAATCCAAAAAAGCCAGGGCGGTGCCAAAAATCACCGGCTTGGCCGTTTTTTCCAAGGCACCCAGAAGCTCCCCGGGCTTGCCGAAGTAGAACCGATCCTGCGGCACCAGCCAGGAAGCCATTTGGCTGAGCGAAGAATGGCGCGCCTCACCCGGAGGAGGAATGATCGCCACGAGATCGGATGCCGGAAGCCCGGCCCCCACCCAACCCCGCGTCGCGGCATGCAAATACAATGATAGGGAGCAAAAGTGGTGCCGCCCGGGCGGGCCCCCGGTCGTCCCGCTCGTTTCGAATGTCCGGATCGTTTCGTCCTCCGGAAAAGACCTCAACCCTGTGGTTTTGAAGGCGGAAACCGGGACGGCCGGAATATCCTGCCAGCGCGTCGGATCCGGGAATCCGGAGCAAAAGTCTCCATAGGCCGGGTTCCGCGCCCGTTGGAATCGATGGACCCTCAGAATCCATTCCTCAAATCCCCCGCTGCCGGTGGCCATCCATCGGGAAATCTCCGTCTCCAAAGCGGCATAGTTCATGCTGGATGGTGGCATTGTCCGATTGTTTGTTACGAAATTGTCACAAAGGGATTTTGGCAAATGTGGTCCCTGTGGACTTTTATCGTTGTTCTTCGTGAAATTTTCCACCGCGTTCCTCATTTTGATTCAGGCGGCTGTTTGTCTCGTGTCCACCCCCGTGAGCATGGCACAAGGCGTGCTCCAACCTCAAGGGCTGACCGCACAGGAATATTACACGAATGCGGAACGGCTTTTCCTCGATGGAAAATACTCCGAAGCCGCGGGTCTTTATCAAAAATTCCTGGAGGATTTCGGGCAGTCGAAAGAAGCCGCCGAGGCGATCCGCAGCATCCGTTACCGCCATGCCATGAGCTTCATTCACATGAAAAAATTCGGCGAGGCGATCGAGCCGGTGCAAATCGCGCTCCAGCAGCAACCGCCGCTCCAAGCGTCGGAGGTGCAGGAACTCCAGTTCTGGCTGGGGGTTGCCAACATGGAGGACAAGAACTACCCGGAGGCCCGCGAAGCCCTGGAAAAATTCCTGGCGCTCTTCCCCCCCGGAGCGGAAAAGAACCCCTCCTACATCCAGCAACTCCCGGCAGCCATGAAGATCCCGGAGGCCCGGATCCTGATCGGCTCGGCGTGGCTCCTCGATGAAAAATACAAGGAAGCCGCCGCGTATTACGAGGGCATCAAGCCGGGAATGATCCCGGACAACCGACCAAGGGCCGTCATCCTGCAACTCTACTCGCTCTTGCAGGACAATCAGAACGAGGCGGCCATGAAGGTCATCGGGGAAGAATTTCCCCGGATGGGCGACCTCACCCAACTGGTGACATTCCAGAGCCTGACGCTGGAACTCGGCAATCGCTGGCTCGAGGCGGGAGAATACCGCAAGGCGATCCTTTGCCTCCAGCGGGTCTGGACCTCCGAGCGCCTGCTCAAACACCAGGAGGCGCGGCTTGAGGAACTCCAAAGCCGGCTCCAGGCCGCCGAGGCAACCCCGAGGGGCGATCCCTATGCCAAATTCCTCCTCTCCCAATTGATCCAAAAAGTGCGGCGGGAGGTCGAGAACTTCAAAAAGATCCCCAGCTTCGATGCCGCCCTGCGCCTGCGCCTGGCCACGGCCTACCAGGCCATGCAACGTTACCGCGAGGCGGCGCTCATTCTTGAGGACATGCTCGCGCGGATGCCCCCCGACCCGATCGTCGAGACAGCCTCCGTCAACCTCGTCCAGGCATGGTTCGAGATCGGACGATGGCCGAAGGTGACCGGAGCGGCACAGGCATTCGCCGCCAAATTCTCCGGCTCCCCAAGCCTTCCCATGACCGAATACCTCTCGGGCATCGCCGCGCAAAAAGATCTGCGTTTCGACGAGTCCATCGCGACGTTCGACAAAATCCAGAAAGGGGGTTCGGACTTTGCGCCCAGGGCGCTTTTCATGAAGGGATTCACCCTGCTGCTCGCCGAAAAGAACAAGGAAGCGATCTCGACATTCGAGAAGTTCGGGAAGAAATACCCGTCCCATGAACTCGGTGAGGCGGCCGCCTATTGGCGAGGCATGGGCTGTTCGCTCGACAAGCAATTTGAAAAATCGAGAGACGCGATGGACGACTACCTGCGGAAATACAAGGACGGCCAATACGCGGGGGAAGCGGTGTTCCGCAAAGCCTATTGCGCCCAGCAGCTCGAGGATTACCAGACCAGCATCAAGGAACTGCGCTCGTTCCTGCGCGCCTATCCCGGGCATGAGGAAACCAGCGAAGCCCGCGTCCTGCTCGGCGACGCCTTGATGGACGAAGGCCAGATGGAGGAAGGGATCGCCGCCTTCAAGGGCATCCCGAAATCGGACACGAGGTTCCACGAGGAAGGCGTCTTCAAGGTCGGCAAGGCACTCAGGCTCATGGAGGAATACGACCGCTATCTCGGACAAATGAAGGACTTCCAAAAGGAAAACCCGCGCAGCCCGCGCGTGGCGGAGGCGATCTTCAATATCGGCTGGGTTTACCGCCAGAAGGAGAAGCCGGAAAAGGCGCGGGAGGTCTATTGGGAGGCCATCAGGGAATACGGTGACGATCCTTCGATCCGCTCGGTGGAAGATCTCTTCCCCGCCCTCTCGAAACTTTACAAGGGAGAAAACGGTCCCCGGCAGTATCTGGCGCTCCTTCACGATTTGAAGGAAGAAGCGGAGAAAAACGGAGAAAAAACCCTCGTCATGCGCACCCTTTGGGCAGAGGCGGACGCCCGGAAGAAATCCGACCCGGAAACCGCCCGCAAACTCCTCCTCGCCGCCGCCGGACTCGCCAACCCGCAAACCGCCAACCCGCGGCTCCTGGCCGACTTCGCGGCGGCTCTTGCGGAATCCGGGAAAACCGCGGATGCGGCCGCCATGTATCGGGATCTCGTGAAGTGGAACCCCCGGGCTCCCCAGAAAGGCCGCGCCCTTGCGGCTCTCGGATTTGTCGAGCTGGAACAGGGGCATGAAAAAGCGGCCATGAGCTGGTTCGAGCGCTTTGAACGGGAATCCCCCTCTTCTCTGGAATCCGGCAGGGTTTTCCTGGCGAAAGCCGCCCTGGAAGAAAAACGCGGGAAGAAGGACGACGCGCGCAAGTCGCTCGAAGCCCTCCTGGCGTGCGAATTCTCGTCGGGAAATCAGAAAGCGGAAGCCCTCTTCCGGATCGGCCAAATCCATTTGTCCGACGGCAACCCCCAGCTGGCGGTCCCGTATTTTCAGCGCATCTATGTCATGCACGGTCGCTGGCGCGATTGGGTGGCCAGGGCGTATCTCGGAAGCGGCGAAGCCTTTGAAAAACTTCGGGACGCCTCGAGTGCCCGCAAAACCTACCAGGAACTCGTGGAAAAAGAGGATCTTTCCGAATTGCCGGAGACGGGCACGGCAAAAAAACGCCTGGAAGCTCTTGGGGGGCCCCTCCCAGCACCAACCCAGGGATGAAACCGTTTCTGATCCTTCTCTTCCTCATGTCCTCCCTCCATGCGCAGGATGTGCTCTTCATGCGCAATGGGGAAAAACGCCCCGGACGCCTTGTGGGGGTGGATGACAAGGCGTTCCGGCTTGAAGTGCCTCTCCCCACCCAGCCGGGTGCCGCCGCCAATACCGCCTCGGTCTCGATCTCCAAAAATGATGTCTCCCATATCGAGTTTGCCGCCGATCCGGCAAGAGACCGGACGCTGGAATCGGCCGCCCCGGGGCAGCTCCGGGAAATCGGCGATTTGTGGCTCAAACAACTTCCCTGGCTCGATATCCCCCGCTCTCCCGCCGCACACATCGGCTGTGTCTTCGGAGATCTGCTCTTGAAGACGGAAAAACGGGAGGATGCCGCAAAGGCCCTCGAAATTTTCCGCCGGGCCGAAGCCAGCGCATGGGACGACCGGGACAAAATGAATGCCCGCCAAGGCCGGCTTCGCGCCATGGTGGCGACCGGACAGGCGAAGGATGCCGTCAAGGAAGCGCTCGAACTGGCCGAAATCACCGAGAATCCGGCCGTGCTCATCGAGGCGAAATTCATTCTCGCGGAGGCGGACGACACCGCCCTTCGGAAGCTGGTCGAAGACAACCCCCGCTGGCAGGAGGACATCCATGTCATTCCCGAACACGCCCGCCTCTACCACCAGTCCCTCGATCTTTACCTCTTCCCTTATCTGTTCCACGGTTCGGCCACCCTGCCCGCCGCCCGCGGGCTTTGGGGAGCGGCCCGGATTTACGATTTTGTCGGGGAAAAGGACAAGGCGCTCGAGTGCGCCCGCGACCTCGTCACGATTTATCCGGACTCAAAATACGCCCCCCCCGCCAAACAGTATATGGAAAGTCTGCCGAAGGATCTTCTGGCCCATGACCCCGAGAAGGCTGCCCGGGAAGATCGGGCCAAAGCCCCTGGAGCGCCTGAAAAACCCCGGAAAAATCCAATCCGAAAAAAACCGCCCGATGAAAAAACCCATGGAAAAAAACCGTCCGAAAAATCCCAATAAGCCCGTCCGCCTGCTGCTCGCCGTCCTGGTGGCATCCGGAGCGCTGGCGTTTGCCGCAACCCTGGAAGCACAGGAGGCGCCCGCGCCCGCAGGCGCGGCGCAAACGGCCAAGCCTCCCAAGGACAAAACCCTTCTCGACACGTTTCTGGTCGGCGGCCCGCTCATGTGGCCGATTCTCCTGTGCTCGATCGGCACGGCGGGGGTCGCGGTTTACTGTTTCCTTCACATCAACGGAAACAAGCTCATGCCCAAGACCCAGGTCGAGGCGGTCGGCCAATACATGCAGGCCCGCGACGCGGCCTCCGCCTATTCGCTCTGCCACAGCCAGCCCAATATTTTCGCCAACACCATGGCCGCGGCCCTGCTCAAGGTGAATTTCGAGCGCGACCTCGCCAACAAACTCTCGATGGAGCAGGCCGCGGGCGAAACCCTGGCCAACGAGGACACGAAGCTCAGCCTTTGGGTCAACTACCTCAATGTCTTCGCGACCATCGGCCCCATGCTCGGGCTGTTGGGAACCGTGACCGGCATGATCGCCAGCTTCGACATGCTCGCGGCGGGAAGATCCGAACCTTCGGATCTCGCCGGCGGCATCGGCGAGGCCATGATCACGACCGCCGGCGGGCTCTTCGTCGGCATCCCCGCCATGTTCCTTTACTTTTATTTCCGGAACCTTCTCACGATCCACATCGCCGCCATCCAGAAACGCGTGACCTTCATGCTCGATCTCCTTTCCGGCGAACTCAAAATCGAAGGAGCCTCGGCGGAGTATGAAAATCCGCAGGAATGATCCCCCGGGACACGCTCTGACCGATCATGAGGCTGCTCAAAAAACAGGATGACGAAGTCGGGTTCCAATTGGCCCCGATGATCGACATGACGTTTCTCCTGCTCGTCTTCTTCATGGTCACCACAAAGATCTCGAAGGAACAGGTCAAGGTGGATATCAAGCTGCCGACCGCCGCCAATGCCGTCATTCCCGGCGATCTCTCCGACCGCGATATCATCAGCATCGATGCGTCCGGGCATTATTTTGCCGGGCAAAAGCCCGTGGACAAAAAAGAACTCGCCGCCTATTTGAAACAGCGCTTCAAAAATACCCCCCCTCTCAGGCTCTACGTGCGCGCCGACAAGGGCACGCAGGGGAAACAAATCAAGGAGTTGATGAAAATCGCGAGCGAGGCGGGCGCCATCAATGTCATTTTCGGAACCTACAAGGACTGAACGGAATGAAGACACCCATGCCGGAGAGAACTGACCGATGCAACTGAAGCGGAAGGACGTCCAGGCCGTCGAGATGCAGATGGGGCCGATGATCGACATGGTCTTCCTGCTCCTGGTTTTTTTCATGGTGACCGCGAAGCCGGTCAAGCAGGAGAGCGATCTGAATATCGGCCTGCCGGGCACCGTGGCCCAGGAGGAAGCCCTCGACATCCCGGACGAACAACGGATCACGATCCGTCCCGATGGCCAGATCATCCTCAATGACCAACCGATGGACTCGCCGAAAGGGGACTCCCTCCCCGCGCTCCTCGCCACTTTGAAAAGGTTCAAGGAAACCGCCGACGCCAACAAAACCGAGCCGCTCATCACCATCGACGCCGATGACGCGTCCGCCCACCAGCGGATCGTCACCGTCCTGAACACCTGCGCCCAGGCCAAGATCACCGGGGTCACCTTCGCGGACAACTCACCGGAAGAAAACTGATGGCCGCCATCGAGACATTTCTCAGCGAGGACGCGCGGGCAAAGAAACGCCGCCGCCACCTGCTCCTCGGGATCCTGATCGGCGTCGTGGCCATCCACCTCGCGGGCGGAATCGTGGCCGGCATCATCGTCGTCGCAAAATACATCTTCCCCCCGCCCGCGAATTTCGAGGTCAAAAAGGACATCCGCCTCCCCGCCAAGCAGAGGGAACACAAGATGAACATGGCCGCATTTGACGCCATGACTCCCAAACCCACTTTCAACGACAAAATGCAAAGCCTGCGGCCTTCGGCGTTCGCCCTTCCGGAGCTGCCGAAGATGCCGATGGACCAAATGCTCCCGCTCGACCCTTCCGAAATTGTCTCCGACCAGGTCTCCAGCCTGGTCGGCACATCGGGCCAGGGCGGAGGCGGGGAAGGGGCCGGCGGATCGGGCGGCATCGGATTCGGCATGAGCTTTTTCGGCATCCAGTCCACCGGAAAACGCATCCTGCTGCTTTTCGACGTCTCCACCAGCGTGGTCAACAAAGCCAACAAAGCCGGCATCCCCCTTTCCAAGATCAAGGAGGAAACGTCCTCCCTCATCGGCAAGCTTCCCATCAGCGCCCGCTTCGGGATCATCCAGTTCACCCGGAACTACAAGCCGTTCAACACGGGACTCGTCCCCGCCACGGACCAGAACCGCGCCGCCGCCCTGCAATGGATCGAAACCGAATGGGTCGAAGCCGGCATGATGGCCGCCTCGGGAAAAGTCGTCGCCAATCCCCGGGGCCTTGTCGGCGTCCTGGAACTGGCCGCGAAGATGCAGCCGGACGTCATCTTCCTCATCTCCGACGCCAGCTTCCAGTGGACCCCGCCGGGCGACGACAAAAGCGCGCAAAAGGAAAAGACCACGGGCAACTACGGAGGGAATATTCCGTGGAAGGAAATTGAGAAAATCACCCGGGGTCCCCTCCAAGGCACCGAGGGTTGCAAAATTCACTTCATCGGCTTCGAAATGAAACCCGACGACAAGCGCGAATTCGGGTCCATCATCCGAAAATCCGGCGGCAAAGTCCGCGAAATCAAGTAAGGAGCCGCCAAGAAATAAAGGTGGCAAGATGGCGCAGGAGTTTTTGGCCTCTGGCAAGGCGCGGCGAAGGAGCATAGCCCAAGCACTCTGTGACTGAGACGCAACGCCGCCAGAGGCCAAAAGAACAACGCCGACATGCCCGAACGCATGGCTTGCTGTTTTCGATCCAGCGCCTAGGCTCGGAGGGATGCCCGACTGTCCGAATCCGACTCATTCGCATGGAGAGTTCAAGCTTCGCTATGGGCATCCGTTGCCCTTTGGCGCAAGCCATGTCCCCCACGGCATCAACTTTTCCATCTTCAGCGCGCATGCGACGGCATGCGCCCTGGTGCTCTTCGAGCGGGGAGCCCCCGTCCCGGTGGCCGAAATCCCCTTTCCGTCCGAATATCGCCTCGGCCAGGTCTGGGCGATGACGGTTTACGATCTGGATTACGAGAAAATCGAGTATGGGTTCCGGTTCGAGGGGCCTCACGATCCGAGGGAGGGCCATTATTTTGACCCGAAGAATATCGTGTTGGACCCCCACGCGCGAAAAATTGCCGGGCGGGAAATCTGGATGGGAAAACCCTCCGGCCACAAACCCGTATATCGCGGCCGGATTCCCCACGAGGAATATCACTGGGAGCACAGCCGCCCGCTGCGGCGTCGGGAGAGCGAACTGATCATCTATGAGATGCATGTGAGGGGATTCACGCGTCACCCCAGCTCCCGGACGACGCGCCCGGGCACGTTTGCCGGGCTGGCGGAGAAGACTTCCTACCTGCGGGACCTGGGGGTCAACTGCGTCGAGCTCATGCCGGTCTTCGAGTTCGATGAGACCGAAAACACGCGCACCAACCCGGCAACCGGCGAGCCGCTCTGCAACTACTGGGGCTACAGCACGGTCGGTTTTTCCGCGCCGAAATGCAGCTATGCCGCGAGCGCGCGGGAAGGCCGGCAGGTCCATGAATTCAAAGACATGGTCAAGCAACTCCACGCGGACGGCATGGAGGTCGTTCTCGATGTCGTGTTCAACCATACCGCCGAGGGCGGCGCGGACGGCCCGGTGATTTCGTTTCGCGGGATCGACAACAAAACCTACTACCTCCTCGACTCGAAGGGACGCTTTTTGAACTACACCGGATGCGGAAACACGGTGAATTGCAACCATCCCGCCATCCGGGGATTCGTGATCAGTTGCCTCCGGTATTGGGCCGCGGAATACCACATCGACGGCTTCCGCTTCGACCTGGCCTCGGTGCTCGGGCGGGATGTGAACGGTGCCCCTCTCCTCAATCCGCCACTGCTGGAATCACTGGCCTACGATCCGGTCCTGGCAGGATGCGATCTCATCGCCGAAGCCTGGGACGCGGGGGGACTCTACCAGGTCGGAAATTTCCCCTCCTACGGACGCTGGATGGAGTGGAATGGAAAATATCGCGACTGCGCGCGCCGGTTTCTCAAAGGCGACCCCGGCACCGTGGGCGAAATGGTCCAGCGCATCATGGGCTCGCCCGACCTTTATGCCGCCGCCGGCCGCAAGCCCACGGCCTCGGTCAACTTCATCACCTGCCACGACGGGTTCACCCTGCGCGATTTGTTTTCCTACAACGAAAAACACAACCTCGAAAACGGAGAGAACAACAACGACGGGGCGGATGACAACAACAGTTGGAATTGCGGCGTCGAGGGGGAAACCGGCGACCCGAAAGTGCGGGCACTGCGCCTGCGCCAGTGCAAGAACGCGATGTTGCTCCTGCTCACCAGCCAGGGGGTTCCGATGATCTATATGGGCGATGAATGCGGGCGTTCCCAGCGCGGCAACAACAATGCCTACTGCCACGACGAGGATTGGAACTGGCTGCACTGGAACCCCGACGACGAGGGGCTCGAGATGTTGCGCTTCACCCGGACCCTGATCGCCTTCCGGAAAGCGAACCCCGCCTTTCGCCAGCCGGAGTTTCTCACGGCCCGTGACCAGGTTGGAAGCGGCTACCCGGACATCAGTTGGCACGGGGTGCTGCCATGGCGCCCGGATTGGACCGTTTCCAGCCGCTCCCTGGCCTTCATGCTTTGCGGCCGTCACGGAGAAGCGATCGGTGGCCCCCCGCATTTTTTCTACGTGGCCTTCAACATGTTTTACAAGCCGCTGCCGTTTGTGCTGCCGGTGCTCCCGCGGGGGATGTCCTGGCTCAGGTCGGTCGATACCGGGCTCCCCGCCCCGGATGACATTTGCGACTCCGGCGGGGAACAGGCATTGCCGGCCCAGAAGCAATATGTCCTCCGGGAATGGTCGGGGCTCCTGCTCGTTGGGAAGTAATCCAGGGAGGATTTCCCGCCCGGGGAACAAGGCGTTTTCATTTAGCCTGAACTTCGAGGGATAAACCTAAAAAGGAAAATGGAACTGTCGAAAATCGGGCAGTGTATTGAATTGCAAGGTATTGAGCATGAATCGGTAATCACCTGGAAGATTCATCTCGGAGCGATGGGAATTCGCTTAAAAT
>Ga0172380_10007895_pt1 | contig 11820 bp, 17 predicted proteins | sample Leawe162metaG_FD_119747 | JGI IMG/M metagenome (GOLD analysis project Ga0172380, IMG submission 119747) | Leachate microbial communities from a municipal landfill in Southern Ontario, Canada - Leachate well 162 metaG | ecosystem: Engineered > Solid waste > Landfill > Unclassified | place... | reverse complement strand
GGGGGTACTGATAAGAGTGCCGTTTTGACCATCCGGATGACGACATTATTTTGTTACAGCGGCTTAGCATTTTCAGACGGTTCACCTGCCAATACGAATTCCCTGCAGGGAACCGATGACCCCAAAGGCGCTCAACAGCCAGAGAATCACTGCAATAATCACCACGGCATTCAAAATTTTCTTTATGGTCTGTTCCATCGGTATGTAGGTGTTGATCAGCCACAGAATCACCCCAACGACAACCAGAACAATTATTAATTGCATCAACGGCATGGTTTGCTCCTTTCCTTTGGCGTAGTTGGCGGCGTCTGGCCGAGCGATGGCGCCACGGCAAGCGCCCCCCCTGAGTCAAGCGCTGGGGCACGGATAGTCCGGGCCTGCTTTGCTGACGCCTGCCTATCGGCCTGATTTACCGTTTTTATAATTTCAAATTGCCCCGGGGCCGAGAGTTTTTGCGCGTGGCTCTGCTCAACCCCCCAGACAAAAACAACAAAGGCCGGCAGCAAAGGCATAAACATCAAAAATTTATCTGGTTTCATTTCATCTCTCCTCGTGATTACAAGGTTCTTTACGTGTGTTCATAACCGGATGGCAGATTTCGATTTCCCCTATTCCCGTCCGATGAAGACTTTGGTAAGAAATTATTTCGCAGGGCTTTTCAAGAAGGTGCATCGCCCCGCGCAGCACCTGGAAAAACTTCGTTTCCATATGCTTTTCAAGGTTCTTTCGGCTATCCCATTCTTCAAGCAGACAGAGGAGCTGTTCATCCTCCATGCTGTGAAAAAAATCGCACCGCAGGCATCCCTCTGCAGTCCTGATGGGACCGAGCAGCCCGGTAATCGCCTGAGAAAGCTCCAGGCGTTTCTCAGCCGGTACCTTCATTTGCATAATGAGAAGGATCATAGCAAGACGTATTGGCAAAACACATGCCGACAGATGAAAGGATGCAACAATTGCTATTTAGACTTTCATAACAATTGGTTAGCCGAGGCAGGGAACAAACGATGCGATTAGCGGAAACTGTTTGGCCTCCATATGTGGTGAATCCCTCAATATGTGGAGGCAGGGGTTGAGGGAAGTGGTTGAAACATTCCACCCTTATCAGCCATTTTTTCTTCCCAAGACCAGCAGCACAATGCCGCCCACAAGGCAAATTCCACCCACCACCGGCGGCAACGGAAGTGTTCGTGTCTTCTCAGCCGTCATCTGGATGGGACCGAGATCAACGACTTTCTCTCTTGTCGTGTAGCTAATGCCCTGATAGGCAAAGGCCACGATCCCTAAAGCGATGAGAATGACGGCCAGCACCGTGTATGTTTTCATTTCATTCCTTTCTGTTATCAGTTTGAGTTAAAGTATTTAAAGTACTTAAAGTGCCTCATATGAATGTTTCATTTGATCAGAAAGTACCGCAACTTCAAGCACTTTAGGCATTTCAAGTACTTTAGGCAGAGTATCAACGTAAAATCTGCCAGGATCAGGTTCTCTAAAATAAGGGCTCAAGACTCAATCCCTCTTTCCCGCAGGCTACAAGCTAGCCACGCCGCCCCTGGATGACGTTAAGCAGCACAACAATAATGGCAACTACCAGCAGGATATGAATAAAGCCTCCCATGGTGTAACTGCTGACCAGTCCCAGCGCCCACAGAATTATCAGTATAACTGCGATCGTCCACAACATATAATCCTCCTTTTGTTCAGGGGCCGTTATGAAATAACATGGCCATTTTTCAATTTCGTTACGGCTCTTTATACCCCTCAAGGGGGTACTGAAAAGAAATCCTAATATTGGCTCAAATCCTGAACTGCATCCACTACCATCCCGGTCCCTACCGCAATCAACAGGATATCGCTTGCCACGCGCACGAAACGGTGATGCGCAGGCGGCGGCCCAAGCTCTACAATGACCTGGGGCGGCAGATCATAGAAGATAACCTCCCGGGGCAGCCGTCGGCCAACCTGCCATTTTCTGGCATGCCCGCGGGGCACGCAGCCGTTGTTGCTCCTGACCAGGCCCGGCGGGCAGTGGCCGGAACGATACTGCTCCGTATAGTAGCCGCGGATCACGTTCCGGTGCTGGTCCCCGAAATAGGTGTTCCTCCTCCCGCCGTCCCCATCCCTGCCCCTGTCGTCAGAGCGCCGGTCGTCATGCTGCCGGTTGGAATCCTCATGTCTGTCCTGCCTTTCACTCTGTTCGTGTTTGCCGCCTTTATTGCCGTTGCCGGCCCAGGATGGCTTTTCCGCCAGGGCAGTGCCGGTGGTGGCCAGTATCCCGGCGAGGGCGAGAACCAGGATGCTGCTCTTCCGCATGCTAATCTTCCGCATAATCATCTCCACATAAAAAGTTGCCAACAAACCCACTGGCTTGAATCTCTGAACAGGCGGGAGGTCCTCTCACTGCCGCTGCTCCCCGGATCAGACGTCCGGGGAGAGCAAGAGTGGCTTGACGACGAGCCCAGGGAACACATTCCCTTACTTAACGCGCATGGAATTTTTGACCGAGGTCACACCCTTGACGCTACCTGCAACTTCGACCGCTCTGTTGATATCGGCCTGGGAATTGACGAAGCCGCTCAACTGGACCACTCCCTTGAACGTTTCGACGTTGATTTCGCTCGACTTCAGTGAATCATCCTGGAAAATTTCCGCCTTTACCTTGCTGGTAATGACCGAGTCGTCAACATACTCTCCGGTTCCCTCATGCTTTGCCGTTGATGCGCAGCCCAGCAGAGAAGAAACCAGCAGAATGGCGAGAAAAAGGTTAGCGAACCGATTGAATAGTTTCATAATAATTCTCCTTGTGTGTCACTTTTTTTGATTTTTATCTTCCCAACCCCCTTACTGTGATTTCAGGGAGCGTACGTTGCCTTCTTATATCCGGCCCATGAGCAGCAGGATGATCAGGATCAGCACTATCAGGCCCAGCCCGCCGCTCGGGTAGTAACCCCACCCGCGGCTGTGAGGCCAGGTGGGTAATGCACCCAACAGCATCAGTATTAAGAGGATAAGCAAAATTGTTGAGATCATAACGTTCCTTCCTTTGGAGGCTGTTAACAGCCCTCCACCTTTTTCTCCGCCTTGGACTTCTCGATTGTTATGTTGTTGGTCACATTTTTCACGCCGTGAACATCCTGCACGTATTTGGTGACCAGATCCTTTTCAGCCGCGTTTTTCGCCTTGCCCTCCAGGGTTACCATGCCATTTTTCGTCTCGACCCTGGTGTCAAGGGCGCTGGTAGAGCGGTGATACATTAACGTCATCTTGACCAGGGCGGTGACGGAGGCGTCATCAATTGATTCGCCCACGGCCTCCATTTTTTGACCCATGGTTTTTTCGTCCGGCTTACCGGCTGTCTTTGGCAGGGTCATCTCATTTTTTACGCCTTTAACCCCTATGATATCCTTGACGTATTCAGACGTCAGATCCTTCTGTGCCTGGCTATCTGCTTCGCCTTGCAGGGTTACGATGCCCGCTTTGGTGTTAACCTGAGTCCTGGCGCTCACGTGCCGATGGAACAAAAGCGCTGCCTTAACTTTCATGCTTACCCACGCATCCGAATCCTCGGCAGCGGGTTCACCTTTGAGTTCCAGCTTGTTTTCCACGCTTTTGACCCCGGGCAGGTTTGCCACGGTATCCTGGGCCAGAGATTTGTGGCTCTCTTCGGCGACTGTCCCGGTCAAGGTGACGACACCATCCAGGGATTCGATTTTAACGGCATCGTCCTTGAGGTATGTCGTAAAGACATAGGACTTCTTGGCCGCTGATTCGATACTCTCATCCGTCCCGGTCGCGGCCCCGAATACAGGGCCGCCGGCCACCAGCAAAGCAAAGGCAACTACCAGCAAAGCTACACGATACATTGGTTTCATTAGTACTTTCTCCTTTCTTATTTTTATTGTGTCCTGAAACAACACCTTGCGTTTCTCCGAAGACACCCTCATTTGCATGATGACCAGGATCATAACAAATTGTAATGGCAAGAAGCATGCCTGCAGACGATAATATGCGCAGAGATAAAATTAGTCTTTAATAACAGATGATTAACTCAGAAGAGGGAACAAAAGAAGAAGGCCGGCGGGATCTGCTTGGCCTCCATATATGGTGGCGCCTCAAAATGTTGAGGAAAAGGAAGATGGAAATTGGTCCTGAGGTCGTTCATGATGCTTCATCACAAACGACCCAACAACCCTATTTTCTCTGAGACTCGATCCTATTTTTCCACGACTTCCTCAATCTGGCCGATTTTTTCCTGGACTTTGCCCTCTAAATTTTCGACTTTGCCCTCGGCTTCCAGATCACGATTCTTGGCTGCTTTCCCGACGATCTCTTTGATCTTGCCTTTCACTTGATGCATCTTGCCTTCTGTTTTGTCTTTTGTGCTTGATTTCATGTCATTCTCCTTGTCTGCTCTTGGTTGACCAGCGTCAATCACTCATTGCATCAACGCCATAATATTTCTCCTTTCCAGCCACGGATTGAAGGAGAAGAGATACTTTTCTGTTGCCTGTCAGGTGGCGGTTTCCCGCAGGTCCCGGAGCCATTGCTCGGCAGCGGCATAGTCCTGAAACGGCTTGACGATGCACACGTCCTCGAGCAGGATCTCAAGCATGCGTATCATCCCAAAGCCAAATTCACTGGAGACCACCACCGCCGTGGGGCCGAGCACGGATTTGCGGCCGAAGTTGGTGAGCATAGACACGATTTCGCGGGCCTGGGCGGAAGACCAGGTCGGCGTCGCGGTGCGAGCGTCGATCAACTCGCGGTAGCTCAGGCCTCCGGCAAGGCGCTCGGCAAGCAGATGGGTCCGGACTTCCTCCCACCCGATTGAACCAGCGGCGATCGCCACCATGTAGCCCTGATCGTGGTCAATGGTGCTGATAATGGTCATGTTATTTCGTAACGGCTCCTTGTATACCGGTTGTCGAGTCTCAAAAAGCGCCGTCATTCCCGCAATGCTGTTGAGCGGGAATCCAGGATCTTTGCTGGATGCCCGATAATTCGGGCATGACGATAAACGGTGCTTTTGCAATTCCCAAGTCCCTTATATCGGGCCCAACAGCAGCAGGATGATCAGGGTCAGCAGGATCAACCCGCCGCTCGGGTAGTAACCCCACCCTCGGCTGTGAGGCCAGGCTGGTAACGTACCCACCAGCAGCAGAATCACGACAATGATCAAAATCCTGCCGATCATAACGTTCCTCCTTTGTATTGCACTGGCTCCCTGCCGGCTCAGGTCCGTCACGCGACGGAGCCGGGGAAGCGGTCCTCCGGCCTAAGCAGTGGTAACAAAATAATATCCTCAGCCGGCTGGTCAAAGCGGCATTTCACTTTAAGTACTTTAGGCGCTCAAACCGGCAACAGGCCAGCATCTGAGGTTGTGGATTAATTCATTGGAATTACGTCACAACATCAGGTGGTTCTGAGGTTATTTCGCAACGGCTAATTGGTCTTGGACTCTTCGATGGATATGTTGTTGACCACGCCTTTCACGCCGTAAACATCCTGCACGTATTTGGTGACCAGATCCTTTTCAGCCGCGTTTTTTGCCTTGCCATCCAGGGTTACCAGGCCATTGTTCGTTTCGACATTGGTGTGCAATGCGCTGGTAGAGCGATGATACATTAACGTCATCTTGACCAGGGCAGTGATGGATGCGTCATCAATTGATTCGCCCACATCACCCATTTTTTCGCCCATGGTTTTTTCGTCCGGATTGCCAGGCGTCGGTGATACGGTCATCTCATTTTGTACGCCTTTCACGCCTTCGACATCCTTGACGTATTCCGTCGCCAGGTCCATTTGGGCCGGACTGGCGGCTTCACCGCGCAAGGTGACAACCCCATCCTTGACTTGCACGTCAGTTTTGCTGGTGCTCAGGTTGCGATGAAACAACAGCGAGGTTTTCACTTTCATGCTGACCCACGCATCTAAATTCTCGGCAACGGGTGCATATTTGATTTCCAGCCGGTTTTCCACGCTTTTGACTCCGGGCAGGTTTGCCACGGTCTCCTGGGCCAGGGATTTGTGGGACTCTTCGGCGACTGTTCCTGTCAGGGTGACGACACCATCCCTGGACGTGATTTGAATGCCATCGTCCTTGAGATATGTCTTGAAAACATACGACTTCCTGGCCGCTGATTCGATACGCTCATCCGTTGCAGCCGCGGACGCGAAAACAGGGCCGCTGGCCGCCAGCAGAGCAATGGCAATTACCATCAAAGCCAAACGATACATTATTTTCATAAATGAGTTCTCCGTGCTGATTTTGTTATTTTTCCCCCACCGTTGCCGTAAGCCTCTCCCTTGGCAGGGGAGAGGCTTCCTTCACTAAACTACATTTTTTTGGCAGAACTGCGGCGGCGGGCGACGCCGGCCAGACCGGCCAGCCCCGTACCCATGAGCAGCATGGTGGCCGGCTCAGGAACGGGAGCTGCTGCGTTGTTCTCTGCTACGTAACCTGCAACAAAGTACGCCGCGGCCCCCGTGTAATCATTCCAGCCCCAATTATTGTCATTATATCTGCCGTCCAGGGCCATGCGGGGCTCGCTCGCATTGCCGTTTGGTTCCCCATTACCCCAATATTGGAAAAAAAACGGCTCGCTTGTGACCCATGCCCATGCACCGGCTTCATACATCCCGCCGATGTAATACTCGACCAAGCTTCCATCGGCTAGACCAAGCAGGGTGGTAATAAAGTTCTGTTCATCAAGGGATGTTATGGTGGCCAGATCCCATCCGGCCCCCCTGCTTTGCGTAGCCAGGCGTGCGCTGTCCCAGGAAATACTTCCTGAACCAACCACTTCATACTGATGGCCGTTGCTGCTCCATGTCATGGGGGTGGCACTGCAGACACCCGTTCCTCCAAGCATCACCCCCATGCCGATAACAGCCAGGGCCAAACCTTTTGCTATTACTTTTTTCATTTATCTTCCCTCCAATTTGCTTCATTTTTATTCCCGCTTTTGTCTTAAAATCTTTCAAAGAGTGATTGACTAAAGTGTCACCTCTCCATATTGACCTCCTTTTCCACAGTGTCCTCCTTTACCCGACGAAACCTCCGTCGGTACACATGACGCCGTTGGCATTTCCGGAGGGGAAGCAGCCGACGTTTTCGCAGTTTTTTGCTCCGTACCCATGAGCAGCATGGTGGCCGGCTCAGGAACGGTGAGGGGAACGGAAAGCCCGCATGGCCAGTTGGCTGCGGGCTCGGCTGAACTTTGCAGTGGCTCGATTAACTATTTCGTTTCGGTCGTGGTGGTCGTGGTTTTGGTCCGCTTCTCTTGCATCAGGGGTTTTTGAGTCGTTACCGAGGTTTTCCGAACCACCACTTTGTCAGCGATCATTTGATCGCCTTCCTGGGTGTAGTAAACCGTCACCGGCAGGCCGGACTTAACAGTCTCCATGGAGACGGGATTACCCATGTCGTCAACATAGGTTGTGCTTTTGGTGTAGGTGTATTTGGTCGGAGATGTGCTGGTTTCCGATCGAACCACCAGGGTGTCGGGGCTCACCTCGCTAATCGTTCCCATGGTTTCCGTTGTAACCGTTTTGACAGTCACATCCGTATGTTGAGCAAATGCCCCACATGGGGTAATCAAAACTGCCAATGCAAATACCAGCGGCATCATTTTTTTCATGGCGTTATCCTTTTTTGTAAAATTTGTGTAACTGTTCCGATTGGTTAATCTGCGGTTGAACTTGGTACTGGATCGACTCACTATTTACTACTTTCAGTCGTTGTCGTGGTGGTCTGTTCCTGGACCACCGGTTTTTCGGTCGTCGTCGTGGTTTTCCGAACCACTTCTTTTGAACTGCAGGCCCCAATTGTGGCGGCGATCATCATGAGAAGTAATAAATAGGGAATAAAGATTTTTTTCTTTTTCATAGCGGTTAATCCTCTCTGTAAGCGAGTGTTAAAAAAATGGGTTGTTACACCTTTTCTTTTGGGATGAAGGGAAATAACTCAACGAAGGCCTATAACTTTTTGGATCTGGACCAGCTTTTCTTGAATTTCCCCGTCAAGATTTCCGTTTTTTTTGGGCTGAAGGGAAATAACTCTACTAATGCCTAGAATTTCTTTGATCTGGACCAGCTTTCCTTGAATTTCCTCGTCAATATTTCCGATTTCTCCTTTGGTCTTCAAATCACGACGACACCGACCACTTCCCCGCCGGTCTCCCTGGTCTTGCCTTCCGCGTTGTGTGTGCTTGATCTCAATTGGTCTTCCCCTCCTGTTTGATTTCGGTTTATGATTCTGTTGTGTTTTCCGGCTCACCGCGCAGCTCACTTTTCTGCATAAACTCATGAGCAAGAGACATGCCGGCAGAAAAATGCTGCCGGAAATGAGAAATAAATCTTTTATTAACAACGGATTAAGTGAAACGGCGGGAACAGGGAAAAAGCGTGCAGAAGGTATCCGGCCTCAATATGTGGCGGGATCCACATCATGCTGAGGGAGATGGGGAGGGGGTTCAGCCGGTAATCGGCATTCAGGAGTCAAGGGTGTGAGACCGTCATTCCGGCACTCTGTTTAGTCCCCGCTTGACGGGGGTGCTTGAAGCCGGGAGCCAGTCCATCAGGTGGATGCCAGCTAACCCCCATCTCCGCAAGCGGGAACAACGAACAATGAAAATCTCGTACCGCAGGAGCGGGCCTTGCCCGCGATAGAGATCGCCGCAATGCCACGGAGGTCGCGGGCATGGCCCGCTCCTACGCCCTGCCTGCACAGCAAAACAGACAAACGACTTTCATATAAAAAACTTGCCGGCATGCCGGCAGAAATAAACGGTACTTTTATAACTTCGGAAGTCCTTTAAAGTGAAAAATTTTATCTGATCAGGAAGTGCGTTGCCGGTCTCGTTGTTCAAGTTCCGCATTCAATGTGTTGAGCGCCGCCTGGGCCTCTTTGAGCACGGTAATATCTTCGAAGGTGATCACCACCCCGTCGATCACATTGTTTGTGGTGCGATAGGGACGGGTCCGTATGCGGTAGAAGGCGCCGTCCTTGCTCCGCACTTCCTTTTCCTTCATGCCGAGGTTCTGGAGAATTTCATGGGCATCCGCGGCCAGGTCCATGCCGATTAAAGAGGTGGCAAAATGGCTGATGGGGCGGCCGAAATCGCTGCTGGCCAGGGGAATGATCTCCAAGGCTTTGGGGGTGAACCTTCTGACGCACAGATCAATATCAAGGAAAATAGTGGCGATCTCTGTACTGTCGAGCAGATTTTTCATGTCATCATTGATCTTGGACAACTCGTCGATGCGGCTCTGCAGCTCAGCGTTGACCGTGGCGGCTTCCTCGTTCAATGACTGGAGTTCCTCCTTGGAGGTCTCCAGTTCCTCATTGGTGCTCTGCAGCTCCTCATTGGTGGATTGCAACTCTTCGTTGGTGGATTTAAGCTCTTCATTGGCGGTCTCAAGCTCTTCGATGGTGGTTTGCAGATTTTCCTTGGTGTAGCGCAACTCCTGTTCGAGGGTCTCCACAGTAGCGTTTTTTGTGCCTGTACCTGACTGCTTGAAGTTGCTCTTTTTTTTCAGGGGATTATCAATTTCCTTAAAAATGACCATCAGCAGGCCGCGCAAGGCTCTGTGTCCCAGGACCGGCTTCACGATCAGATCAATGGCGAGATGACCGCCGTTGTGCTCAATGGCTACCCCTTGCCGGACAAATTCCTGCTGGTTGGACGCCACTTTGCGGATGGCGGCCTCCAGGTCCATTTTCAGGCCGGGGCGCGCCATTTCCAGGATATTGACACTGGCTTTGCCCATGGCCGGTTCCAGGTACCTGCCGGTGCGGCCATGGACATAGATGAGGTTGCTCGCCTCGTCGATAATGACGCAGGGAGGGGCGTTGACCTGTTGCAGAATCGTTTCGACCAGTTGGAAGGCGCTCAGCTCTTCCGCCTTTCTGATGGGTTCCAACAGTTCCGGTTTCGCACTCTCCTTTATGGCGGGAGCCGCCGGAAGTTGCATTACCTGCCGGGCGTCAGCAGATAACGGCTTGCGCCGGTATATTTTCCATTTCCTGTCCGCCATGGCGAAGAGGTCTTGGGCCTGACCAATGCTTTCCGAGGTCCCGAGAAAAAGAATGCCGGCCGGTTTCAGACTGTAGTGGAAAATGGGTATGAGCCTCTTCTGTAATTCCGGGCCGAGGTAAATGAGCAGATTGCGGCAGCAGAGCAGGTCCAGTTTGGTAAACGGCGGGTCCTTGATAATACTCTGCACGGCAAAGACCACCATCTCCCGGATCGATTTTTTAATCCGGTACTGATTATCCTCCTTGGAGAACCAGCGCTTCAGGCGGGCAGCGCTCACGTCCCCGGCGATGCTGGCCGGATAAATCCCGGCCCGGGCCGCAGCCACGGCGTCCTCGTCAATATCGGTGCCGAATATCTGGACGTTGAGGCGGCGGCCCTGATCCTCCAGGACCTCCTGCAGGAGGATGGCAACGGAATAGGCCTCCTCGCCGCTGCTGCAGCCGGCCACCCAGACGCGCAGGGTATCGCCCTCCGGCTTGCCCTTGAGCAGTTCGGGCAGGATTTTTTCCCGAAGCGCCTCAAAGGCTTGAGCGTCCCGGAAAAAATTGGTCACCCCGATCAACAGTTCCTTGAACAGGATGTCAATTTCAACCTCGCTTTTCTGGAGATAGGTGACGTAGTCCTTGACCTCGTCGATCAGGTGGACGTGCATCCTCCTTTCCAGGCGCCGCAGGATCGTGTTTTTTTTGTAGAGGGAAAAGTCGTGTCCGGTGCGGGTGCGCAGGAGGATGCAGATTTTCTGCAGGGCGTCGGGCATTCTCCCGTCATCGGCCAGAATCGCTGCCGTGGTTTTATGGACCGCGTGGCGCAGGTATTTGATCAGCTGCCCCGGCATTTCGCCGGGCGGCAGGACATAGTCGGCAAGCCCGGTGGCAATGGCGCTTCTCGGCATGCCGTCATATTTGGCGGACCCTTGGTCCTGCACCATCACCATGCCGGCCTCGCCCTTGATCGCTTTTACCCCCAGGGTGCCGTCGCTGCCGGTGCCCGAGAGAATGATGCCCACCGCATTGGGCCCCTGGTCCTGGGCCAGGGAGCGGAGAAAGCTGTCAATCGGCAGATTGACGCCGCGGGGCCGGCTCAGTTCCAGGAGCTGCAGGGTGCCGTGCAGGATGGAGAGGTTCTGGTTGGGCGGGACGACATACACCGTGTCCGGCTCCACCCGCATCCCGTCCGTGATCTGCAGGACCCGCATCGCTGTGCGCTTCTGGATCAGTTCGGGCATGATGCTGATATGGGTTGGATCGAGATGCGGGATCAGAATAAAGGCGAGCCCGGCGTCAACCGGCATGGCGGCAAAAAATGTTTCAAAGGCCTCCAGCCCCCCGGCCGAGGCGCCTATCCCGACAACCGGCAGGGTCGTCCTGGGCCGGACGGCGTCTTCGCCGGAAGCCGGCAAGGCATCGGCGCTGGTTTTATTTGGGGGGGGTACGGCCTTTTTTGTCCCGGCAGTCTCCCCGGGGGCGCCGATCCTGGATTTTTTCTCTTTTCTGGAGGGCATGTTCAACTCCGGCAACTATAAGGTCGATAGTCTGAAGGGGTTCAGGGTAGGCCTGCTTGGGTCCCCCGGCTGCAACTGTTTTTGCTAACCCAAAACAAACAATGAAAGTCTCGCGGCGTAGGAGCGGGCCATGCCCGCGACCATCGGCATTGCGGCGGTTTCTATCGCGGGCATGGCCCGCTCCTTCTATGAGCCGACTACTGTCAAGCACTATTTCGTTTCGCCTCTGGATTATTTAAACCGTCGGGTTGAGGAGCGCAGAGACCATAAAGATCTCGAAGC
>Ga0172380_10007894_pt1 | contig 11822 bp, 16 predicted proteins | sample Leawe162metaG_FD_119747 | JGI IMG/M metagenome (GOLD analysis project Ga0172380, IMG submission 119747) | Leachate microbial communities from a municipal landfill in Southern Ontario, Canada - Leachate well 162 metaG | ecosystem: Engineered > Solid waste > Landfill > Unclassified | place... | reverse complement strand
GTCAATGTGCTTAATTTCAATCTTGCCATCGCTGGCAATCTTCCACCAGGCGTCGAATGAGTGCACCCACGTTTCAATGTATTCCTTCAGCGCCGTGATATTCTCCACGGTGATCCCGTTGTGTAGCCATGAGTTGGTCGTGCACCAGCCTTCGAAGTCCCCGGAGTCGACCAGGGTCAACCCGGAAGTAGTCAAGACCGCCGCCAGGGCCGTGACCGGATTCGAGGTGGCCGCGATGGCGCTGTCATGCGACCAGCCGGACATGTACGGCGAGAACATCGTGTTCCCGCCCCCGCCACCGACGTAGTTCTCATCCGAGAAAGCCCCGTCCGGGTCGATCAGCTTGTACATCTTCCAGTACATCTCCACGCCGCCAATCTCGATCCACGGCATAGCTGAATCCAAGCTACACGCGCAGCCATCGTCCGGGGCGAAACGCACGGTCGTCGCAGTTGTCGCGGTCACGCGAACGAGCTGGTACGCAAAGGCCCCCGTTGCCGTGACCTTGCCGGCCAGCGTGTCGCCCACATAGATCGAAACGCCCGTCCCGCTGCCGATGGTGATATACCCGGCCAGATAGTACGAGCAGTCGTTCTCCACCACGGCAGGCCCGCCCCCGGCTCCGACAGCATCCACGATTGTTAGCACCCCAGCGCCGCCGGTGTGCGTCCATTTGTTCAGCCATACGGTATGCCCGCCGCCCCAGGTCTCACCCGAGTCAACAGAGGTATATCGCCAGGTTGATGCCTGGGGAACGGTCCCGAGCAGGCCGACAAATTCCTGGATGCAGTTCAGGATGAATTCGTTTTCCTTTCGCTCCCAATCATCTACCGTGGCCACGATGGTATCAGCCAAGACTGTGCCACCCGGTTCATAAGCATAGACAGTGACGGTTGACCCGCGAATTTTGCGGTTCGTGTCATTGGCCATGATCGTCTTGAATGTTTCAAGGGTGTCGTCGATGGTCAAGGTAAACCCGCCGCGCTCGTAGGATCGATCAAGCCCGACGGATTGCTGGATGGGGGTTATGGCCGACAGCTTCCGTTCCCATTGCCCGCTGGCATCGTCAACGTATTGGTTGGCAATCAGATGATCTCCGTCAGGGAAGGACAGCTTGACCTTGACCAGCCGGCTCATTTAACGCTTTCGGTGAAGTGGGCTGTCACATCCCACTTATCGGTCGTCACGTATGTCGGCGGCTCCAATTCCAGGACGCCGAAATACGCATACCCGCTTGAACCCGTCGGGCTGAAAACAACATGGCCATTTCGGGCCGCTGCCTGCATGGCCTCCAGCTGTGAATCGCTGATATTCGTGAAGCGGATCTCCATGTAGCGCCGCTCCCAGCGAGTGTACACGCGGGGAATACCCGACAACCCGCCGGTGCTCTTGACCATCCCCAATTCCTTGTTATTCGGGAAGCGCTTGTTGTAGTTCTTCACGAATGCCAGGGGGGGCGCGCCGATCAGGAACGCTTCGCCGATTTGCAGGGCCAGGGATGAGTTGAAGTTCACCCTGACGCGCCAGTAACGGTATGCCTGGGGGCTGGCCAGCAGATGATATGCCGGGGTGAGCGCCGAGGCGTTGACAGTCAGAGCCGCGCTGATGTCCGAATACCCGGTTGTCGTGCCACCCTCCAGCCATGCGCCGGCGTATGAATCGGCCGAGTCGTCGATGTTATCGGTTGTCAGGTTGTGGCCAAGCAGGACGATCCCGTAGACGATATTTGCATTCCCAGCGCCAAGGTCAAAGCTGAGTTTCCGATCATAGCCGCTCGCTGCCGTTTTGAATAGCGTCCGTTGGTCCCGGTCTGTTGCAAACGCAGCCTCATACCCCGTTGCGCTATCCGTGCCGCCCAGAACGCACGTTGGCCGCGCCATGGGTACTTCGTAGGTGTCGAGTAAAAACGGGGCGTACAAAAGGTTCGTGCTGATTAAGGTGCCGTGGCCCGTAGTGCCGCCTGAAACTGCAATGCCTCCGAGTGCCATCAGTGTCCCTCCACGGCTGACCGCAGCCCGCGCACGTTGCCCCTGAACGCTTCCAGCCAAGCCTCGGCAACCGATATGGGCGTGATTGACCCATTCAGCGCCATGCTGACGTTCACGGTTTTGCCCTGAGCGCCCGAGTTCTGCGCCTTGGGAGTAATGACAACCGATTCCCCCTGATGCGCCTGAATGAGCGTGTCCTGGGACAGCCTGGGCGAATAGAACCCGCTGGCCGCCTGAACATCAGCCCCGCCCTTGCCGCCGGTGTATGTCGTGTCGGGGTTGAACTTGCCCGATTCGCCATTCAACCGGCTGAAGGCATCGGTCGTCGCGTCAATGGCTGAAGGGAAAGCATTGCGGAATATTTCCACAAGCTGATTCAGCGCATCGCTCATGTCGGAGAAAATCTCCTCTTGGCTCTTGTACTGATCCAGGTTGACGCCCTCAGCCTTGGCCTTGTCAATGAGCGCTTGTGTTTCCGCGTCAATGGCCAGCCCGTACTCGTTCTGCAGGAACACGAGGCGGGAGAGCATGGGCGCCAGCTCAATCAGCGATTCCTTCTCAGTGAAGCCCTTGGCAATCAGGGCATCGTAGGCATCGCGCCCGGCCTTCTCAAAGTTGTCGAACTCGGCCTCGGTCAGCCGGGATGCGTTGCTCATTCCGACAAGCGCATCGGTGATCCCCTCGATGCCGTCAATCAGCGTTTGGTTCTCGCCAACCTTTTTCTCATAGGCCAGCATATCCTCGAATACGCCGATAGTTGCATCGCTGAAATCGCCTTCCAGATAAGCCTTGTACCCGGTCAGTCCGGCGGTCATTTGCTCGTTGATGTATTCGGTGATCTCGGCAACCTCAATCCCACGGCTTGCCAGGTCATCGAATAAGGTCAGCAGGGAGTTGCTCCCGGTCGTGCCCAGCTCCTCGGCCTTGGAAATGAGCGCCTCGAACGAATCCCCGATTTCGTTTTGCGTTTCGGCCAGGGTGAGCTCGCCCCGGTCAAGTTCGCTCAGGATCTCCCGGATGCGCTGGGCGTACTCCCCGAAGTTGTCCATCGTGATGTCGGTCTGATTGATGATCTCGTCCAGCATGATGGACGTGGCCTCATGGACGGAGCCCGTTGCCTTGGCCAGGTCGCGCAACTGTTCCTCCAGTTGCTTGTTGAGCTTCATCCATTGGTTTTCGCGGGTGATTGCCTCGCCTATGCCGTCGCCAGCGAACGCCTTGACAATTGCAACGGCTATGCCAATGGCAGCCGACACGGCACCGATGATGCTCGTGACGCCTGTCAGCGTGTCTGTCAGGGAGCCGCCTTTCTTGCTCAGGGATTCCATGCCCTGGCTAAACATTCCAGCCGCACCAAGGGCATTGCTTATCTGCGAGGTGACGCCCTCGACATTCAGGCCCAGCGAGGAGAACATATCATCCACATAGCCGATTGCCCGTTGGATGGCCTGGAATTGAGATTCAAGCTCTTGCCATGAGCTCGTATTCTTTTCAACCGCGCCCGTCACTTCAGGCAATAGCCCCGCCCACTGGAGCATCCCGATATAGACGCCCTCGCCCACTGGGGTCAGCTCGCCCTCTGCGGTGATCAGTTCCTTGATCCGCTTTGTCAGCGCTTCCTGTTCCTCAGCGGCCTTCTGTGTTTCAGCGGTGAACTCGGGCATATAGCCGCCGACCCGTAAAAGCTGAACGTACAAGTCACGGCCGGCATCGGTTAAGCCGCCGGTAGCTGAACCAAACCTTTCCGTCCACTCGGTAGCCTTGCGCTCTGTTTCAGCCAGCTTCCTGGTTGCCTCATCTTCAGCCTTGATCTGATCGGCCACATTACTTTTCCGAATGATCTCGGCAATTTCCTTTTTGGTCTTGGCGTATTCCTTTTCAATTTCAAGGATTTTTTCTTCGCTCGCCTTGTCGCCAAGGGTGATCTCATCGAACGTCTGGCCGCCCTTAGCATGATACGCGGCCAGGGAACGGTCCATGGCCTTAGCAAGCGCTTCATGCTCGGCCCTCAGCCTCCGCACAAGGGATGCCTGCCCGGTCAACTCTGCGCTGATTTTTGACAAGCCCGAGAACGCCCCCAGCAGCGCCGTCCCGACGCCCTCCTTGAAATCGCTCCATTGGTTCCTGGCAGTTGTCAGTTGACCGGCCATCCCCTTCATGGCATCAGTGGAAGCCGTGAACCCATCAGCCATCATCTTTTGCATCAAGGCCAGCTTCTCGCTTTCGTCCTTGGTGTTCTTGATCTCCGGGATCAATGCGTCCATTTGCCGCCATTGACCCTGTAGCGCCTTCGCTATGGCCTCCATGTTGGATTGCATTGACCCGCCGAATATGTTGGTCAATCCAATGGCACCCTTGGTAGCGGCCTGCATTTGGTTAGTGCTCAGGCCAAGGTTCATCGCCAGCGTGGCGAGGGATTTCACTTCCTCATCCGTCACTCCCGTCATGGCCTGCATATTGGAAGCGAAATCGTCAATCAGCCCGCCGACAACCTGGACGGATTCCCCATGTGCCCGGAGCGTGGAATTCAGTTTGCTCTGTACCCGCTCGGCGTCTATCGCCTCGGTCACTGAATCCTTCAAGAAACTGATCGTGCTCCCAATGGCCACAGCCGCCGCGGCGTATTGCACCGCCATCTTGCCGATTGACCCGGCCAACCCGGTTGACGACTTGTTTGCGGTGACGGCGCCCTTGTCCAGCTTGTCCATCTCCGTATTGAGAGACTTGACATTTTGGACAGCGCCCTTGGCATCAAGCTCGATAAGCAATTCGAGTTTCTGTGCCATTACTTTCTCCTGGCCCTTTCCTCGGCCTTCTGCCGGTCAATATCCATGATGGCGCTGCGGATCATCTGGAAGCTGAAAAGGACGCGCTGCTTCATCTCGTACCCCTCAATGCCGGCATCATCCAGCATTGGGTAAAGTGCTCCGCTCTGGATATTGATTTCAGTGCATAGTTCATTGAATAGCCTGATAGAAAGCCTGTCGAAATCGGAAAGCCTTGCCGCGAATTCAGCGCTTCGGTCAGACCAGTCGCGCCACCAGTCAATCCACGCCTCTAGGTACTGGCCAAAAAAGAGGTATCTGTTTCCTCCGCGAACGCATCGGATTTATTGATCTTGGAAACGAGCCAGTTCAGCAGGTAACGCCCGCCGATGACGGTACAACCCATGAGCGCGTCAACGAACTTTTCATCATTCAGCAACTTGGCGTCGAAGGCAATGGGGGTGCCGTCTGAATCCTGCAGGTCCCGCCAATCCACGATCTTGGAAATGGCGGTCGCCTGCCGTTCCTTGGCAATGGCAATTTCGTCCCCCTTCAGGTCATCGCATCGCTTCTGCAGGGCGTACTGTTCACCGGGCAGTAGTTGCTTGATCTTTAATCCGAATTCGCCGGACGTGGCCGGGACTTTTACCCACCGGCCATCGTCCATAGCCTTCAGGACATTTCCGATTTTCAACGGCACTGGTCAGCCTCCCTTAGCTCGCCGGGTAGCCGGTCAGAGCGGCAACCTGATTGATGATCGAGGCATACGGCACAGCAGCAGTCATGCCCGTGGGCGCAGCGCTGGGCCGATAGATGCCAAACTTCACCGACACGGGGACCGGGGATTCCTGCGCGTACTCCGGGGCCTCCACGACATACAGCCCGGGCAGGTCCAGCTGGAAGGTGTACTTGCTTGTCTTGCCACTGATGACGGTCGAGCTTTCGCACTTGATCCGCATCTTGTACTTCGTGCCGGCGCTGAACGAGGTCAGGAAAGCGGCATTTGCGGTGTCCTTCTTGGGGAACTTCAGCGCGATGGTGAACTCGGGCGGGTCATCGCCAGGCTCATGCTCGGATATGCCTTCGTAGCCGGCGGTCACCGGCAGGGTGGTGTACTTGGGGTCGATGTTGATGTCGATGGCGCTCGGGTGAATGGCATCGCCGCCCGCAAAGTCAGCGCCGCCCTGGGCATTGATCGAGATGGTCGTGTTGACCAGCCTCCAGATCCCCAACCCCTCGCTCCCGTAAGTCAGATTGAGCGGGTCGCTCCAGGATGCAATGACCGTGCGATCGCCGCCGATGTCGGTATCCCACTGGAAGCCGTCATCGTAGAAAATCCGCAGGTTCTTGAACTTGAAGCTCGGGACGCTCTTAATCTCGTCGCCCTCGTCCCATGCCAGCGAGTGAAACACGCTCCCGATGATCGGATCAAACGTGAACTCATGCTTGACCACTCCAGATTCGGGAACGCTCGAAGTGTAGATGCCAAAGATGGACGCCAGGATGCGCTCCATGCCGGCCCAGTAGAACCTGCCCCCCAACGAGCCGCTCTGCTCGGGGAAGTCCATAGGATAGACGTTGGTCGGCAGATCGTGGTCGAACTCGTCTCCATCGTTGATCAGGTTCCTGTCACCCTTCGGCGGGTTGAAGCGCAGCAGGTAAATGCCGTGCCCGGTGCCCGGCTGGACCGCAGTGCCCCAAGTAGCGCCCTTGGCAAAACCGATGCCCCTTTCTCTTTTATTCAGTAGACTCATTTCGTAACCTCCCTAATAATCCACCCCTTGCGCGGGTGGTATGTCCGAATGAACTCAGGCGGCAGCGGCCGCTTTTCTTCCCGCCCCTCGACGACCTCGACGATCACCGGCGGCTTCTTGGTTCCCTTCTTGTATCTGCTCATGTCAAATCCCTCCAGTAAGTGAAGCGATAAGTGACGTGCAGGATGATGTAGTTCTGGACGTATTTCGACACGGAACCCGAATCCACATTGCCGGGCAATGAGGTGAGCGTCTGCAATAGCTTATCTTCCAGCGCCTCTTGCGAATCCAGCACGTCCAGGAAAGCGTCCTTGCGGTCGCCCCTGGCAGTCACCTTATAGGCCGTCCACAGCTCCACGACCTTCCGCTTTTCAACCCTGTCGCCGCTCAGTTCGACGACCTCAGCCGTCCCTACTTCCAGCCTGTACGCCTTGTCCATCTTTGAACTCGGCACCGCGTCGAAGTCGAACATATCGTCCGACATGACATAGCTCAGGCCTTCAATCGCCGTGATTAGCGCTTCAGTATGCGTTCTGAGGTCGCTCATCTGACCAGGCTCGACGTGCTGAAGGTCTCCGTGCCGTCAACCTCACCGCCCTCGTCCTCGTCGTATTTCAGGTGCAGGTTATCGAATTCAGCCTGGAATCGCTCGGCCATCTTCATGTACTTGATCCACCAGATGTCGTTATCGGCCTTGGCGAAATCGAAATAGATCAGCTCCAGGGTATGCGTGACAACGAGGTCATTGATCTGCTGGCCGTCTACCATGAGCGAAGCCCTGCGCCCCTTTTCCTTCAGCCTGCGCCTGATGTCATCGAATGCCCGTTCTATGATCTTGGAAAAGGTCGTTTCATTGTTCCAGCGGTTATCGGCCAGCTCGGGCGAATACTTCAGCAGGTCGGCGTCCACAACAGAGCAGTTGAGCGGGGTAAGGCAATCGTCGAATAGGAAGTTGGCCTGGTAGGTCGTGCCGCTGATGACGTACTTCAGCAGCAGCCTGTAATCCTCATCGGTATCCGTGTACCTCTCGGCAGCGGTGAACGTGGCAGTGATAGCCTTGGTCGTCCCGTTGATCGTGCAAGCCCGATCCGTCACCTTCTCATCCCCGTTTGACCAGTACATCGAAAGGGTGGCAGAGGACGGGGCCGTGAGCACCCCGTCCACCCACACCTTTATTTCAGGGATATAGGAGGAATCGAAAAGGGCTTCCGAATTGGTCAGCTTTACGCTGTGCATCAGCCTTTGTGCTTGTGACGGTACACGCGCTTGGTCTTTTCCTTTTCAACCTTGGGCTTCGGGGCCTCAATGACAGGCACCACAACCGGCTCCACCACCACGGGCGGCGCAACCGGCTCGGGCGCTTTTTGGACCGGCTTCTCAATGACAACCCGCTCTACCTTCACCTCGGGGGTGTTCAGTATCGGCTTGCTCTCGATGCGCCAATCCTTGTCCATCTTGTGCCCGTCCTCCCAAAGCTGCAAAGGAATCACCGCACGTTTCCCGTCCTTGCGAACGATGGTTATGCAGTCCCCTTGTCTACCCATTGGCTATCAGGAGAACCACGCTTTGAGCAGGCCGTTGCGGGCGCCGGTGTCCAGCATCTTGCTGCCGTAGACCATGAGACCCTTCACCGCCTTGGCGAATCTGCGCTCGGGTTCGTACATCTTCAGGGTGCCGAGCGGGATCTGCTTCGCCAGGACGATGCCCTGGTTAGTGCCGGCCAGGCAGTTGTGCACGGTTTCGGTCGAAGAGGTGCCGGTCATGTCCTCGTCCGTTTCCACGACGTTGTGGGAAACGTAGATGTTGAAGCCGGCGAACTTGCCGACATAGCCATTCAGGCTCACCTGATCGCCCAGGGCGGTCGCCCTGTTGGCCAGGTAGGCATTCATCTGTTCGAGGACGCGGGGGGAGACGACCAGGTAGCGGCCGTCCAGGGCAATCTTGGCGTCGGTCATCTTGCGGTACAGGGACAGGCACTCGGTGTAGATGTTCGAGCTGGAGATGACGGCGGTCGGGGTCTGGGTGTTCGCGGCGGCGACGCCGGTGTACAGGCCCAGGATGTGCGCGTCGATGTTGTCGCGCATGGCGTAGATGGCGCGGTCCATGTAAGCGTTCAGTACGTTCACGGGGACCTGCGCTTCGGTGATCGCATCGATCTGGAAGTTGAAATACTTCTGCTGGTCGATGGTCATGGTCTGATCAGTGCCGGTCGTGGTATCGGCAGCGGCATGGTCGCTGTCCTTGGTGTAGGTCTTGACGGTGATGCTGCCGGGCGTCCAGATTTTCACCGAATCGCCGGCCTGCTTGATGTCGCCTTCCCACAGATTGTTGCAAATCTGCTCGGCGACCAGGTACTTGTCGAGTTGATCGAGAATCCTGCGTGACCAAATGTCGGGAATAAAAGTTTCAGCCATTTTGTAGCCTCCTGATTTTCGTTACTTGATTAAACCGGCACCCATCTGTCGTTGGATTTCTTGCCAGTTTTTATCTCTCTCGTCAGGGGTCATGGCGTTGATCTCGCTCACGGTGAAATGCTTACTGCCAGGCTTCCACCCGCTCGCACCCTTGTTGGCGGTGCCGGGGATTTCCTTTGCGTCCTGCTTGAACAGGAAAGGCTTCTTCTCGCGCAGTTCCTTGAAAACATCGTCCAGGTTTTGCGGCGTGTCATTCTCGTCGAACTCCACCCGCTTCATCAGAACGTCGATATACTCGTCATCGAGCAGATCGTATTTCAGCGCGGCAGCCCTGAGTTCCGCTCTACGGACGCGATCCGTGCGGGCGCTCAGTTCCTTTTCCTTCTTGTCCAGCAGTTCCTTCAGCTTGCCTTCCTCTTTGAGCTTGGCGTCCTTGTCCTTGTCGGCCGTACTCTCGAAGGTTGACAGCTTGGTTTTCAGCTTCTTCAGTTCACCCAAAAGCTCTTTGTTCTTCGCCACGAGCCCTTCAACATTTCCCTCACCCTGCACTGCGGGATCGGGTTGCCCCTTAGAGGCATCAGTGGACGCATCCTGCCCAGCAGCCGCATCCTTATTTTCGTCAGGCATTCTTTACCCTCCTTGAAGGTATAGTTCTCTGTCGCTTCAAGGATGGGGCGAAAGGGTGTGGAGCGCTACGCTGTTTTATGCCGCTTTGCGCTGTGTGTGTAGGAGATTTCCACTAAAAGTTCCCCGCCTGACGGAATATTTGCGCCCAACGCTCGCGGGTGAAGGCCATAATTTCATCTATGATCTTTTGATCGAGGCCGAAAAATTCACGTTGCGGCATTTGAAAACCATAGCCGCGCCCTGACCTCATTCCGAAGTTGTGGACGCTGGCAATAGTGTACTTTGGTTCGCCCTCTGCATAGATGCGAATGAATATCCTGCCATCCTGATTGATCACCTCAAATTCAAATCCAGCCCGGGAAAGCATCTTACCGCTCGATGTCAGATTGACTTTCTTTGATTTCTTCCGCTTCGCATATTTTTCGTTGTACGGCTTGAATGCTACCCCGGCCACGTCAATGCCCTTCTGCGTCCTGGAAGTAATCCCGGTCAGCGCCTTGTCGGCAATCGTTTTCGTTGTCTTGGATTCAGGGTGCTGCAGTTCCATCAGGATGCGGTCCTTCATCCGTACCCAGGCGGCACGGCCACGGAATATGACGCGGGAGCTCATTTCCTGTTTATCTTGGCTACCTTGCCGTCCGGGACCTTGCTGATGCCCTGAATGACGAATGCCGATGGAATGACGGGAGCTCTTGCTGGGGTCATGGTGGGCGCCTTCAGAACGTGACGTAGGAAAGCAATTCTTCCCTCCACGGTTTCTATGTCGTAGAATTCCCCGGGCAGTTTGTCGCCAACAGTGATTTGCTTGTAGCGGGCAATCAGACTGTCCAGCTCGTCGAACATGGCGTAGGTATCGCTTTTTGAAACAACCAGCTTTGCATCGGCCAACTTGATGCCGGCAGCAAGGTCAGTTCCCAAAACAAGTATGTCCTCGGGAACCATGACGCAGCGGCAGTGATCACCGCATGAGGTATCCCCGCGCCCGGGCTCCGACCGCTCAGAAATCCATTCGGTATATGTCGCCGGGGCCATGCGCCCAAAGGCTTCGCACTCGGGGCATACCCGGTCATCCCCAATGGTCAACCATGACCAATGGTATTTATCCAATTCATCGTCAACGTCTATATTCAGATCAAGCGCCATTTGAGAACCCCACAAAGTAACCCAAGTCGGCAATTCTGCTGATGGTATTCGCCACCTTCTTCTTGATCTCGTTTTTCAGCGCGTCCCATTCCTGGCGGCCAGCATCAGATTGTAGGTATTCGTCAATCTGCGCCTCCCCAGCCCCGCGCTCAACCATGACGGCCAGCTTGACCTTGTACTTGGATTGCATGATCTTGGCCGCCTCGTCAATCTGCATGGCGAGGACGCCGAGTTCACTTTCCAATTTTTGAGCGAGTGTACGTGCCATACTCCGAGCCCTCCTTTAGCGCCTGGTTGACCTGTGGGCGAATCTTTGCCACTACTGCGCCACTTAGGGCAGCCAGCACCTGATCGTTCAATGTGGGGCGCGTGAACAGCCTCTCCACGGCTTCCCCAGCCTCATCCTCGATCAGCTTGACCTTCAGGCGGTAACCCTTGATCACTTCGCGCATAATTCACCCCTCACAGCTATCTCATCATCCCCATTCCCGACATTGTTCTTGGCCTGCCCCTGGGAGCACGTCCCGATGATGTTCAGCCATTTGATGTTCTTGGCCACCCGGGCGCACTCCTGGATGTACAGGAAATCGCTTTCGTACACGGGTACCGTCCATTCCCATGCCGCCTTTTGGTAGACGTCCCAGCGAACGAGTATATTCGGCCCGGCTATCTCGGCCACCTTCAGGATGCGCCGATTCCACAGGTAGGGCTTCGGCAGAACCGCGTCGCCCAACCGGCACTTGAAAATAATCATGTCGATTGACGGGTCGGCGGTAACAACGTCATGGATGCTCTGCACAAAATCGGGGCTGGCAATCATATCGTCATCGTCAAGCTGCATGACGTACTGGCCATTCACGCGGTCCCTGGCCCCATAGATCAAATAGCCCACAGCTGCAGCACGCTCCCTCCCCGTGCCAACGGGCTCAACCTTGGGCTTCAGTAGCAAATGCTGAATGTCATTGAACGTCTGCCCCCGCACGTTTTTGATATTCCGCTTCAGGCACTCAGGCCGCCCCGGATGTACCCGCGTCAGGATGGTCAGAAAGTGGTTCATGGATGCACCCCAATCAATTCAAAGTCCCTGCCCCAAAGGTGGCCCCGCTGCTGCCTGATGAAATACGTCTCGAT
>Ga0172380_10007893_pt1 | contig 11822 bp, 12 predicted proteins | sample Leawe162metaG_FD_119747 | JGI IMG/M metagenome (GOLD analysis project Ga0172380, IMG submission 119747) | Leachate microbial communities from a municipal landfill in Southern Ontario, Canada - Leachate well 162 metaG | ecosystem: Engineered > Solid waste > Landfill > Unclassified | place... | reverse complement strand
TTTTTTTCATTTAGAATAAAATAATTTTGGCAATACGCCCCGCAAGCGGGGTTTTTGTTTTGCGTAAAAATTAATTATTCTATTATGAAATCTAAAAACAACTCGATTTTTCTTCAAACGAGACATCGTTTAGATGTCTCAATTGCCATGAAATTATCTCAAGCCAAGCATTGGGCACAAGCCATCGCAACCACTGCCCATTATGTCTTTGGTCAAAACATGTAGACTTGAAAACTCCGGGAGACCGGCGCTGTGATTGCCAAGCAAGAATGAAACCGATTGGTTTAACGACAAAGTCTAAGGGAGAATTAGCTATCGTCCACGAGTGTTTGAGGTGCGGCAGATTATCTTCAAATCGCATTGCTGGAGATGATAATCCGTATTCAATACTCTCTTTGCTTGATCAGCCGGTCCAAAACAGAAGAATCTCGATGTTGACTTCGGAAGACCGGGAGCAAGTATTAACAGCTTTGTTCGGTTATAATCATTCGGACATATAACCAAGAAAAGCCCACGAAAGTGGGTTTTTCTTTGGCCGCTCTTTTAAATACAATTACCTGATAATCAGAGATCTTGCCTCTGGAACATTTTGCATCTAGTTGATTTCACTTGTCCGTTATTGTGCTTCCTTATTCTTTCATCCAGATTATCAATCTGCCCAATATAGTATTTTGAATCCTTTGTGCTTTGTAAAATATAGACAAAATACATTTTGAGTCCTATCCCGCCTTAGCGGGACCCCGCTGCGGCGGGGCCATTAGCAGAACCCGCAGTTTAGAATACGCGAATAACGAATCGCGATTTAAGTTGAAGAAAAAGAACCTTAACAACTAAATTCTACGGAGGTGTTGTCTCGGTCAAAACAACACTATTAAATGGTGCCTTTATACTATATATGCGTGGCATTGCCCGTTATGCCGATAATAAAGCAATTGAATGCAATACTATTGAATATCACCCGTCGACGTGATACGACCGATCCATCCTTACTCCACATTGATATTATCGCACTCGTTTCCATATACCACCGACCGGTTGAAATATTAGAAAGAAATACGGGTCGATCAACCGAAGATAATCCACCGTAGTTATCTATAGTAAAAAAATTATCTTCAGGTAAACCACTTTGTATATCAATCCAATAGCCGAGTTTATTGTTGTAAATAAATAGAGTTCCATTATCTATCGCTGCACTAATAATATTGTTTTCAAATTTCATACTCCAGGCAATATAATTATCGCTTTTCCGCACAAGATAGACGGTACTCGGATATGATGGTGCATTGAAGTCAATTGCCGCTACGACAACCATTTGTGAGTCGCTTACAAGAAGCGTGGTAGCACCTACGCCTGGAAGTTCATATGCGAAACTTGTCGATGGATATTCGCCACTCCTAAAATTCTGGCAGAATATGGGCAGCTGTACGCTAGTACGCTCGAATTGAGGATATATCGCATAAATCAAAATGAATAATATTGCCGATAGACTAAACACCGTACCACCGACAGAAAAAAATATCCACATTTTATGCATATTCACTTTGAAAGAAGCTATCGTCGCTCCGATCAATGGACTCACAATGAAAATAAAAACCGCAAATGGATAAAATAAAGAGCTAGGCTTATGTAGCAAATTTAAGTATGCCATTCCCGACACTAGGATCAAAATAGAACCAAATACGGTTCCGAACAATGATGATGAATATTCAGAATGATTAACCATAAGGAGATCATAACTCTTTAATAAAATTTGAACTTACAGTCATATTATTATAGACCTCTCGATCTATCAATACTGCGCTGACTTGTGCTGGCCGCCTGGAACGAAGTTGGTCGCGTAAAGCTCGCTATGCTTGCCACGCGATTAAAATCGCCCTGTCAGCGGATTGCCTTATCTAAGTAATTTGTCAATTGTTTTTTGACAAATTTTCTGCCCGAGCCGCTTTTGAGGAATCCTTCGCGGCCCATTGCGTCAAGTTTCTCAAGATAGCCCTCGCAATAAATCAAATGCCAGTCTTTTTTGATTCTTGTGGTGCGTGCGCCGCTTCCCTCCTGGTGTTCCTTGATTCTTCGCTCCAAATCCGAGGTATAGCCAATATACCAAGATTTATCATTGAGATTTTCAAGAATGTAAATCCAATACATAAACGAATCTGTCGCGTAAAACTCGCTTTGCTCGCCACGCGACTCGCATAAAATATTACTTGAATTATATGAAATAAGTACTTCAAATGCCCGGCTGTTAAGCCGCGTGATGAGGAGTATGGCGACGAATTTTACGCGGCTGCCGGACCTGGATTCGAACCAAGATAGACGCCTTCAAAGGGCGTTGTCCTGCCGTTAGACGATCCGGCAATATGATGACGGAGTAATTATACCTTAAAATCGCCGAATATCAATATCTGTATCTATTTATCTTGTCTTCATCATCTGCGGGAGAATTTTTAATTGTCAGTTAATAAATGATGCGCTAAAATACAAAATACAATTATAGTTAATAAATTAATGAATTGCCGCACGCCCAAGGCGCTGCGGTATTCCTGCGGGAAAATCTATGTTTAAAAAATATATTGTTTTGGCAGCGGTTTGCCCGGCGTTGTTGGCATCATCGTTCTGTTTGGCGAGAACTAATTCGGATGGCCGCGATTATGGCCGCGACCGGGATCGGGGCCGGAATTATAACGAACGCGACTACGATTACGATCGCAGCTACGACTATAATTACAACTATTCCCGCAATTATCAGGGCAGGAAGAATGCCGCGGCCTATCCTGATTATGTGAGTAATGCAACTTATTATGGCGCCGGCAATTACAATTACGGTTACAATTACGGTTATAATTACGGCAGTATTTGCAATTGTCCGGTTAATTGCGGCTACAATTACAATTATTATAATCAGGCGCCCGGGGCAACTAATTACACAAAACCGGTTTGCCAAAACCAGTATTGCGGCGCAAACTACTCCGATTATGGCGTCTATCGGCAAGCGGCTTACCATAACAATACCAATAACTGCAACTGCGATTGCAATAATTACCGCCCCTATTAACTAAACGCGCGCAGAGTCGAAAAAACCGTTCCGCAAATTTGCGGAACGGTTTTTTGCTGGGGCGTTAAATCGTGCAGGATTCGACGATAGCCAGTTCCAAGGGCAGTTGCGGAATGGGCGAATACCGTATCTTGTCCTGTGCCGCCAGAAAGATGTCAATAATTTTTTTTATCTTGGCCTCCCCCATTGCCAGCGTTTGTTTTCGCAGGATCTCGAATTCTTCGTTGGTTAGGCCGACGATCATAAAATTGTCGTTTTTCGCGTCTTTTGGCCCGATGATCGACAGGATCAGCGCTTGGCGCAGATAATTTAAGATGCCTTTGGCATATTCCTGGATATCATAGCCTTTTTCGATAATGCCGTTCAGATAATCGATGGCGGCCGCAGTTTTGTTTTGCGCCAGAATATCAACGAATTCGCCCACGGATTTTATTTCGCTGATTCCCAAGATTTGGCGGATGTCTTCGGTTTTAATGGCAGTTTTTTTGTCGCCCGAGGACACCAGCACCTGGCCCAGCAGGCTTTCGGCGTCGCGAACCGAGCCGCCTGCGCTAAGCGCGACCAGCTCCAAAGCCGCTTTTTCCACCCTCACGCCTTCGCTGTCAGCCAACTTTTGCAATCTTGCCGTTAGCTCGGGCAAGGTCAATTTGCGAAAATCAAACCTTTGGCAGCGCGACAGGATCGTGGCCAGCATTTTGTGCAGTTCGGTGGTCGCCAAAACAAAAATCGCGTGCGCGGGCGGTTCTTCCAGCGTTTTTAACAGCGCATTGGCCGCGTCTTTGGAAAGTTGGTGGCATTCATCAATGATAAAGACTTTATATTTCAGCTTGGTAGGCGCGAATTTGATGCCCTCGCGCAGTTCGCGGATGTCGTCGATGCCCCGATGGCTGGCCGCGTCGATCTCAATCAGATCAATTGCCCGTCCGGAAGAAATTTCCAGGCAATTGGCGCACTGGTTGCACGGCTCGGCGCTGTCAGATTTTCGATTGAGGCAATTAACCGCTTTGGCAATGATGCGCGCCGTGGTGGTTTTGCCGCACCCGCGCGGCCCGGAAAACAAATAGGCGTGCGCCACATGCCCGCTCTTGATTTCATTGGCGATGGTGACGGTTACATGATTCTGCCCCACAACATCCCCAAACAATTGCGGCCGGTATTTGCGGTATAATACTAAATTTTCCACAAAGATTTAGAAATTCCGAAGCACGAATATCGAAATCCGAAACAATAATTAATTTTCAAATATCAAATATCCAAAACAAATTAAGCATTCTGTTTGAATTTATTTTGATATTTGACATTGTTTCGATATTCGATATTCGATATTCGGATTTCATTTAGTTTTATTTCTTGAATACTATAAACTTATAACCGATGAAGTTCCACGCAAAAGTGATTATTGTGGCGCCGATGCCGCCCAAGTTGCCCCAGGATTTGGCGTCCAGGCCGAATTGCGGGCCGATGACATTGACAATCACATGCGCGACGCTTAGATTTATCACCAGTCCGGTCAGGGTAACCGTGAAAAACTGGGCAAATTCCTTTTTGATGCCGCTCCCCTCTTTCTTTTTAAACGCCCAGTATTTGTCCGGAACATATTTTAACACCGTAGCGATAACAAACGATATTCCCTTGAACAGGGTAAACGGGGCGCCCGACGCAATGCCGGTTGATTTTATAAAAAGGTTCAGAATTCCCAAGTCGAATATCGTAGCCATGACGCCGATGAGCAGGAATTTTGCCAGTTGGTAAATGGAAAGATATTTTTTCCCGATCAGCGATGCAACCCATAAAGCGGCGGCGGCCAATATCGGAAAAACCGGCAATATCAGCCAGAGTAACGAATAAAAAGGTTCCGGCACCATTGGTTCCGAAGTTGCAGTGTTGGCGGCGTTTTTTAAAAGATCAAAGAAATAAAGACCGGTCAGAACTCCGATGATCATCGCGATGATTGCGTCAGTTTTGTTCATAGATGGTTTATTAAGGTCAAAACCGGCGCTTCGGTTCTGCCGTTAGTCATTATATCAAATTGACAAAGAAAAACCATCCTGCTAACCTATGGATATGAAGCCAACCATTGCAAAGCCGTGTTGTTCGTTCGCCTCTTAACTTGGTAAGGGGAATTTTTGCATGCTGGCAAAAACTCTTTACCGGAAGAGGTTTTTTATTACATTAATCCGTCGATTAAACTAATAATCACAAAATATGAATTCAATACTCAACCTGATCGGAAACACTCCGTTGATGGAAATAAAAAAGACCAATCCCAATCCGGGCGTCAAAATATTTGCCAAACTAGAAGGCTTTAATCCCACCGGTTCGATAAAAGATCGCATCGCGCTGGCGATGATCGAAGCGGCGGAAAAGAGCGGCGTTCTAACGAGGGGCAAAACCATCATTGAACCGACCAGCGGCAACACCGGCATCGCGCTGGCGATGATTGCGGCGATAAAAGGCTATAAGATCAAGATCGTGATGCCCGAGCATATGAGCGTGGAACGGCGCAAAATGATCAAGGCTTTCGGCGCGGAATTGATTCTGGTGAAGCCTGAAGAATGGCGGGACGCGGCGATAAAAAAGGTCAAGGCGATGGTGGCCGCCGACAAGGACTTGGTGATGTTAAACCAATTCGAAAACCAGGAAAATTGCAATGTGCACTACCGGACGACCGCCAAGGAAATTTTGAGCCAGGTCAACGGCGAAATCAATTATCTGATTTTGGGAGTCGGTACCGGAGGAACGATCACCGGGATCGCGCGGCGTTTAAAAGAAAAAAACCCAAAGATCGTGGTGGTCGGAATCCAGCCGGCGCCTGGCGAAAAAATCGAAGGGCTTAAATCGATCAAGGACGGTTATATTCCGCCGGTTTTGTGCCCCAGCCTTCCTTGCGCGGATCACTCGAACTCTTTGATAGATATAATTATCGATGTGAACAGCGCCGACGCGTTTAAGATGACGCGCAATCTGGCCGTAAAAGAAGGGCTGTTTGTCGGCGCCAGTTCCGGCGCGGCGATGCATATGGCTTCGGTCTATGCCGAAAAGATCAAGAAAGGCACGATTGTGACCGTGTTCCCTGACCGCGGGGAAAAATATTTGAGCACGGAAATGTTCAGCGGCTGAAATTAATCATATATTTAAGTTGATGCCGTATCATATTATTAAACCGCGGCATGATGCTATGAAATTTTGCCGCCGGGCAATTTGACAAATCGTATGGATATTGACAAAACAAAAGCACTTCTGTTACCATTAAATTATAGAAATATAGAATAGAAAAAATGAACTCATTGAACTTCAAAAAAATGGCCTTGGTTTGTTTAACCCCTATCTGTTGAGAGGCCAGGTTTTTGTCGGCGAACGCTGAATCTGCACCTCTCTAAAAGGAGGTTTTTTTATGCGAAAACGCTAAAATTTATGAATACAATTCTTGAAACCATTGGCAACACGCCATTGGTTGAGATAAAAAAATTGAATCCAAATCCCAATGTTAAGATATTGGCCAAGCTTGAGGGTTTTAACCCGGGCGGCTCGATGAAAGATCGCGTGGCTTTAGCGATGATCGAGGATGCGGAAAGAGCCGGTTTGCTGGGCAAGGATAAAACCATTATCGAGGTTACCAATGGCAATACCGGCATTGGAATCGCCATGGTGGCCGCGGCCAAAGGCCACAAGGCAATTATCGTTTCTCCGGAAAATTCCAGCAAAGAGCGCTGCCGCGCAATAGCGGATTTCGGCGCCAAAATGATTCTGGTCAAGCCGGAAATGTGGCGCCAGGGTGCGATGAATATGGTTAATAAAATGGTTGCCGAAGACCCAAACCTGGTTGTTTTGGACCAATTCGCCAATAAAGAAAATTGCACTGCCCATTACCGCACCACCGGCAAGGAAATCATCCGGCAGGCAGGCGGTCCGATAGATTATTTTATCTCCTGCATCGGCACCGGCGGCACGATTTCCGGTATCGCGCGCCAATTGCGGCAAAGCTATCCGGAAATAAAAATCGTGGGTATCCAGCCCCGCATCTGGGGTTGCGGATCTGCGATCGAAACCGGAGCAACGGCTCCGGTCTTAAGCGGCAATCTGCCTTGCGGCGATCATGCCAAAGCCTTGGTGGATATTATTTTGGATGTTAGCGAAAACGAGGCCAAAGAAATGGCCCGGCGCATCAATACCGAAGAAGGTATTTTGGCGGGCGCCAGTTCCGGCGCGGCGCTGGCAGTGGCGCTAAAATACGCGCAAAAAATCCAGAAAGGTACAATTGTCACGATATTTCCCGACCGCGGCGAACGCTCTATGTTCACGGAAATTTTTAATTCGTAAAACAAAAAAACGGCAAAGCCGTTTTTTTGTTGGCAAGCTCTAAATCTATTTATCGCGAAGCATGTCTTTAATGCCGCGGATAGCTTCAGCGGCGGCGTCTTTTCCGCCCAAACCGAACGCCAGGCCGAATGCCAGCGCCAGCATCGCGGTAAATCCGGTTATCAAAGTGTTAATAATATCTTTGGCAACGCCCAATTGAAGCAGAATTGCCAGCACTGCAAAGGTATAGATCGCGCCACGGACGATTATTCCCAAAAAACTGGTGTATTGGAGTTCCAGCCTTTTGGCCGAAGCCTTGATCACTTTCTCAAGGATATCGGCAACGATTATTGACACTACAAAGATCGCGGCCGCGACAATAACATTGGGCAGCCAGGCGAGCACGCTGGCCAAAAATGTGGCAAACGCGTTCAATCCCAGTATCTCGACAAAAATTTGCAGAAACACTATAACAAAAACCCACTTCACGATCGCACCTACGAACTCTGAAGGATTCACCCTGATTTCGGCACTTTCCAGCGCGGTTTTCCAGCCGCTCTTTTGGAAGATAGAGTCAAAATTTATTTTTTTCAAGATGCGCGCCAAAACTTTGCCGATACCCGAAGCGATGATCCAGCCGATAATGAACACCAGTAATCCGATTGCGACTTTGGGCAGGAATTCAACCGTGCCTTCCCAGACATTTTGCAATGCCTGCAATGTGATATTTGACCATTCGGTAACCATATCTATTTTATTTAAATTAGTTTTAATCGCACCCGACAAGGTGCAATCCTAAAAGCCAAAAAATGGCTTTCAGCTTTTATTATGTTTATATTATACTATATATATCTTTCTCTTGTCAAGGCCAACCAAATTTATTCAAAGCCGCGGCGGTTGGCGAAAGTGGCGAAACTCTACGAATGTGGACCCAAGCGGATTCGGACCGCTGACCTCCTCATTGCAAATGAGGCGCTCTACCAGCTGAGCTATGGGCCCAACGCTTAGCGTTGGGCAAGGGACGCTCAGCGTCCCCCGTATTACGAATTTACAATAGCAAAAAAGAGCCAAAATGCAATTCAAAGTCAAGCAAAACAAAACAAAACAAATCAAATTCCTTGCCAGGGTCTTACCCTTGCGATTACACAAGGGATAGACCCTTTGAATTGTAATTGCTTTAACGCCCGGGTTTGTTATGATGGCCTAATAAACTGCCGCGCCTAAGGCTAAGGCGGCGCGGCATTCCTGCGGAAAAGTTTGTCTCCCGCCGTTCATTTTCGAGCAAAGCCCTGCAATGATTTGGCGGTAAATAATTAAAAATCATGCAACATAATCGCTGGTTTGTGGTTCTCGGCGCGCTTATGATCCAAGTCAGTTTGGGCGCGATCTATATTTACAGTGTTTTCAAGCCGGCATTGAAAGAGCATTTTCCGGCTTGGTCGGCAACCGATCTGGCTCTGCCGGCGCAAATACTGCTGGCGGCCGATGCCTTGGCAATGATTGCGGCGGGTCGGCTTCAGGATAAATTCGGGCCCAAAAAGATTTCCATCGCGGGCGGGCTATTGTTGTTGCTGGGTATGTATATCGCGGCCAAGGCGCAAACCATTTTCCAGTTTGTTTTTGGTTTTGGGCTCGCGGGCGCCGGCATCGGCGCGGCCTATGTTTGCCCGATCGCCGTTTGCGTTAAATGGTTTCCCGACAAGCGCGGCTTAATCACCGGGCTGGCCGTGGCCGGTTTTGGGGCGGGCGGCTTGGTGTTCGCGCCGCTGGCCAGTTATTTTATTTCAACAATCGGCGTGATGGCAACGCTGTTTTATCTGGGTTTGATATATTTTTTGGCCATAATTATCGGCGCGCAATTAATGCGAGTGCCGCCCGCGGATTATCGCCCATCGGGTTGGAATCCGCTTTCGTGCCAAGCAAGCCTTGGTATAATAAAAACCGATTACGCGGCCAAAGAAATGATAAAAACGCGGCGGTTCTGGATTTTATGGCTGACCTATTTCATTGGTTGCGTCGCGGGTTTGCTTGTTATAATGAACCTGGTCACCATTTGGCAGGCGCAAGCACTGGCCGGGGCGGCCAAAGCTGCCGATATTGTCTCGAGTTTTTCGTTCGCGCGAATTTTAACCCAGGGAGCGTTGGTCGTAATGATAGTTTCGATATTGAACAGTTTGGGACGTATCGTTTGGGGTCGGATTTCCGACAAGAATGGTCGGGAAAAAACACTGATGATGATATTTATGTTTTGCGGCGCAGCTTTGTTGATTCTCGGGAGTTTGAACAGCTTCTGGAGTTTTGTCGGAGCCGCGTCGATCATCGGGTTTTGCTTCGGCGGATTCCTGGCGCTTTACCCGGCGATTACCGCGGATTATTTCGGCGCTAGAAATATCGGCGCCAACTACGGACTGATGTTCACCGCCTACGGTGTTGGCGGTTTGCTTGGCCCTTGGCTTGCGCCAAAACTTTTGTCCGCAATCCGCGATGTTCCCTGCGAGACGATTGATGGCGCCGGGAAAACAATTATTAAGCTGGTTGAAGTCGGCAGTTACGCAAATTCCTTTATTCTTGCCGGCGCTCTATGTTTGGTTGCCGCTTTTCTTGTTTTAAAATTAAAACCTTATAAATAGCAAAAACTTAAACAAAAAATCCCGGGAACGGGATTTTTCGGCTGGTGGGCGATGAAGGAATCGGACCTTCGGCCTCCGTCTTTCGCGATTCGTGAGCGGAAAATTTTAGCAAAAATTTTCATCAGGACGGCGTTATGCCACTTATTTGTGGGCGATGAAGGAATCGGACCTTCGGCCTCCGTCTTATCAGGACGGCGTTATGCCACTTAACTAATCGCCCGCTCAACGTATTGTTTATACCCTATTTCTTTCTTTTTTTCAAGGCGGGCTTCACTGTTTTATTTAATTTGGGCTTCGCTTCCGAAAAAAAACCTATAGTCATATTTAAATTAACTTTTTTGAAAGCCGCGGGGGAAATTTTTATCGATGCCTCGTAGCTTCCCGCCGAAAGAATTATTTTGGGCGATTCCAGTAGTTTTTTGTCGCAAAAAACTTTCATATTCCACAATCCGGCAAACGGCGGGATTGCGCCCGGATCAATTCCTTTGAAAGTCTGGCCGATAATTTTTTCCTTGGTGAAATCAATCTTCTTGGCCTTTGCTAATTTAAGCAATTTATTTACATCCAAATTCCTGTTCCCGTCGATCACCGCCAGCGCCAATTCCCCGTCCGTCTTAACCGCCAAAACCTTGGCAACCGCGCCCGCTTTCACTTTCAAAGTCGCCGCCTTGTCATGCGCGGTATAAACCGTGCGATGCGTCATCAACCCATGTTTCGTTTCGGTTTTTTCTAAAAAATTACTTACTTTTTTGGGAATTTTTATTTGATTTTGTTCCATAAATTTAATGCATTTATTTTACCACAATTTGCGTTTGTATAAAAAATTAATGTTACGCCTGATGAAAATGTCTGGCAATATGCGTAAGATTAACCAATATCTGCAGTTGTAATTTGCATTCGTCGAAATGCTTTTTCCAGCTATTTATCTTCTTGTAAATTTTGCGGTCGCAAAACTTACAAGAAGCGATTTTGTAAAAAAATTTATGTAAATTCAGCGGTTGCTAAGAATACATAATGATAAAATATGCAAAAATAAAAAAGCAATTCAATTCATATTCTTTCTATTTTTATTAATAGCGGTAAGCAATTCAATTCACCAGTTAATTTATTACATTCTTATTTGTCAAATTTTAAAACGCAAAAACACCCTTGCGGGTGCTTTGATTTCCACCATGAGCCAGCCGCCTTCGTTCCGTATTAACGGAACTCCGGCGTGCCGAAGAAGAATTGCTTGAAGCTGCCTTGGACTTTCGAAAATCGGTTTATTAGAGACGAACCGATAAGCGTCTTGGTGTCAAGAGAAAAATTTTCGTCCCTCGACAAAAGCCGACACTCAAAAATGTAAATTAATTGATCCACGAGCAGGTTCCCCTACCCGTGCCTTGTTACGACTTCGCCCCTCTTACTGAATCCAGCTTAGTTCCCCTTGCGGGGCGCTTCGGCTGTCCCCAGCTCGCTTGGCGTGACGGGCGGTGAGTACAAGGCTCAGGAACATATTCAACGTGGCGTGATGATCCACGTTTACTAGCGATTCCGGCTTCATGAGGTCGAATTGCAGACCTCAATCCGAACTAGGGCAGTTTTTGATGGGATTTGCTCCGCCTTACGGCATCGCTGCCCTTTGTAACTGCCATTGTATCACGTGTGCGGCCCCAGTTGTCAAAGGCCGTGCTGATTTGGCGTCATCCTCACCTTCCTCCGGGTTGTCCCCGGCAGTTTCGTATGACAAATAAAACATACGATAAGGGTTGCGCAGGTTACGGCATCTAAGCGTGCATCTTACGACACCTGCTGACGACAACCATGCAGCACCTGAACTACTGTCCTTGTGGGAAACCGGA
>Ga0172380_10007892_pt1 | contig 11822 bp, 9 predicted proteins | sample Leawe162metaG_FD_119747 | JGI IMG/M metagenome (GOLD analysis project Ga0172380, IMG submission 119747) | Leachate microbial communities from a municipal landfill in Southern Ontario, Canada - Leachate well 162 metaG | ecosystem: Engineered > Solid waste > Landfill > Unclassified | place... | reverse complement strand
TCCGCTATTTTTCATACAAGACCTTTCAGAAATTAGTTTTTAAAACTGCACCTTTATTAGCGCTTGTAACCATACGTACATAACGAGCTAAATAACCTTTTTTAATTTTTGGTTCGAACTGAGGAAGCGACGAAAGACGTTTTGATATTTCTTCATCACTTAATTCAACATTCAATTTTCTGTTCGGAATATCGAGTATAATTGTATCTCCGCTTTGTACTGCAGCAATTGGTCCCCGCTCAGCAGCTTCGGGAGAAACGTGACCAATGCAAGCGCCGCGAGTACCGCCGCTAAATCTGCCGTCTGTAATCAATGCAACTTTATCGCCTAAACCCATTCCCATTATTGCACTAGTAGGAGTTAGCATTTCCGGCATGCCGGGTCCGCCCTTAGGTCCTTCGTAACGAATGATTACGCAATCACCAGCTTTAACATCGCCTTTAAGAATTTTTTCTACTGCTTCTTCTTGCGATTCATAAATTTTAGCCGGGCCCGAAAAGTTCATCATCTTTTCATCAACTGCGCCGGTTTTAACAATGGCACCATTAGGAGCTAAGTTGCCGAACAGAACAGCAAGTCCGCCGGTTTTTGAATATGGATTTTCAACAGTGCGAATTATGTTTTGATCTTTTATTTCTGCAGAAGAAATATTTTCACCGAGAGTTTTTCCGGTAACAGTCGGAGCGCTTTCATCAAGCAAGTTTAATTTTGTTAACTCTTTTAGAATCGCAGAAATTCCACCGGCTCTATCAACATCTTCTATATGAACATTTTTTGTTGCCGGACTAACTTTGCATATGTAAGGAGTCTTGGCAGAAAGTTCGTTCAACATATTAAGATCAAGTTCTATTCCCGCTTCTTCCGCAATAGCTAATGTGTGAAGAATTGTATTTGTGCTGCCGCCCATCGCGAGATCAAGTGTAAAAGCATTCTTAAATGAATTGAGCGAAAGTATTTTGCTAGGTTTCAAATCATCATTTACTAATTGGAGAATTTGTTTTGCGGCTGAAACTGCAAGTTCTTTTCGTTTTGGATCGATTGCGAGGATTGTTCCGTTTCCGGGGAGAGCCATTCCCAATGCTTCGCACAAACAATTCATTGAGTTGGCTGTAAACATTCCGGAACAAGATCCGCAAGACGGACAGCTAAAATCTTCCAGTTGTTTCAATCTTTCTTCGTTGATTGTTCCCGAGCTATATTGTCCAACACCTTCAAACACAGAAATCAAATCAACTTTTTCACCGCTTGGTAAACGTCCGGCTTTCATCGGTCCGCCAGAAATAAATATTGTTGGAACGTCTATACGAGCAGCAGCCATCAACATACCGGGCACAATTTTATCGCAGTTAGGAATGCATATCATTCCATCTAAGCGGTGAGCTTCCACAACTGTTTCGACACAATCTGCAATCAACTCGCGGCTTGCAAGAGAGTAGCGCATACCCAAGTGTCCCATTGCAATTCCATCATCAACACCAATTGTGTTGAATTCGAATGGAACTCCACCGGCCTCGCGTACGGCATCTTTGATTAGTTTGCCAAATTCTTGTAAGTGCACATGTCCGGGAATTAAATCTATGTAAGAGTTGCAGATTCCAATAAATGGTTTTTTGAAATCTTCATCGCTCTTAATCACACCAGTTGCTTTAAGTAAGCTTCTGTGAGGAGCTTTATCAAATCCTTTTTTAATTAAATCCGAACGCATATAACTCCATTCTAAAAGTCTTCAGATATAACTCTTGGGTTTCGGTCAACCCCTTGATCCGACTTTAATGCTTAGTTTTTGATTTTGGGATTGACCTAGTATTCTAACCTAGAATAATAATTCCTAGTAGAATTAGAATATTGATAATCCCTAGAAGAATGATTTCTGAAGAAAGGTTGTTTGATAAAGACACATGCATGTAGTTGTGCATACTTGCATTCGAATTTGGTTGTGCCATATTTCGGTTTGTGTCTTTCATTAGTTTATAACTTTGATGCGAATATAGCCGATGAAAATTTAGTTGTCAAGACTTTTTTGAATATGCATAAATATTTTTCCATTTTTGTGCATAATTATGCATATTAAAAAAGAGTTCAATGTCTCCACAATTCTCTATCCAAAATTCTGTACTGAATCGCTTCGGAAATGTGGTTAATTCAAAATCTTCACTTTACTGTCCCGGAGTTTTTTTTCTTTAGCTTTTCGTTTTTCGATCTGCTTTATGTCTTCTTCCGGCTTTAATATTTCCGGTTTAATTCCACATTTCAATAGTACTTGCCTTGTTGCTTTACTGTTCTCTACAACTTCCTTCTCCAATTTTGGTTTTCCGGTAAGGTCTTTTGCTTTTATGTTATGGTCTGTCATCGCCAAAGCAAAATCTTTAGCACGCAATTCAACGTCTGTATAAAAATCAGCAAGAGCTCTTTTCTCGGGAATGTTCCGCTTCATTTTTAGTTCTTTAATTCCAATACCTCCATATAAAGCTCTTATATGCTTGTCTTTGAATGTAGCGAATTCAACCGGCAATTTTATTCCGCGTTCGTAAACTGTCTGCTCAATTTTTTCTTCTGTTTGTTTTAATTTCCGCCGGGATTTTAATCTTTTATCTTCATAACTGAGTCGTTCATTAATTTCTTGCTTCCTTGTTTGCACTGCAAAGTAAGTCTGTGCATAAGCAATTTCTTGTTTACGCGGATCGCCATTTTGTGCAATCAGGTAACAAGCGTATCTTGTAAGTAGAAAATCATTTATTTCTCTTTCTGCATCAGAACCCAGAGATACCATTTTACCGACGCCAGTAAAATGGTCTTTAATGTTTTGACCACTAGATACACACGCATCAGTTGCTTTTTTTAATACATCACTAAAAGTTTGCCATTTGGAATAACCAAGTAACGGCATCAGCTCACGTGCCGACCAATACTCTAAGTCATCATGCACTTTTTTAATTGATTCAAGATTAGTATTTAGATTTGCCATTACCTTATTCATAGTCGTGCCTCATTAATGGAATTACATTGAAAAATACTAATGTCCCCACAATTCTCTATCTAAGCTTCTGTATTGAATTGCTTCGGAGATATGGTTAGCGATGATTCTTTCTACACCTTCAAGATCAGCAATTGTTCTGCTGACCTTTAGAATTCTATCGTAAGCTCTGGCGGATAGACCCAGCCGGTTCATTGCCATCTTTAGCAAATCTTCGCTAGCTCGGTCAAGTTGACAAAACGATTTGATTTCTTTTGAAGTCATATCGGCATTCTTGAAAACATGTTTTAGATTAGTAAATCTACTTTGTTGAATATCCCGCGCGGCTACTACTCTTTTTCGTATTTCTGTTGATTTCTCTCCGCTGGATTTCGAAGCTAGATCATTAAACTTTACTGCCGGTACTTCAATATGAATATCAATTCTATCTAGTAGCGGCCCGCTGATTCTAGACATATATTTTTGAATCATTGGTGTGTTGCAAGTGCATTCGTGATTTGGATCGGTGAAGTATCCGCAAGGACATGGATTCATCGCTGCTGCCAACATAAAATTTGCCGGGAATTCGATTGACATTTTAGAACGGCTTACGGTTACTTTGTAATCTTCGAGAGGCTGACGCATAACTTCTAAAACATTTTTTTTGAACTCCGGAAGTTCATCTAAAAACAAAACTCCATGATGCGCAAAAGAAACTTCGCCGGGACGAGGAAACGAACCGCCGCCGACTAGCGCAGCATCGCTTACTGTGTGGTGCGGACTTCGGAACGGACGCTCGGTAATAATCGCTTTATCCTTTGCTAAAATTCCCGCAACTGAGTGAATCTTTGTTGTCTCAAGTGCTTCTTCAAAAGTAAGCGGGGGTAGAATTGAAGGAAATCTTTTTGCCAGCATTGTCTTGCCGCTTCCGGGAGGTCCAATCATAATTATGTTATGTCCCCCCGCAGCAGCAATCTCTAACGCACGCTTAACATTTTCTTGTCCTTTTACATCTGCAAAATCTAAAATGTAATCATTGATGTGAGCAAAAAGTTCATCTTTGTTTGAAACGTAAGGGATAAAATCTCCATCACCGGTTAGAAACTTGATTACTTCATTAAGCGAGTCCAGACCAAAAACATCAACACCTTCTACTATTGAAGCTTCCTTCACTGAATCACTTGGTAATATTATTCTCTTAATTCCCTTTCGCTTTGCTTCAACAGCAATAGGCAAACCTCCTTTTATTTTTCTTAAAGTTCCGTCAAGAGAAAGTTCTCCAAGAAATATTGTGTCTCTTAACAAATCCGAACTTAATAATTCAGATGCTTCAAGAATTCCAATCGCAATTGGAAGATCGAACGAACTACCTTCCTTCTTAATATCAGCCGGAGCTAGGTTAACTGTTATCTTTTTGTGCGGCAGTGTTATACTGGAATTTTTAATTGCGGCAGAGACCCTTTCTCTGCTTTCTTTGACTGCGTTATCGGGCAATCCAACAATAGTTACAGATGGGAGATTATTTTCGCTGTGAGTTTCAACTTCAACAAGGTATGCATCAATTCCAAGAGTGGCACCGGAAAGAACTTTTGAGAACATGGGTTAACCCCATAAAATTTTGAGTTAAACTAACAAAATGTTTTACAAATTAAAAGGAACGCTTTCAACTATTTGAGCAATACCATTTTGTTTGAAATGGAAATTCCTCCAGCTAACAAACGATAAATATAAATTCCGCTGGGTAATGCAGAATTGCTAATTGAAAATTGAGAATTATATGAACCGGCAATTCTATACTCATCAACAAGCGTTGCTATTTCTCTTCCTAAAACATCATATACTTTTAGGCTTACGTTGCTTGCTACTGGCAGTTTGTAGCTAATTGTCGTTTCCGGGTTAAACGGATTGGGATAGTTTTGAGAAAGAGAATATTTGTCTGGTAAACTTTGTTCACTTTCGATATCAACTGTTTTATCGAAGTGCTCGAAGTACACATATGGCGGATCTATAAATATTTTTCTCACATCAACCGGTGGTTGAATCTTTTTCTTAAAGATTAGTGAATCCTTCACAAATGAATAGATCATTAGTGTATCAGCCTTGAGAGTAGCGTAATAATTTTCCAAAGCATCGATTGCACTAAGGTGGGAGCCAAATAGTAATTTTTGTTCTGGCAAAAATGTATTTAGATTTTTACTGTATTCTTGTTTAGCCAATCCAGTGAGATAATCACCATAGTTAGTTCTAAAATAAAGTCTAGAGTTACGATAGCTATATGTTTCTCTTCTTGCTGGCATTGTATGAACAACAGCAAAAGTATCTTTGGTAAGTCTTGCTATACCACTTCCACTATTCGTTGATATGAAGTAAAGAGAATCTTGCAAATAATATATTTTATCAAGTAGCTTAGCCCCAACAACATTTATTTTTTTATTGAAAGTAGGCTCATTTATAGTTTCAAAATCTTCTAAGAAATATGCTGTGCTTGTATGTGTAGTATCACATGCAACCAAATACTTATCAAAAACTCTTCCAATTAAATGAGAATAAAATTTGCCAGATGCTTGTGGTGGTTTAATGTAGAAAAATGAGTCCTTTTGCACTTTTGCAAGACTATACGGAAAACTAAATATTAGAAAGCCATTTGTAGTTTGGAGTATTCTACTTTCGTTGGACGGATAGTAGGTTGGAACGACATCATATTGTGATGGTGGATAGCTCGTTAATCGTTCCTCTCTTCCCGTACTCACATTTATTAATTTAATAGTAAGACCATCACCGGGGTAAATTTGGCCCACCCAGTTATCTGCAATCAAGTGATACGTGGTTTTGTTGCCCGTAAAAACCCCGGTAGTGTAAGACCAAGAACTATAATAATGATTGGAAGCATTTCCTTCAGATGCTTTCAACGTTCTTATTACTTCAAATTTATTCTCTTCATAAAATTCATAGTTCATCCTTGAAAGCAAATAATAGCTTTCCTTCAGTTGAGCATTTAGATTTGAAAATAACCCGCAGAAGAATAAAACAAATAATTTTGTTTTCATACGAACCCCTACTTACCGCCAACTTGTTTTTAACTATGCTTAACTAAAACATTATTTGATTGATGTGCAAGCACAAAAATTTTCCAAACAAAAAACCCCGCTCAAGTTTGGCGGGGTTACTTCTTATAAACTTCTTTTCGGTGTTTAATTCTAAAAACAAAAACTGATTTTACTGAATCATCTATTTCATATAAGACACGGTAATTTCCAATTCTGATTCTATATCCTTCTTGATCGGCGAGTTTTTGTGTGCCTATTGTTCTTGGGTTTTGCGAAAGGAGAAAAATCTTGGGTGCTAAGCGAATAACTTCCTTATCCGGCAGTTTATCCAAATCCTTCTGAGCAGAAGGCTTAATGATTATTTGGTAAGCCACGTTTCTGCAAGTATTGTTCTAAAGATAAATCCTTTCCCTTAACAAGCTTTGCCGCTTTATAATCCACCATGTCTTCCATCAATTCAATAGAGTCGCTCAGAGCTGGATTTTTTTTCATTTTTTCCCAGTCATCCCTTGGAATTTTTACATGTGTTTTAGTTTTTGTTATCATTATAAACCTTCTTTCAAAAAAAATATCTTTATTTTTTATACTTTCTAAGAAAGTCTATTCTATCTTTCAATTCATCTACCGGAACCAACAACTTATCCTTTCCGTAAATAGCGCTTTCACGGTTATGGAAAACCAGTTCGTAATCTTTGCTCATTACAATTGCCTCTTCGGGACAAACTTCTTCGCAAAAACCGCAGAAGATGCAGCGCAGCATATTGATTTCAAATTTTTGAGGATATCTTTCTTTCTCCAATTCAGTTTCAGCGGCTTGCACTTCAATAGCAAGAGCCGGACAAACACGCGAACACAATCCGCAAGCAACACATCTTTCCGCTCCATTAGTTTCTTGAACTAACACCGGGCGACCGCGATAGGATGCCGGCGGTTCAAACTTTACTTCCGGATATTGCATCGTTACGCTTGGCGAAAACATTTGTCTCAATGTTAAAGCCAACCCCTTCACAATTTCAGGTATGTACATTTTTTCTAGAAACGTAAGGTTTTTTAATCTTTTCTTTTCTGTCATTTCATTCCTTCCGGTTTTAGAATCCAAAAATCATTATTAAAAGTGCAACCCAAACAATATTTAATAATGAAAGGGGGAACATCACTTTCCAGCCTAAGTTCATAAGCTGATCGTAACGGAATCTCGGCAAACTCCATCTTACCCAAATAAAGAAGAACATAAAGAATGCTACTTTTAATAGGAAAGCAGCTATTTGTAACAACACTAGTAATGTAGAATTGAGTCCAAGTTTATCTATATAAGGAATGTGATAACCACCTAGATACAATGTTACAATCATCATACTTGCTACAATCATGTTTGCGTATTCTGCTAGGAAAAATCCGGCAAATTTAAATGAGCTGTATTCTGTGTGATAACCGCCTACTAGTTCCGGTTCAGCTTCCGGTAAATCGAACGGTAGTCTATTAGTTTCTGCAAAAGCAGAAACTAGGAACGTAATAAACCCAATAGGTTGAACAACAGCATTCCACATCCAGCCATATTGTGATTCAACTATTTTCATCGGACTAAGTGATTGCGAAAGCATTATTACGCCGGCAATAGAAAAACCCATTGATACTTCGTAAGAAATCATTTGCGCTGAAGAACGAATTCCGCCAAGTAAAGAATATTTGCTACCGCTTGACCAGCCGGCAAATGTAATACCGTAAACGCCAAGTGATGTTAACGCCAACACATAAAGAATTCCAATGTTAACATCAGCAACAACTAAATTTATTTTATAACCAAAAATTTCAACTGCCGGACCAATTGGAATGACAGCATAAGTTGCAAACGAAACAAACAGAGCTATAAATGGCGCAAGAGTATGTAAAACTTTGTTGGCTTTCTCCGGAACGATGTCTTCCTTCAAAAGAAGTTTGAACACATCCGCGAATGGCTGAAGCAAACCAAGCCAGCCAACTCTGTTTGGACCTTTACGGTTTTGCACCCATGCAGCTATTTTTCTCTCAAAGTAAACTGTATATGCTACAGAAAGCAGCATCAGAACTACTATCAACACAATTTTGATGAGAGCTATAATTATTGTTTCCCAAATAGTCATTTAATAAAACTCCAAAGTTTAACTTTCGTATTCTCAGTCAACAAAACTAATACTGTCACTCTGAGCAAAGCGAAGAGTCTCAACATAAATTTTGAGATGTTTCACTTCGTTCAACATGACAAATGAGAATCTAACATTTACGCTTTTACACTTTCTTTAATCTTCAGTTGAACACCAAGCTCGCCAATTATATCGTAATCTAAACCTTTGAACGCATCAACCGAATTCGAAATTTCGGTAAACACTTCTTCAGCCATATCATACATAATTTTTCCGCCAAGATGCGATGAAAGCTGAGCTAAAATTTTCCAACTTGGTTTTGCATCATGTTTTAATCCTTGATTCCAGCGGTCGAATTTTGTTCCGAATTTATCCCAGCGGCTCATATTCATTCCATCAAGAGCGCGGTCCATTTCTTCAAGAGAAACTGCTGGGCGAATGCGCTGCACTCTTCCTTGGAAGTTAACTAACGTTCCATGTTTCTCAGCAAATGTTGCAGCCGGGAAAACTATATCTGCAAGAGCAGTTGTTTTACTAGAATTAGTTGCAGTAACAATTAACAGATCCAGCATTCCTAAAGCTTGTTCCCATTCTTCACTAATTGAACCGAGATCATCTTCCATCACGAAAAGAGCTTTTACTTTTCCATCCTTTATTAAGCGATAAATTCCTTCAAACTTAGTTCCGTTTGTTTTCGCAATAACTAGTTCGGCTCCGGTTGTGTTTGGTGTTTTATCTTCACGAATTAGAATTTCATCTTGATCACCGGCAATTGAATGTCTTGCAAAATCAATATTGGCAACGTTTAATTGCTTAGCAAATTTTGAAAGAACAAAATTGTCTTCGCATGTAGCAGAAGCAGAACCTACTAGAGCAATTTCCCCGCCCTTGTATTCTTTCAAACTTTTTGCGGCAACTTCTAGCGCTTCATCCCAGCTAACTTTTTGAAGTTGACCTTCTTTACGAACGAATGTTCCTTCAATTCTATCTTCAGCATTAACATTTTTGAATGTGTTTAATCTTCCATTGTCGCACATCCAGAAACTGTTTACATCTTCATTCTGTCTTGGCGTTAATCTTAAAATCTCATTATTACGAACACCGATTTCAATATTACATCCGCGCGCGCATCCGACACAAATTGAATCTGTAAAAGACATTTCCCAAACACGCGATTTGAAACGGAAGTCATCATTTGTTAATGCGCCAACCGGACAAATATCCACTGTATTCATTGTATAAGGATTATCGAACTGCTCGCCCGGAAATGTTGAGATTGTAACTTTATCGCCGCGATTTGTAAAAGTAAGCTGATTTGATTTAGCAATTTCATCGGAGAAACGAATGCAGCGTGAACATGAGATGCAGCGCTCACCATCAAATTTTATTCTTGGTCCAAGCTGAACACGTTTTTCTTTTCTGTTTTTAATTTCTTCGAAACGGCTTTCACCGCGGCTGTGTGCGTAAGCATAATCTTGAAGTTTGCATTCGCCGGCTTCATCACAAATTGGGCAATCCAACGGGTGGTTTATAAGAATAAATTCCATAACTGCATTTCTTGCTTCCAAAGTCTTAGCGGAATTTGTGTGAACAACCATTCCATCACCGGCTAACGTTGCACAAGAAATTGCAAGCTTTGGCATTTTTTCTATTTCGACAAGGCAGACACGGCAGTTTCCGCTAACAGAAAGTTTTGGATGATAACAGAAATGAGGAATTTCTGTTCCAGCCTCGTATGCAACTTCGATAACCGTTTGACCTTGCTTAAATTCTATTTGTTTTCCGTCAATTGTAATTGTCGGCATATCTTTTCCTTTTACTATGCTTTTCTTGGCAATAAATTTTTTGGAGATAAAATTACTCTTGTGAGCGAACAACTTTCAAACTCGCCAAATTTATTTGTTAAACTAGAGTCTCCAAACAATTCATTAGAAAGATCGCGAATGTCTTCCTTAGTTACCTTGTAAATTTTCTTAACAGTTTCTTCAACCGGAATTATCTTATCAAAGTAGATCATCTGATGAGCCATGCGGATCATCCGGTTTGTAGTTCCTTCCAAACTCATAAGCATATTGCCAACCAAATACTCTTTGGCTCTATCAAGTTCTGCGGCATTAACTTTCTTATTCTTAATCATTTCCAATTCTTCAAATATCAATTTCTGAGCTTTGGAAACCGATTTTTCGTTAGTCGAAAGATAAACTCCGAAGGTGGATATATCAAAAAAGGAATTAAGAAAAGTGTTGATTTGGTAGGCGATTCCATTCTCTTCCCGAACTTTCTGGAAAAGCCGGCTGCTGCTTCCTTCTCCTAAAATATGAGAAAGCACGGCAACAGAAATTCTTCGCAAATCTTTATATCCATAAGTTGGTTTACCAAGTATGTAGTGAACTTGCTGTGTTTCTTTTTCAACATGAAGATCACTTGAAGGCTGCATCGAGATCGTGCGAACCCTATCATTATTAGCCTTATAATTTCTTGTAATATATTTCTTCGCGAATTTTACAATTTCGTTATGATCAACATTTCCGGATGCTACTATAAGGAAACGGTCCAATGTATAATTTTCATTAATATAATTGATCAAATCTTTCTGTTTGAAGGAGCGCAGATTTTTTTCGGTACCGATGATCGGCATTCCAACCGGATTCCCGGCAAATGTGTTGCTTTCAAACTTGTCAAAAATCAGTTCATCGGGAGAGTCTTCAATATCATAAAGCTCATCAATTACAACTTTAGCTTCTTTCTCAATTTCTTTTGGATTGAAAACCGAGTTTTGAACCATATCAGCAAGCACTTCAAAAGTCTTCTCGATGTGAGCGTTTAATCCCCTTCCGTAAAAGCAAGTATGTTCTTTGGAAGTAAACGCATTTAAGTAGCCGCCGAGTGATTCAATTTCTTCCGAGATTCTTTTTGCCGAGCGCTTTTTCGTTCCCTTAAAAAACATATGCTCTAAAAAGTGGCTAATTCCGGAGTTTTTCTCGGTTTCATCACGCGAACCTACATTAAACCAAAAGCCAAGCGAAAATGATTTGACATGCGTAATCTTTTCGGAAACAATCCTCATTCCATTTGGAAGTTGTGTTACATTAATATTTTTCAATTATGGTTTTCTTCTGTTTTTAGTTCAAAAAATGTGGGGCAAATATAAAGAACAGAGAGCCAAGAATGAAGAAATCATTTTTAGTGTAGAGTAATGAGTGTAGAACGTAGAATTTGCCTATACTAATTAGTTTTGTTGGGAGTTTCCGATATTTCTTTAACTTTTCGAAGCAACAGCGGGAAAGCCGGGGCGGCCATTCCGCTATGATCAAAACCTTCTAACTGGTAAAGTTCGGTTTCTGTGTGTCCGGCCACTTTCATCATTCTTGCCATATAAGCGTTTTCCTCGTAACGGCCGAGCAATTCATTTTCCTTATCTCCGGTAATCAGAATTAATGTCGGAACGTCTTTCGAGACAAAATAGAGTGGCGCAAATTCATCAATTATCGGCTGCATTTCTGGTATTCCTCGCTCTTGCCGAATTGTAAAGTGAGTGATCATTTGTCCGCTAAATGGAATGAGCGCAGCAATATTTTTTGAATTGATTCCGAATTGATTCAACCAGCGTTTATCTAAGCCAATCAAGGTTGCCAAGTAGCCTCCGGCAGAATGACCGGAAATAAAAATCAGTTTGTTGTCACCGCCAAATTCCTCAATATG
>Ga0172380_10007891_pt1 | contig 11823 bp, 11 predicted proteins | sample Leawe162metaG_FD_119747 | JGI IMG/M metagenome (GOLD analysis project Ga0172380, IMG submission 119747) | Leachate microbial communities from a municipal landfill in Southern Ontario, Canada - Leachate well 162 metaG | ecosystem: Engineered > Solid waste > Landfill > Unclassified | place... | reverse complement strand
TCGATGCTCTCCGAGAAGCATGTCGGCTATCTCATGAACCCTCGGCTCAACGGGGCGCTTCCGCCGTTCCTCAATCTGGGGGTTCTCGGCAGGGATCTGGGCTTGCAGGGCCTTCAGTTCGTCGCCACGTCATCGACCGCCGAGAATCAGACCCTCTCCAATCCGATGAGCGTGCACGGCATGTCGACCAACAATGACAATCAGGACGTCGTGAGCATGGGGGCGAACAGCGCGCTTCTGGCCCATGACGTGCTCGACAATGCCTTTCATGTCCTCGCCATCGAGGCTGTGTCCCTAGTCTACGCCGTGCGCGCCCTGGGCATTCGGTCGACGCTTGCCCCGCGCATCAGGCGCTTTCATGATATTCTGATGAAGGTCATTCCCGTGCGAGAGGGTGACGGGCTCACGAGCTCTGATCTGTCCCGCATCGAGGAGCATATTCGCGCCATGGACATATCTATCACATAATGAAAATCACTCTTTCGAACATATTGAACAAGGCCCCTCGATTTCTCGTTTTCGTTCTCGGCTTTGCGATCGCGGGCATCGGTCTCGTCTCCTTTCTGAGTGGGGTAGTCGGATGGTATACCATGGGTCGCTTCCTCTGGCTCTCCTTCGTCTACAGCGCGATGAACGCCCTTCTGGCCTACGGCATCCTTCACTCCAGGCGATGGGTGGTGCCCGTCCTGTCGCTCAACGCAGCCGCTCTGGGCATTCTCTTCGTGGCGCAATGGCTGACCCAGTCGCTTCTTCCGAATGCGATTCCCCTTGTCTTCGCCTCGGCGCTCGCCCTGTTCGCGATCCTCGCCCGTCGGCAGTTCGCGACCGGCCCGCGATATGAGGCGTTTCCGTGCACGGCCTTCCTTTTCCTTTGGTTGATATCGATGTCCTACAACTGTATACTTATATTCAAGATAGGCGCTTTTTAGACAACACATTATGTCACACACACGCACAAGCAGGTTCATTCAAGGTATCGTTCTCTCGGCCTTCATTGCCTCATCCGTATTTTTCACCACGCCACGCCAGGCCAGGGCGGTGATTCTCATACCGATTCTCATCGCGGCCGTCGTCGTCGACGCCGTCTCATGCAATGTGAACGTCATCTGGGGTTGCGGGGGCGGTGGAGGTGGTGGCGGAACGCCGGCTCCCGTTGCCTGCAAGAGCGAGGGCAATATTTGTGGCATGAAGAAGGACGGTACCATCGTGAGCGGATCATGCAATGCGACCAGGCCGCCTGACTCTGACTGCCCTTCGTGCACCTCGCCGAAGAATGCCTGTGGCATGAGCAACAGCGGATATATCGTGAACGGCTCGTGTAATGTCACGGCGCCTCTTGATTCCGCATGTCCTCCTCCGGTCATCATAACTGACACCAACGGGGGTGGCGGGACTGATCCGAATTTCACGACGACCCCTCGCATCGTCGGCAAGGGAGGGAGCTCGACCATCGCCTGGGACATACCAAACGCGACCGCATGTACCCTGACGGGCAATGGGGTGAACGTGGTAGCCGGTCCGAAGGGCAGTGCCTCCTCGGGAATACTCAACTCGACCAAGGTGTTCACCCTCACCTGCGAGAACGGCGGCGGGGCGACGAGCCCGAGGGTGTCGGCCGACATCAAGGTCATCGTCCTCGAGTTCCAGGAATTCTAGGCTTTACCCGATTCAAGGGCTTGGTATACTTACTATGCATAAGATAAAACACATGAACACAAAGAAGAACATCGCACTCGCCGGATTCGGGGCCCTCGCCATCGTGTCAGCATCGGCTGCAGACAGCGTCGCGACCTTCGTATCCGAGGGATTGAAGGACAGCAAGGACATACGCGTCTCCGAGAGCACCATATGCTCGCCCTCCCAGGCCGGTGCCGACGCGAACTTCGTTGGTTGCAACTCGATACTCTAGTATTCGCACTTTAAAGATCCTTCAGGTCTTTGGCCCCGCATCAGCGGGGTTTTTCTATGCCTTCTTGGAGCGTGAGGCCCAGAGTGGCAGGAGAAGGGAAAGGAGTACGATCAGGTAGATTGGGGCATTGCCCGTTCGATTGAAGGGCGTCTGGCCCGAGGCCTCTGGATGTATCGTGCGGAATAGTATTTTGTCTTCGTTGAAGCTGGTCTCGTCGAGCGCCCTTCCGCGAGGGTCAATGATGCCGGATGGTCCGAACTTGTTCGCCCGGACGAGGGTGATGCCGTTCTCGGCCGCCCTGTATTTCGAGCTCGCGAAGTTGAAGGTGCTCACGGCATCGTCGGCGAACATCGCCTCCGAGCCAGCGTTTATGATGAGATGGCTCGTGCGCGAGTCCCTCCTGAAGACTCCCTGATCGTTTATCTCGGAGCAGATGACGCTTCTCACGGGTACATCCCCGATGAGGAGGGGTGCCTGTCCCTCTGGGCCTGCCGTTCCGTCTATGGGCGTGCTGAAGAGTCCGATCTTCTGTGCGAAGGCGGGGGTGTAATCCATGAAGGGGAACAGTCTGCGTTTTGCATAGCGTGATGCGATCGCGCCGTTCTTCCAGAACAGGGCCTCGTTCGTAAAGATTCCCTTCTCGTAGACCGTGCTCCAGGTCATGACCACGGTGTCCGCGGGCACATGCGAGGCAATCCATGCGCCGACCTGCGTGTCGGTAGCCACCAGAATATTCTTGTTCAGGCTCTGTCCCGCCGGGCCCACCTGTATGGCGCCATTCACGGGCGAGAATGGATAGATGATGAGGTCCTGGGATCCTTTCGAGGCTTCCTCGAGCAATCGTGCCGGCCCGTCGAGCTTGAATGAGCCGTTTTCCACGCTGCCGAATACCGCGTCAGACCTGTCATTGTTCTGTATGAGCGCGATGCTGACGGAGCTTGCGCTCGGGACATTATTTCTGAAGATTAGGCTCGAAGTCTGATGAAGTCCGATAGTGACGACTATTCCCGCGAGGACCATGAGGGTCGCCCGCCTGCCCCCGTCAAACGCCTCAACGAGGGAGACGCTCGTCAGGGCCACGAGGAATGATACGAAGGAGGTTCCGCCAAGGCTTGCCAGGCTCACCATGAAGGGAACCTTGTGCAGGGCATAGGCGAGGGTGCCGAGATAGTATCCCTTGAAGGCCATGCCGAGGATGATCTCCGAGAGCGTGTAGAGCCCGGCCCCGAAGAAAACGGCGAGCATTCGGGAGCTGATGCTTCCATTGCTTCTGGCCATGAGCCTTTTCCTCACGATGCCATAGGCGAGGAGGGAAGCCCCGCACATGGACGCGCTCGCAAGGGCGATGGGTACGAAGCTGATTCTCACGGCGTATTCAAAGAGATACACCTGCGTCAGCCAATGGAATTGGATCACGCTCATATAGGCGAGGGAGAAGGCGAAGAGCAGTCCCGTGAGCATGGCGCCGAGGAATATCTTCCTGTTGCCGAAGCGATGAGAGAGGGTTGCGAAATAGTAGAGCGGGGTGAGCGCCACGGGGGCAAGCATCCAGAGATTGAAGGGGTAGAAGGTGGCGACGAGGAGAATGGCCGAGAGCGTCGGAAGGGCGTACCATTTCTCGGTCATGAAAGCCGCGAATGTTTCGATCTCTTTCCTCATATTAGTCGAGATGGCTTATGAGTCGACGCGTTTTCGCCCCCTGATGGCTCAGACGGGTGACGAAGACGACCTTGGGCGTGTCGAAGAGCCCCGAGCTTACGGCCTCGGCAAGCGAAGAGGCCTGGCCCACCCGCCACGCGGACAGGAGATGGTCTCGGACGAGCTGTGCCAGGGTCTCCGTTCGATCGCTGTCAGTCGATAGGGTCGGGTCCTCTATCTCGATCGTGATGGAGACCGCCGTCTTTAACCCCTGGCGGAAGTGAATCTGGTACTGGGGTCGGAAGAGATGGGGAATCGACGCCATGATCTGGTCCGTATGCGATACGAGGAACTCGACGCCGTTCACGCGCACTCTGTCCACGCTGTCCCTGTGAGACCAGGCGAGGATAGGGCTTTTGATGCCACAGGGGCAGTCTGTGCTGACTACTTTGAAATGGTCTCCCGTCCTATATCTGATGAGGGGGGATGCCTTGTTCAGGTCATAGCTCACGACAAGCTCTCCCTCGTCCTCGCCGTCGAGCTCAAGGGCCGTGAGGGCCTTCTCGAGCATGTGGAACTCGTCCCGTCCCGCCTCGATGATGTGGGGGCAGGGGAAGAGGATGAATTGGCCTATTTCGGATGATGCGTAGAGGTTTGCTATTCGTGCCTCTGGGTACATGCGGGAGAGCTCGTCCCTGCGGGCGGGCGTGAGCGTCTCGGAACTGAGGGCGAGCAGGCGTATCTTTTTCGGGTCATAGTGCCTTTCGATGTGCTCGTGCGCGAGCGAGGCGATGGTCGGGGTGGCGTATATCGCGTCACAGCCGGTTTCCCGCGCAAGGATCGCGCTGTTCGCCAGGTTTTGCGTGTCGCCGAACACCGGCGTCACGGGATTTCGCGCCTGACGGCACTGCTGTATGAAGGTGTGACCGAAATTCTTGTTGAGGGGCGGATAGATGATCAGGGGGCGGGTTATGCCCATGCCAAGCGATGGCTCGAAGAAGTAATTCTCCACGTCGCTCGCGGGCGTGATGAGGGGTTTTCCAGACGTAGTGCCCGACGTATAGCCGACGAAACGCACGTCCTCTCGGGACACGAAGGTTCTCATCTCGACGGGCGTCTCGGCAAGGTCCTTTCTGGTGAGAAAGGGCAGGGACTCGAGGTCCGTGAATGCCGGGATCCTCTTTCTGTGAAAGTCGGAATGGGGCGATTCTATCGCATGGGCGATGAGTCTCTCGAGTCGTTCCTGATTGATCCATCTCATGAATTACAGTATATCCCAGATGTGATATCATCTCACCATGACACCTCTTGCATCAATCGCCACGTCCGTATTCTCATGGGGAACGCTCGCCCTGCAGGTCATCATCGTGGCGGGCGCCGTGGCGCTTGTCGCCGTCATCCTGAAGCATCCGAGCGCCCGCCTGCATCATCTCTCCCGAAAGGCCGCTGACCATGCCTTTCTCGGCGGTTTCATCGTCAGCTTCGTCTCGCTCGTATCGAGCCTTCTCTATTCGAACGTCATAGATTTCCCGGCCTGCGAGCTCTGCTGGTGGCAGAGGATTTTCCTCTATCCCCAGGTCATTCTCTTTGGCATCGCCCTGTATAACGAGAAGGTCAGGAAGGTTCAGGATGACATGGTTTTTCTCTACAGCCTCGTGCTCTCGGCCATCGGCGGGGGAATCGCCATTTTCCACTATTACGGCCAGATGTTTGATCCGTCGCTTCTGGCGGCATGCCTGGCCGATGGGGTATCGTGCTCCCAGCTCTTCTTCGTCTCCTTTGGCTATATCACCATTCCGATGATGTCGCTCACGGCCTACCTTTTTCTCGTTCTTCTCTATTTCTTTCGCCGACATCACGCAAAGGTCTAGTTCTCGGCCCAATGTCCCTTTTTCAGGTCGTCTACCGGGGCATGGTATACTGAAATAGTTACTATTTTCCGAAACTAGTCATCATGAACGATACCGTCAGCCTTTACCGCTCGAAATCGATCCGCGCAGTCTATGCTCATGTACTGAAGCCCTTCTTTTTCATGAATGATCCGGAGCGCGTCCACGACTGGATGACCAGGGCGGGAATCGTCCTGGGGGCCACTTCGGCGGGCAGGTGGCTCACCTCGGCACTATTTGACTATAAGAATCCGATGCTTCGACAGGAGGTCAGGGGCATTGTCTTCGATAATCCGGTAGGGCTTTCCGCCGGCTTCGACAAGAATGCCCAGCTTACGGGCATTCTGCCCTCCGTGGGCTTTGGCTTTGTCGAGGTCGGTTCCATCACGGGCGAGCCCTGCGCGGGCAATCCAAAGCCTCGTCTCTGGCGCATGCCAAAATCAAAGGGCCTCGTTGTGTATTACGGCCTCAAGAATGACGGATGTGAGGCGATATCGAAACGCCTGTTGGGCAAGACCTTTTCCATACCCGTTGGCACAAGCGTTGCCATGACTAATTGCCGGGAGAACATGGATACCGACATGGCCATCAAGGACTTCGCCAAGGCCTTTCGCATCATGGAGCCTCATGCCTCGTATGTGACCGTGAATATCAGCTGTCCCAATACCATGGGAGGACAGCCATTCGTGGCGCCTGACAAGTTCGACGCGCTCTTCAGGGTCATCGACACCATCCCGACCGAGAAGCCGATTTTCATCAAGATATCCCCGAACATGATCATCGCCGAGCTCGACGCCCTGCTCGATGTCGCAAGGTCTCATCGCATACACGGCATCATCTGCGCCAATTTGACGAAGCCGAGGGACAACCCAAACATCGCGGATGACGATGTGCCGGGCGTCGGCGGCATGAGCGGGAGGCTCGTTCAGGGTCTTGCGGATGACATGCTCGCCCGCATATACAGGAGAGAGGGAAAGAGATTCATCCTCGTCGGTTGCGGGGGCATATTCACCGCGGAGGATGCCTACAGGAAGATCAGGCTCGGCGCGACCCTGGTGCAACTCATCACGGGAATGGTCTTTGAGGGTCCCCAGCTCATAGGCGAGATAAACAGGGAGCTTGCGGAGCTCTTGCGCAAGGACGGTTTTTCAAGCGTAAGCCAAGCGGTCGGCATAGATAATTGCTAATATATACACATCCATGAGCAAGAAGGTATTCATCACGCGACAGATTCCGGAGGTGGCCGAGAAGTCCCTGAGAAAGAGGGGCTATCTTGTTGACGTCTTTTCGGCCGACAGGACCATGACCCAGAGGGAGCTCGTCAAAACCCTCAAGAGGGGCCAGTATGACGCCGTTCTCTCCCTCCTCACCGACAAGATAGACGCCAAGGTCTTTGATGCCTCGCCGTCGGTGAAGATATTCGCGAACTATGCGACGGGCTTTGATAACATAGACATAGCCGAGGCAAAGAAGCGGGGAATCGTCGTCACCAATGCCCCCGCGACGGCGACTCCCGAGGCGGTTGCCGAGCACACGATCGCCATGCTTCTGGCTCTTTCGACCAGGATCATCGAGGCTAATGATTTCGTCAGGGCGGGCAAATATGACGGCTGGGCGCCGATGCGCTTCGTTGGCACGGACTTCAAGGACAAGACCCTTGGTCTCGTCGGCACGGGTCGCATCGGCGAGCGCGTCGCCCAGATCGCCGTCGCCATGGGCATGAAGATAGCCTATACCGACATAGTCCAGAACGAGCGGGTAGACAGGGAGTGCGCCGCTCTTTATTGTCCGTCGCTTGAGGAGCTTCTCGTGCAGTCTGATTTCGTCAGCCTCCATGTGCCCCTTCTCGATTCGACGCGTCATCTGATCGACGAGAAGAGGCTTCGACTGATGAAGTCGACAGCCTTCCTCGTCAATACCGCCCGCGGGCCGGTCGTGGACGAAAGGGCCCTCGAGAAGGCCCTTCGCGACGGCGTCATCGCCGGCGCGGCTCTCGACGTGTTTGAGTTCGAGCCGAAGGTCAGCAGGGGACTTCGAAGTCTCAGGAACGTCGTTCTCGCTCCCCATATCGCCTCCGCGAGCGTTGAGGCCCGCACCGAGATGGCCGAGTTGGCGGTTCAGAACATAATCGAACTTCTCGAGGGCGGAAAGCCTCGGAACGTCGTAAACCCATAATCATCATGATCGGAAAGCTCATACTGGCGCGACATCACGAATCGGAATGGAACAAGCTCGGCAAATGGACCGGGACCCGAGACCGGCACCTGACCGAATACGGCTTCGAGAAATCGGCCGAGATGGGTCTCCTCATCAAAGGCGTGCAGATTGACTGTGCCTTCGCATCCATGCAGGTTCGCTCGATCGAAACTCTTTCCTGCATGCTTAACTCGCTCGAGCTCTATCGGGTGCCGACCGAGCATTCGTCTGCGCTGAACGAGCGCGACTACGGCGACTATACGGGTAAGAACAAGTGGGAGATGGAGGAGATGCTCGGCGAGGAGGAGTACAAGAGGCTCAGGCGCGGATGGGACTATCCGATCCCGAAGGGAGAGTCCCTCAAGGTCGTCTACGAGCGAGCTCTGCCCTTTTTCACTGATCGAATCCTCCCGTGCCTCAATGAGGGTAAGAACGTCCTCGTGGTGGCCCACGGAAACTCCCTTCGCGCCCTCATCAAATACATAGAGGGTTTCTCTGACGAGGCGATCGCCGACGTCGAGATGCCCTTCGGCGCCGTCATTCTCTACGACGTCGACAAGGACGGCCGAATGACTGGCAAGGAGATTCGCCAGGTAACATCATACGTACCCGCATGACACATTCGAAAGCACAGATAGTCGCGACCCTTGGCCCAGCGTCGGCCCAGCATGACATTCTCTCGTCCATGGTCGAGCATCAGCTCGACGTGGTCAGGTTCAATTTCTCGTGGGGAGACACGGACATGCGCATAGAGCAGATAGCCCTCGTCAGGGAGGTCGCACGGGAGCGGGGGAGGCATATCCCCATCATCATCGATCTTCCGGGGCCCCGCGTTCAGGAGGAGGGTTCTCACACGTATAACCGATCGGCCGTCTCGGCCCTCACGGAGCAGGACAGGGTCTTCATACGCTTCGCCGTCGCTCAGGGCGTCGATTACATTGCCGTCTCTTTTGTCGGCAGCCCCGATGACATACGCGAGTGTAAGGCTTTCGTGAAGGGGCTCGGCGGAAATCAGAAAATCATCGCAAAGATAGAGAGGGCCGTCGCCCTCGAGTCCCTCGGCGCCATCATAGCCGAGGCCGACGCAGTTATGGTCGCCCGGGGCGATCTGGGGAACGAGGTTCCCTTGGAGCAGATACCGTTCGTTCAGGAGAGGATCATCCGCGAGTCGAAGCTGGCGGGGAAGCCGGTCATCACGGCGACCCAGATGCTTCTCTCCATGGTCAACTCGCCCGTGCCGACCCGTGCGGAGGTCACGGATGTGACGAATGCCATACTCGAGGGTTCTGACGCCATCATGCTCTCTGAGGAGTCAGCCATAGGAAAGTATCCCGTCGAGGTTATCGCCATGATGGAGCGAATAGCTGCCGAGGCGGAGATCCACATGCAGGGGAAGGCGATTTTCAATCATCTTTAGAATCTTCACAGTCAGCAAACAAAAAAGGACGCCCGTTACGGGCGTCCTTTTTCGGAGGGCTATTTCTCGTCCTTGTCTCGAATCTCCTGTAATTCCTCCTCTATGTGAGCCAGGGTTTTCTTTATCTCGCTGAAGGACCCCTTCTCCATGGTCATATCCTTCTCGATTTCCTCCTTGGTCTTTTCGGCGAGCTTCTTCTCTCTTCGGAGGCCCGTCATGATGACGCTGTTTCCTATGAATGCGGAGACGTATACGCCGGTGATGAGGAGGATGAGCGATCCGACGGCTATCGAGACCAGGCCATTCTCGAGTATGGGTGTCACATCCGCCGTGTGCCAGATGCCCCTCCAGACAAGCACCACGCCGGTGCTCGCGAAAAAGGCGTAGATGATGGGGTGTTCGCTCAGTCTGCCGCGTATCTTGTCTTCGAGCCTGTCGAAAAAGGTGATTATGCTTTTCATTGTCTGTAAGTATAGCCTATTTCTAGAGGGCTATTTCGCAGACTCCGGCGACGCAGGCGAGTTCCTTCTTCACGTCGAGCTCGTCTGTCTTCTCGTAGCTTATGATCTTCGAGTAGTCGATGTGTTCGAGCTTCTTGGCGAGTTCGAGATATTTCTTCTCGTCTATCGCCTCGTAGGGAGCGAGTTGGTATACATGATTGTCCCGAGGGAGGAAGGAGAGTCCGCCGACTATCTCCCAGTTTTCGTAGATCCAGTTTGCGACGGCGATCCATTCGTCCTCTCCGACGGAGACGGTTACCGACGGGTTGTGTTCCGTGTAATGCGTCTTCACCAGCTTCCAGTGCTCGAGTTGCTTGAGTGCGGTTATGTCGTCCTTGTAGAGCGAGCCGGCAGGTGACTTGATGGGGAATTCGAGGACATAGGTCGTGGCGCCTTCCATGGGCTGGCCCACCTCTGGGTGATAGGGAACCCCCTGGTCCTTGAGCATCTTGAAGAGGGCATCGGTTGCGGAAATCCTGACTCGTCGTATGTAGTATGGAGCGTGTCGTGGGTGCATTCCCGATGAGCAGTCAACGGTCTGGGACAGGGTGCCGGAAGGCTTCACCGCCGTGGTGCAGGTCGATGGCTTGATGCCGAACCTCTTGGCATAGGTCTGGTTGACCTTGATGACCTCCTTCTTGAGCCTCTCGAGCGTGTCAGCGTCTCGGGCGACGTCACAGTCCCACTGTCCGGTGATGGAGACCCCGAGAAGGGCCTCGGCCCGGCAATTGTCGGTCCACTCCTTTGAAAGATAAGGGAAGTTGGTCAGGCTGGCCTGGTACGTTCCGAGTATGGTGGCGAGGCGTATCTTTCGAAGAAGGGACTTCTCGTCGTCCTCCTTTCGGGCCACGACCTCCGACAGGTTACAGAACTGCTTTGACTGAAGGATGATTTCTCCGCACGGGTTTGTTCCTATTGATCCGATGATGTTCTTTCCTGATGGGTCGAAGTACCCGCCATGCTCCTTGAGGGCCTTGATCCTGCGCTCTGGCAGGGTCTGTGCGAGCGATCCTCGGTTGAATATGCCTCGCTCGCCGGATCCTGACTTCATGAGGGCGATCCATTCCTCGAGGAATTCGGTGTTCGATGGCTTCTGATTGTATACGGCTGAGTTGTTGGCGAGCATTCGCTGGGGCTCGCTCACGTAGAAGGCGCCCTTCTTCGCGTCTCGGATGTCCATGTCATCGAGGTCTGAGAGGGAGATCATGGCGCTTCGCCTTACTCCTCCCGAGACAACACAGTCGCCGATGGTACAGATGATGTCATGCACGTCTATGTTGCGGAGTCGTCGGCCCTGTCGGGTGAGCATCTTCTCGCGGGTGAAGGCGAGAAGTCTCTTGAGGGGCTCTGGCCCGGATGCCTTTCCTCCCATGGTCTTCAGTCGGGCGCCCGCAGGTCGAAGCCCAGAGAAGTCGAACTCGACGTCATTGCCGTTTGCCCAGGTGTTCATGCCGAGCTTGAGCGCGTCGGCCCAGCCCTCCTTGCTGTCAGGGATGAGGTATGTGGCGAGCTTCTTTCCCGTCTGTGGCTGTATCTGGGGGAATTTCTGCACGTTCTGGCTCTCTACCGACCATCCAGCGCCGGTTCCGCACATAGAGATGTACATGATCTCGGCGAGGTCCTCGAAGCTTGCGGGTGCGATGTACGAGCAGTTATAGGCACAGACATGCGTCCTTCGAACGGCCGGTCCGGCGAACTGAAGGAGGCGCATCGAAGGCATTGCTTCCTGCCTCAGGATTCCCTCGCGCACCTCCGAGTACTCTGATTCCTTCAACTTGTCGCCGAGGGACTCCTTCATGAATGACATGTAGCGGTCAACGGTCTCTATCCATGTCTCGCGACGGCCCTCCTCAGACATCCATCGGGAGTAGGTTCGATAGTAGACGAACTCGCCGAGAGGGTTTCGGAAGTATTTCTTACTGTCATCGGCGAGCTTCCTGACCTTTGGCGGTATGGCTACCGACTGGCTCCTGATTTTGGTGTGCTTCTCGCGGTAGAGGATGTATGCCTTGGCGGTTTTGACGTATTCGCCGAGGATGAGCTCCTTCTCGACGCTGTCCTGCACGCCCTCGACGGTGGGGACGAAATTCTTGTACTTCTTCGTGATGCGCAGTATGTCCGCGTATACCTTGTCCGCGATGATGCCGGCTTCTCGCTCGGAGCCCTCACCTGTGGCGATCATCGCCTTGCCCACGGCCTCGGCTATTCGGGAGACATCGAAAGGGACGACGGAACCATCTCTTTTCTGAATATTCTTCACGACCGTTGATTTGG
>Ga0172380_10007890_pt1 | contig 11823 bp, 9 predicted proteins | sample Leawe162metaG_FD_119747 | JGI IMG/M metagenome (GOLD analysis project Ga0172380, IMG submission 119747) | Leachate microbial communities from a municipal landfill in Southern Ontario, Canada - Leachate well 162 metaG | ecosystem: Engineered > Solid waste > Landfill > Unclassified | place... | reverse complement strand
TAGATAGTTTTACTCATGTTTGGTGGCTAGCAAAGTCTGACTATCCCAAAGCAGATAATTCAAAAATTTTACGACCCTATAGTGATAGCATGAAATCGTTGCTGAAGTCTAAAAAATATAATGATGGCGTAAGGCCTTCGGAACATAGAATTGGTAAGAAAAGTTTCTTAAAGAATAACAAAGGCAGTATAATGCATAATGTTATTGAAATTGAACAAATCGATAACAATCGTGCGGTACGATTGCCACAAAACATTTTTAGTATTGCCAATACGGTTTCCAATGATTTTTTTCTTAATGAATGCAGGAGAAAAAATATAACCCCTCATCCGGCAAGAATGCCTTTTGAATTAGCCAGTTTTTTCATTGAGTTTTTAACTGATCCTGGAGATTTAGTATTAGACCCATTCGCGGGAAGCAATACAACAGGGTTTTGTGCTGAGAGATTAGGCAGAAAATGGATAGCCACTGAAGCTAATGAAGATTATGTAGAGCAATCAAAAATACGTTTTTCCGATCCTATTCTGAAGGGAAAAAAGAAGGAGCGTGCAAATGGAATTAACGAGCGCAATAAAAGAACTGGCAACGGTTGATATTTTCTCTGAGGGGAAGAAAAAAGAAGATTTTGTTGGAAGACCATTTTATCTTGATTATGACAAAGCATCTCTTTTAGTTGCTGACGCTTGGAAGATTAATGTCGGAGGTGTAGCCCAGGGGACTTTTTTATTAGCATTCTATGAAAATGAGGAAAAAATATTCGAAGCCTTATTATTAAGAGCTATTAGACCAACAAAATTACCCACAGACAATGATGTCATCTGTTCGATGATTGAATATTATAAAGATAATCTTAAAACGGCGGGGAAAGAAAGCCAGCTAGATGATTTTACAAGATATGAATTTAGTTTTTCTGGACTTGAATGTAGAATTCTAGGCACTTTTTATAAAGACCAGAGCGGAAAAATTGTGTTTGGAGCTGATGTGGAAAATTTTTATAGCTCGCATAATTATAGTGTGTACAAACCCCAGGGGAAAGTCCTCGAGTTCATCGTCAATTTAAGAGATGGAGAAGAAATTGCAGGAAGTAATAAAGATGTAAAAATAGGGCATGTAAGATATAGCTCTAGCAAGAGATCTCAGGAGACCCTAGGAAATGTCTTGGTCTATTTGAGTCCCAAAGACTTCTTGGGGAAGCGAACCGCTTTATTTGGTATGACAAGAACCGGAAAGTCAAATACAGTAAAAAAGATTATTCAAGCTACCGTAGAAATAAGCAAGAAAGCAAAAGACAATTTAGGTGATCAAGTGTCTTCTCCTGAGAATAGTCTTGTCGCTTTCTTGCCAGAAGGATCTCCTAAGTATCCAGTGGGGCAGATTATTTTTGACATCAATGGTGAATATGCGAATGCCAATCTACAGGATGAGGGAACTGCAATCTTTGAGTTGTATAAAGATGATGTAATTAGATATAGTGTATTGCAAAAGCCAGGTTTCAAGGTGTTGAAAGTAAATTTTTATAGAGAAATAAATACTGGTTTTGATTTGATTGTTTCGCATTTAGCAAATGATACAAGCGATTATGTTAATAGTTTTAAAGCGATTGATTTGTCCGAGCCGGAAGATAAAACCGATATCTCAGCAGTAACAAGATATAAAAGAAAAATTGCTGCATATCTTTGTTGCCTCAGTGCTGCAGGTTTTAAAGTTCCCGCAGGTTTCAAGGTCAAATTTGAAGGGAATAAAGATTTAAACAAAATGGTTCAAGTTGACGGAAAGATTGACCCTAGCGTGGGTTTAGATTTGAAAGAAGCTGTCCTATGGTTTACAGCAATTTGGGAAAACTATGGGGACCATTATTTTGATGAGTATAAGAAGAAGCATGGCAACGAGTGGGCTGATGAGGATCTGAAAGCTTTGTTAATATTCCTAACCCGGAAAAGAGTGTCTTCTGGCCCGGCTAATGTAAGCGGCTTTAGGAAACTAAGAGGTATTATTGATTTGCACACCGATGTTATTGACAAGAGTTTTGATGTCGAGATTATAGAGGCACTTCGTTTGGGCAAGATTGTTATAATAGATTTATCTCAAGGAGATCCTAATATTCAGCAACTTTATTCAGAACGTATTTGTAGAAGAATATTCGCTGATTCTATGAACAGGTTTATTCATAATTCGCCCAACAATTTTGTTCAGTTCTATTTTGAAGAAGCCCATAATCTTTTTCCAAAAAAGGATGATAAAGACTTAAGTCAAATTTATAATCGGTTGGCAAAAGAGGGGGCTAAGTTAAATCTTGGTTTAATTTACGCAACGCAGGAAGTAAGTTCAATAAGCGGAAATATTCTGAAGAATACTCAAAATTGGTTTATAGCGCATTTAAATAATGATGATGAGCTAAAAGAGCTGAAAAAATACTATGATTTTGGTGATTTTGCTGAAAGTTTGATTAGATTTAGCGCAAGCAGTGACAAAGGTTTTGTAAGAATGAAAACCTATTCCAACCCTTTTGTCGTTCCCGTGCAGATAGATAGGTTTACAGTGAAAGGCGTTTGAGGAGCCTATGGGATACATAAGCAGAAAAGGTCGAAGACCTGCAGAGAATGCTAGTAAAAGTTCGCATAGCAATGTAATTAAAGATGTAACAGTTATTGAGTTTTTAAAAAAATGCGAACTTCCGAAATCAGCCCACGAGGTTGAGGTTTCTGTTGATCTCCTTGTTACCCTACCAACGGACCTAAAGAATCCTATTCGGTATATTATGGCAGTTGATGGAGGATATTCGGAGGTTGCTGTCAAAAAAGAGTTCCCTTCCTCACAGATTTGTTTTTTTCAATTTGGTGCATTGTTTTTCAAACTCACTGACCTAGAAGAGATTTCGCTCAAACCATTTATAGATCCTGAGGATATTGCAAAATTAAAAGAAATCCAAAGGCTAGAGTTTGTTTTACCAACAAAAAATATTATGTTGAATGGAGAAACCAGTCTTATTGATTCTGTTAGAAAAGCGGTTTTCGATTTTTTCTTGAATAATCCGAGTGATGATAAACTTATTGATACTTTAAAATGGTTTATTTTTGAAGAATATTTATCTTCCAGCGCAAATGAATACCAACTGGCAAATTGTCCTGTATGCGGGAAATCCGAAGTTGTTATTAAGAAACAGGAAATCAAAGACTATGCTTTTTCCTGTAATTACTGTAAGGGCAATATTTTTCTTACCGATGTTTTTAGGTTGCATGAAGCTGTTGATAACGAGATTGGGGCGGGTGGGATACTGGGTTATTTAACTAATTTGTTTGAACAGTTTCTTATTATTCATTTAATTCGGATTATTTTAAGGGTTCAGCCAGCTTTGCTAAAGGAAATTCTTTTTATAAAGGACGGCCCTTTGGCTTTTTTTGGCCAAACCGCCAATATGCATAGACAATGAGAAAACTTATAACGTATCTTTTCTCTTCCCAAGGCATCTATTTGGCGGGACTAGAGAAAAGCGGGGCTTTTGTGGAGCACGCAGATGAAATAGCTGGTAAGTTAAAAAATGGTCAGGCTTTGATGTTGAGTAATGATTATATCTATAAATATGTGATACCTGGAAAGGGTGACACATCTCAGCCTTATGCAAGAACTTCTTATTACGGAGCAAAACTTATTTTTAAGTCTCAAGATGGAAAAGTATATGTAGTAACTTTACCATCTAAGGATGAAAATATTGTTCTAAGACCAACGAAGAAGGATTTTTTGAACATGGAAGTAATTCTTTTTAATCTTGAAAAACTAAAATGCGATATGTATGATAGCGCATTACTTCCAGTAGCTTTGGCTAATAAGTTAGTTTCATTGGCAAATCATCCAAGTTCGATAATCCTAGAAAAGTTTGCTAAAAGAACAATGCTCAAGAAATAGAAATAATTAGAAGAAATGAAAAAGTCATTTCTATTTCTTTAGTAATTCCTGCCACATTTCGAGCTGTTTGGGCCAGCTTAACTCGAAGGCGACATCACGTAGTTTGTATTCGTGGATTTTGGAGATGATTTCGTTTTTTGAGCAGATGATTTCTTCTTGAATTTTTGGTGCAAGGAGCAATAGATTCATTATTTGGTTCAGTCTTTGGTGATTCACATTAAGCCATCCTGCGATCTGCTTTAAACCTTTCGCTTTGCCTTCTGAAATAAGCCCCTGTATCTGATGCGCTAAGACTAAATTCTGGCGTAGTTGAGGTTCTGCATGCATTGGTTGTTGTCTCGGCGGCACCGGATGATGCTTCAGTTCATCCTTGCTAACCTCAAACTTAAATGTCTTTTTCTTGTCATTGAGCAGGATCTCAAGAATTCCATCCTTCCCGTTATAACCAATCTCTTTAACAAGGCTTTGAAGAATGGTTCGTTTTTCTTCAAGGTTGCAAGTGTCCCATTCTTTGGGCGTAAGTCTTTGATCTTTAGTTATTTTCCTGAGAGAGTCAAGTACCTTGGTTTCCATAAGACCGACGTTAACGAGCTTAGTGGGGCAATCTTGATAACCACGTTTCTGGGCATTTGAGCAGACGTAATGGCAATAACGTATTTTGCCGCGTTTAGAACTGTGAGAATAATACATCGATTTATTGCAGGCAGAGCATTTTAAAATGTGGCTTAGAAGGCCGATTTTTTTGCCTGTGGGAGTGCGAATCTGTGGTTTAGCTGGGTGGGAGTGCAAAGCGTCTTGGACTTGGATAAAAGTTTGGTCATCGAGAATCGGTTCTTGTTCTCCGGTGTAGAGCGTGCCCTGGTATCTGACCTTTCCTATGTAATGTGCATTGTTCAGGATTTTTTCTATGGATGTAGTCGTGAATCTAACGCCCCCACCGACTTTGTTATCTGCCATATACCTGATTTTTGTTCTATAGCCTTTCTCATTCGCAATTTTAGTAACGGAAAGGAGGGAGCGTTCTTTGAGGTAAAGATCGAAGAGTTCTTTGACGATTACCGCCTCCGCAGGATTGACAATAAGTCTATGGTTTTCTTTGTTAAGGTTATAGCCAAGCGGCAGGCATCCACCGATCCACTTGCCTTTTTTCTTGGCAGCCCCCATCTTGTCGCGGGTGCGCTCGCTGATGATTTCGCGCTCAAACTGGGCAAAAGAGAGGAGGATGTTCAGCGTCAGCCGGCCCATTGAGCTATTGGTGTTAAAGTGTTGAGTTACGGAAACAAAAGTGACCTTATTTTGATCAAAAAACTCGAGGAGCTTGCTGAAATCAAGCAGGGATCGTGAAAGTCGGTCGACTTTGTAGACCACGACGCAGTTTATTTTTTTTTCTTTAATATCGGATATAAGCTTTTGTAAGGCAGGGCGATCGGTGTTCGCGCCAGTGTAGCCGCCATCATCGTAGCGATCAGGTAAAACAATCCAGCCTTGGGATTTTTGGCTTTGGATGTAACTTTCAGCAGATTCGCGCTGGTTATCCAGAGAGGTGAATTCTTGCTCCAGGCCTTCCGAAGTAGATACGCGTGTGTAAATCGCGCATTTATTTTGAGGTTTTTCTTTAGAATCCGAAGAATGAGAATCCATTCCAATGAGCTCCTGTGATTTCATAAGCTATAGCTGAAAGGCTCTTGTAATGTTTGTCTTTATATTCGAAGCCTTTTTCCAGCACTTTGACTTGGATATCCTGGCTTTTATATTTCTTTTGAATGAGGGTGCCGGGAATAGGCAGGCGCTTATCCCTTAAGAAGGGGATAGCGACTACATTTTTGCCGCCGGAGACAACCTGCGGCCTAAGCGCCTTATTGTTGATCGGGTCATACTTTTCAATAAGCTCGGCAATTCTGGCTTTGGTTTCTTCAGAAAGGCCGCCATATTCAAGCTCCTGCATGCGGTAAGCGATCTTTCTTATTAGGTGGACTTTGTTGTCTGAAGGCACCTTTTTACCGTCAAGCAGTGCTTCGTATTCGGCCTGAAGTTCGGATATGCTTTTGTTTTTTAGGGCTTCTATTTTTGCTTCCATTTGCTCTCTCCGTTAGGTCACATATAGCCATACTATCTGAGCTATATCAAGGGATTTGGAGAGGTATTTCTTGGTTGTGAAAACCTCCAAAAAGCAGTATAATTGGCTACATCTTATTACATTTTGCTATAGAGAGAATCTATGGAAACTTTTACAGTTGAAGAGTTGGCTGGGTATCTAAAGCTTCACGAATATACGCTTCGCCGCCTTGCACGAGAAGGAAAAATTCCTTCCTTTAAGGCTGGTGGGCAATGGCGTTTTCGCAAAGATGAAATTGATAAGTGGTCGAGAGGTAAGCGCGTTCGTAAGGAGTCGGCATGAAGAAAAAAAATAAAAATGATAAAGAGTTAGATTTCGAAGCTAAGCTTTGGCAAGCCGCGGATAAGATGCGTAACAACATGGACGCTGCTGAGTATAAGCATGTTGTTCTGGGTTTGATATTCTTGAAGTATATTTCTGACGCTTTTGCTGAGATGCACACAAAGCTTTCATCTACGAAGGGTGCTGACCCTGAAGATTCTGATGAGTATAGGGCGGAGAATGTTTTTTATGTGCCTAAGAAGGCTCGTTGGAACTTTTTGCAGAAAAACGCAAAGCAACCCAATATCGGCAAGTTAGTTGATGATGCAATGGATGAGATTGAAAAGGATAACGCTATACTTAAAGGAGTGCTTCCCAAGAACTATGCAAGAGAGGGTCTTGATAAGGCAAGGTTCGGCGAGCTCATTGATTTGATTGGTACCATTGGCCTTGGCGATAAGGCAAACCGCAGCAAGGACATTCTTGGCAGGGTTTATGAATATTTCTTGGGACAGTTTGCTGACGCTGAAGGAAAGAAAGGCGGCCAGTTTTACACTCCACGCTGCATTGTTAAATTGCTCGTTGAGATGCTTGAGCCATACAAGGGACGAGTGTTCGATCCCTGTTGTGGTTCGGGTGGGATGTTTGTCCAGAGCGAGAAATTTGTGCAGGCGCACGGCGGAAAGATCGACGATATTTCTATCTATGGACAGGAAAGCAATCAGACTACTTGGCGACTATGCAAGATGAACCTAGCTATCCGTGGAATCGATGCAAACATTGCATGGAACAACGAAGGAAGTTTCTTAAATGATGTTCATAAGGACTTGAAGGCTGATTTTGTAATTGCTAATCCTCCGTTTAATGATTCTGATTGGAGCGGAGAGACTTTGAGGGAAGATTCGCGCTGGAAATATGGCGCTCCTCCAGATGGCAACGCAAATTACGCATGGGTACAACACTTCATATCACATCTCTCTCCAACTGGAATTGCAGGCTTTGTCCTTGCTAATGGTTCCATGAGTTCTAATAATTCAGGTGAAGGGGAGATTAGGAAGGGTATGGTTGAGGCTGACATCGTTGATTGCATGGTGGCCTTGCCAGGACAGCTCTTCTACAACACGATGATTCCAGCCTGCCTATGGTTTTGCGCTAGAGACAAGAAGAATCATAAGTTCAGAGATAGACGAGGCGAAGTGCTATTTATTGATGCCCGTAACATGGGGCAGATGATAGACCGAAGACACAAAGAGCTAACCGAAGAAGACGTTGCTAAAATTGCAGCCGTTTATCACGCATGGAGAGGCGAAGGCGGAAAATATTCCGATGTAAAAGGATTCTGCAAAGCAGCAAAAATCGAAGAGCTTAGAAAACACGAACACATACTAACGCCAGGGCGCTATGTCGGGACTGAAGATGTAGAAGAAGATGACGAGGCGTTTGAAGAAAAGATGAAAAGACTTACTTCTGAGCTGTCCGAACAATTTGAGAAGTCAAAGACACTCGAAAAGAAGATAAGAAAAAATCTCGAGGGTATTGGGTATGATATCTAGGGAATCATCTTTAGATGATATAAAGACTGGGATAAGAAATTGTTTAAACGAGCTATATGATAGAGATGCCCCTCTTTTTCAGAGGAATAATAAGAAAGGTATCTGCGAGCGATGTATTGTTTTTAGATTCGCCCATTACCTGCAAAATCTATTACATAATAGTTTTTTTGTTGATTGCGATTTCAATAGCTCTTTCGTTGGGCATTTCGATGAACACGGGCACTTTGTCGCAAGAGAAAGGGATGGGAAAGAAATAAGGAATCCAGATGGAACATTGACGAAAAGGTTTGTGGACATCATTGTACACAAAAGAAATTATATGCTACCAACAAACGATTTTATCTGTTTTGAATTAAAAAAATGGGATAACGATTCACTGCGTGAACTTGAAAAAGATATAAACAACCTAAAACAGCTCACCTCAACGTATGGATACCTTTATGGATTTCACTTGATATTTGGCCAGACAAAGAAAACCTCTAAATGGACGATATTTCAGGGTGGGCGAGAAATCGAAAGCAACGTAAACATATTCTAAAATGAAACAAACTAAATTCAAAGACACAGAAATAGGAAAAATCCCGCAAGAATGGGAAGATCTGATTTTTGATGATTTTATTAAAATTCAAAATGGTTTTGCATTCAAATCTTCAGAGTTTAAAACAAAAGGTGTCCCCATAATAAAGATAAAGAATATTACACCACCAGTCATCACATTTGAAGAAGTTCAATATTATGCTGGGGTGGTTGATGCAAAATTAAAACCTTATATCTTAAAAAGAGGAGATATTGTTATTTCGATGACAGGCTCTAATGTTAATCAGATGGCTTCAGCTGTTGGGAAAGTCGCTCGCTATAAATCAGACTCACCAGTCTTACTTAATCAGCGTGCTGGAAAGTTACTTATTGACGGTAATATTGCAGATATGGATTACATTTATTTTTATATTGCGAGAAGAGAAATTCAATATTATCTTGCGATAAATGCGGCAGGTAGTGCAAATCAGGCTAACATATCACCTGATATTATCAAAAGTATACCTATTGCTCTTCCACCTCTTCAAGAACAATCCACAATTGCCAAAATCCTTTCTTCTCTTGATGAGAAGATTGAGCTTAATCAGGAGATGAACAAGACGCTTGAGGCTGTTGGTCAGGCGTTGTTTAAGTACTGGTTTGTTGACTTTGAATTCCCAGATGACCGGGGCAGGCCATATAAGTCCAGCGGCGGAAAAATGGAAGGATCTGAACTTGGGGACATACCCCGAGGATGGGAAGTAAAGCCTATAGATGAAGTTGCGGATTTCTTGAATGGTCTTGCATTGCAGAAATTCCCGGCCGAAAGCGAAGAGGAGTTCTTGCCAGTCATTAAAATTCGAGAACTTAAACAAGGGGTTACGGAGTCGTCAGACAGGGCGAGCAAAAATATTCCTAAAGAGTATATTGTACATGATGGGGATGTTTTGTTCTCTTGGTCTGGAAGTCTTGAAGTTATAATTTGGTCTTATGGAAAGGGCGCTCTTAATCAGCACTTGTTTAAAGTTACATCGAAAGAATATCCTAAATGGTTTTATTATTACTGGGTTCTTCAACACTTGCCAGAATATCGACATATTGCTGAGGGAAAAGCAACTACAATGGGGCATATTCAAAGAGGTCACTTAAAAAGCTCTTTAGTATTAGTACCGGATGAAGAGACGCTTTCAATAATGGATAAAATGCTAAGTCCGATAATAAACAAACAAATAGCAACAAATGTTGAAGCAAGGAACTTATCCAGTATTCGCGATTCTTTGCTGCCTCGGTTAATGTCTGGCAGGATAAGGGTAAATGTGGGATAGGATTTCTTATGAGCAGAAAAAAGTCTGATGAAAAAAAGTTTAGGTTGAGCGTGTTTCTCTTTAAGGAAAGCTGCACTACAATACAAGACGCCCTTAAAGATGAAGCAATTTTGACCAAGCACTCAATAAAAGGCTTCAAAGAAGACGATATGGTCTTGTTTGTAAAGGACTCAAGAAATTTTCCTCCTAAATGGCTAAGTTTTTTTGACGGATATTTGAGTGCAGAGATTGAGCATGTTTTTAATGCGAGTAGTTCAGCGGTCTTGCTAGTAAAACATAACAAGAGAATTTTTGGTTTTACCTTTGGTTATGGCAGAGGCTTCCTTAACTTAAATCAGGTCGAGGACGATTTTGGCTTAAAGGTTGCGCTTAACAGTATTGACGCTGACAAGATAAGAAGCGTGGACATAAAAAATCTCGATACTGTTGTTAGGCATTCCAAGGTGCAGACTAGTCAGGTTGGTACTGTTGACAATTTCGGCCTAAACATTGACCGTGACATTCTTAATGCAGTTACGGGATTGTCAAATGATGCTGACTTTGGGAAGCAAATTTCTGGTGCTGTTTCTTTGCATCTCAGCATTGCAATAAAAGTAGACAATTTGGCTGGTCTTTGCGTAAAGTTGCTGAAAAAGTTTAGTGATAAGTCTTATAAGGAGAGTTTTCCGTGGGTTGACCACGTTTCTTATGTTAAAAACAAGGCGGTTATAAGTGATCTTGATGGTCTCCTTGTTAAGGCTATTATCGAAAAAGATTTTGAGCGGTTATTCCTTGCTGTTCCAGAAATTGTTGATTGGGAGCAGGTGCAGGGATTCAAGTACAAGGAAAATGATGAGGATGTAAGAGAGGACATAAAAATTGATGATGTGTTGCCTTCTGATTCCGATTTGAAGGATGTGGTTGGTATTGGTTGGCTTTGCAGGAATCATGTTTTGTGTGTTGGCGCAAATAACGACGAAGTGATTGATGAGTGGCCGCTTTATGATTGCATCAATTACGAAGTGAAGTTGGGTGGGAATGATAGCTCAAACTTTCTTTTGACTGCTGGGAAGTGGTTTAAGATTGATACTGGTTATGCTGTGTCTGTTGCTGATGAGATTAAGGATATTCCCGAGTACAAAAGTTTTGTGTTTCTTGAGCACGAAGACGAAAAAGAGGGAGATTATAACAAGAAAGTTGCTGATTCTAACAAGGCTCGTTGCTTCCTGATGGATAAAAAGCTTATTCCTTATGGGGGCGGTCAGAGCAAGATTGAGTTTTGCGACTTGCTTATTGACAAGAAAGATTTTGTACACGTGAAGAGGTTTCGTGGTTCTGCGTGTCTTAGCCATTTGTTTCTTCAGGGGCATAATTCTGCTTTTCTTCTCCGTACTGACGTTGGTTTCTTGAAAAAGGTCAATAAGGAGCTTCCGAAGGCGTTGAGGTTTAGTGAAACAAGCCAAATAGAGGCTTCTGGTTATGAAGTGGTTTTTGCGGTTATTAGTAAAGTTAAAAAAGGAGTAAGGGATATCTTTCCATTCTTTAGCAAGGTTTCGCTATTGCAGGTTTATAAGCAGTTGAGGGCTTATGGCTTCAATGTTTCGATAGCAAAAATTTGTGTTAAAAAAGCGATAGGGGAAAAAGAATAATCATGCCAAAAGCAATCATTGAATCTGAAGTTGAACAGGCTGTTCTCGATATACTGGAGGAGCTTGGCTACAAGACCATCTGGGGGCCTGACATTGCCTTTGACGGGGCAAAGCCTGAGCGCAAGAGCTATTCTGATGTTGTCTTGATTGATAGATTGAAAGCTGCGGTTGACAACTTAAATTCTAAGATTCCAAGTGAGGCGCGGGAAGAAGCGATAAAGAAAGTTCTTCGCAGTGAGAGCCAGAATCTTGTCGTGGATAATCAGGGCTTTCACAAGATGCTTGTCGAAGGAATAGATGTTGAATATCGCAAGGGTGGGCGGATTGTTGGTGATAAGGTTTGGCTCGTTGATTTTGACAAGCTGGGAAATAACGAGTTCTTGGCAGTAAACCAATTCACTGTTATTGAAAACAATTATAACAGACGGCCTGATGTAGTCCTATTCGTCAATGGTTTGCCGTTGGGAGTAATTGAGCTTAAGAGCCCTGCTGACGAGAATGCAACTGTTCGTTCAGCATTC
>Ga0172380_10007889_pt1 | contig 11824 bp, 9 predicted proteins | sample Leawe162metaG_FD_119747 | JGI IMG/M metagenome (GOLD analysis project Ga0172380, IMG submission 119747) | Leachate microbial communities from a municipal landfill in Southern Ontario, Canada - Leachate well 162 metaG | ecosystem: Engineered > Solid waste > Landfill > Unclassified | place... | reverse complement strand
TGGAAATGACCAGCTTTGCTGATGTGTTTTTTAATCCGGTAGCGCAGGTCAAGTTTGTACATACCGTCGCCGCGGGTTATGTAACCGGCTCAATGTTTGTGTTGGGTATCAGTTCCTGGTATTTGCTGAACAAACGCGATATTGGCTTTGCTCGGCGTTCATTTTCCATTGCGTCTGCATTCGGCTTAGCCTCAGTTTTGTCGGTGATCATTCTGGGTGATGAGAGTGGTTACACCGAAGGCGAAACGCAAAAACTCAAATTGGCTGCTATCGAAGCGGAATGGGAAACCGAAGCCGCGCCGGCAGGTTTTACCTTATTCGGGTTTCCGGATCAGGTCAATGAGCGCACGGATTATGCGATCAAAATCCCTTATGTATTAGGTCTGATTGCTACTCGCTCTATCGATGAAGAAGTCCAAGGTTTGAAGGAGCTGCGTCTCGAAAGCGAGCAACGGGTTAAAAATGGCATGTTGGCTTACGCGGAGTTGCAAAAACTGCGCGCAGGTGACCTTAGTGACGTGACCAAGCAGGCATTTGAAGAACACAAAGCCGATCTAGGCTATGGCTTATTACTGAAAAAATACACCGACAACGTAGTGGATGCCGATGAAGCGATGATCAACAAAGCCGCTAACGACACGGTGCCGAAAGTAGCGCCGCTGTTCTGGACTTTCCGGGTGATGGTGGCTTGCGGTTTTACCATGTTGTTCATCTTTGCAATGACCTTTTACTACTGTGCTACCCGTGTGGCCGACCAGAAACGCTGGTTACTGCGGTTAGCAGTTTGGGGCATTCCCTTGCCGTGGATCGCTGCTGAGACGGGTTGGTTCGTAGCTGAATTCGGTCGTCAACCCTGGACTATTTCCGGCATATTACCAACTCATATGAGCGTATCAAGCATAAGTGCTGAGCAGCTCTGGTTTAGTATCAGTGGTTTTATCTTGTTTTACACAGTACTGCTAATCATAGAGCTGTATCTGATGCTCAAGTACGTCAGGCTAGGACCTAGCAGTTTGCACACCGGACGTTATTGTTTTGAACAGAATGCCACGGCTCATTAACGCTAGGGGTTGATCATGAAAGTAACAATATTGATGTTTGTCATGCTGTTGTCGGCAGCAACGGCTTATGCCGAGCCGTCCGGCAACCCGCAACGACAGGAAGAAGTCGCAGTACGTGGGCGACATGTCATGCCGTTTGATTTAGAAAAGACGCTACATATTTTCGAAAAAAACCCTCAGGGTGGCGTGCAACAAGTAATTGTCAAAGATACGGGCGATAGCGAGCAGATTAACCTGATTCGCCGGCATTTATCACAACTAGCCAAGCGTTTTACGGCGGGTGATTTTGCCGGTCCACGCCACATTCATGGCGATACTATGCCGGGAGTGCAAGCCCTCGCCAATGCGAGTGGAAAGGTGCATTTTCTCTATAGAGCATTGAGCAATGGTGCGGAAATTGAATATGTCGCCGAAGATTCGGCGTTGATCGATGCCATCCACCAATATTTCGATGCGCAACTTAATGATCATGCGCGACATGCTGTGGACGGTAAAACTAAACAGTGTCTGCACGAAACCCATCAACCTCAGTCGCCAATGCCCTCAAAGCAGGGTAAACATGCCGCTGAATCGACTGACAGTCAGGAGTAAATCATGTTTGATTATGAAACCATTCGTGTGATCTGGTGGGTATTTATTGGAGTGGTCGCTACCGCTTTTGCATTGACCGAAGGCTTTGATTTTGGCGTTAGTACTTTGCTGCCTTTTATTGGTAAAACCGATATCGAGCGGCGAGTCATTATCAACACCGTTGGTGCAACTTGGGAAGGCAATCAGACTTGGTTGGTATTATTAGGTGGTGCAATATTTGCTGTATGGCCACCGGTGTATGCCACCTTATTCTCCGGTTTATATGTGGCTATATTGCTGGTGTTGTTTGCACTGTTTTTTCGCCCGGCGGGTTTTGATTACCGCAGCAAACTGGATAACCCAACCTGGCGCAATGCCTGGGATTGGGCCTTATTTTTAGGCGGCACATTGCCACCGATATTGCTGGGGGTTTTGGTAGGTAACTTAATTTTAGGTCTGCCGTTTCATCTGGATAGTGATTTGCGGAGTTTTTATGACGGCTCATTCTTTGCGCTTTTGAGTCCTTTTGCGTTGCTGTGTGGGGTGACCGGTTTGTTATTGACGACTTTTCATGGTGCCTTGTTTTTGAAATGGCGCAGCGAAGATGTGATTTATGATCGTGCCGTATCGGTGTTGGGAGTGCTTGGCCCTATGTTGATAGTGGCGCTGGCTGCAGTGATGCTATGGGTATTCAATGGCATTGATCGCCCTGAAATCACCCAAATGGCCGGCACAGCAGCGCCTTCCAATCCCTTACACAAAACCGTCATTGCTAACGGTGCCAGTTGGGCGCAACATTTCATGCAATATCCCTGGATGTGGCTAGCGCCGATTGCCGCTTTAGGTGGCTTTACCATGGCCTGGTTGTTGGGCAAAGGCCAGTCCAGAATGGGGGCGTTTTTGTTTAGTTGCTTAGGTGTGGTCGGCACGGCTTTAAGCGTTGGTTTTGCTTTGTTTCCCTTCCTGCTGATTTCATCGACTAATCCTGGCTCCAGCTTAACCTTGTGGGATGCCAGTTCCAGTCATTCCACTTTGCTTTTGTCTTTCTGGATTACCGTGATTTTTCTACCCATCGTGCTGATGTATACCCGTTTTGTTTACAGAATAATTTGGGGCAGCGTCACCGAAGTCACTGTCTTGAAAGACAGTCACACACTTTACTAAAGGAGACAGATTATGTGGTATTTCGCTTGGATACTTGGCGTCGGTTTTGCGGCGTCCTTCGCTATCATCAACGCCATGTGGCTGGAGTCGGTTTGCGACATTGATACTCATGGCATCGATCAATCCTGTGAGAGCTTGTCACAGCGTAGTCAGGTGAGGTTGTCATGACAGTAGAGCGGATTGTTCGAATAGTGGCCGGTGCTTTTATTCTGTTGTCGCTGAGTTTGGGGGTTGAAGGCAGCCCATTATTTCATTCCAGCAACTGGCTATGGTTCACCGTGTTTGTCGGTGCCAATTTGTTTCAAAGCGGTTTTACCCAATTCTGCCCGCTGGAAATTATTCTAAAAAAATTGGGCATAAAACAAACTTGTCATTAACACCGGCAAAAATAATATTTATCTATCAATCAGGAGTAGTCACATGGCTAAAATAGTAATCGTAGGCGCGGGCATCGGTGGTATTCCGATGGCACTGGAAATGAAAGAAAACGCTAGAAAGGAAGATGAGGTCGTTGTAATTGCCGATACAGCCACTTTTCATTTTGTACCTTCCAACCCTTGGGTAGCGGTTAACTGGCGCAAACCTGATGACATCAAGGTTGAATTGGCACCGATGTTTGAGAAAAAGAAAATTGGTTTTATTCAACAAAAAGTTAGCCGTTTTCATCCTGAAAATAACCAAGTCGAACTGATCGATGGCTCAAAAGTTGATTACGATTATCTGATCATTGCCACCGGTCCCAAGCTGGCATTCGATGAAGTGCCTGGCTTAGGTCCAGATGGTCACACCCAATCGGTTTGCCACGTCGATCATGCCGGTGAATCCGGTGAATTATGGAACACATTTGTGGAAGACCCAGGTCCAATTATCGTTGGCGCAGTCCAAGGTGCTTCCTGCTTTGGTCCGGCTTATGAGTACTTGTTTATCGCCGAAACCGATCTACGTAAACGCAAAATTCGTGACAAAGTTAAAATGACTTATGTCACCTCCGAACCCTATATCGGTCATTTGGGCTTGGGTGGTGTTGGCGATACCAAAGGTATGCTGGAAAGCGAATTACGCGACAAAAGTATCAACTGGATTTGCAATGCCAAAGTTGACAAGATCGAAGCCGGTATGATGTATATCACCGAAGTCGACGAAAACGGCCAGGAAAAAAAGAAACACGAACTACCCTTTAAACACAGCATGATGCTGCCAGCTTTTACAGGTATTGATGCTTTAAGAGGAATTGATAAATTAGTCAATCCGCGTGGCTTTGTGATTGTCGATGAGCATCAGCGAAATCCAACCTTTCAAAATATCTATTCAGTAGGTGTTTGTATTGCCATTCCACCAGTGTCACAAACGCCTGTTCCAACGGGTACCCCTAAAACGGGTTATATGATTGAGTCTATGGTAACGGCAACCGCGCACAACATTCGTGCCGAACTCGATGGTAATCAACCTACTGATAAAGGTACCTGGAATGCGTTGTGTCTGGCAGATTTCGGTGATAGCGGGGTTGCTTTCCTGGCCATGCCACAAATTCCACCTCGTAACGTACAGTGGGCGTCTAGTGGTAAATGGGTGCATTTAGCCAAAATTGGTTACGAAAAATACTTTATGCGTAAAGTGCGTAAGGGTATCAGCGAGCCTTACTATGAAAAATTAACCTTGAAAATGTTCGGTATCATGCGACTGAAGGATTAAAAACAGGTATAAGCAGCGGTGCTGATTAATAGGGTATGCGCCGCTGTTTACTTGGTTAAATCATGAGTCAAATCTCTGATAAAGGTTTAATTTCCCCTCAACCGTGCACACTAAATGCGGATTTTTAAATGAGACATAGACATTTTTGGCTGATATCTTCGGCATTGATGCTGGTATTTAACCCAGTATTCGCCGATTCGGAGCAGTCCCATTACACCCTAGAGCAAGCCATTGACACGGCATTAACTAATAATCCGGAGCTCAGTATTATGCAAGCTCGTATCGAGCAGGCTAATGCCCAGCTGGGTGAAGCTTTAGCTAGCTTTTACCCACAGATCAAAGCCAGTTTGTCTTATCAGCACAGTGATAATCCTGCGCAAGCGTTTGCAATGATTATCGCTCAGCGACGTCTCAGCTTTACGGGCACCGATTTTAACCATCCTGGTGGTGTCGATAATTACCGCCCTCAAGTGACGGCCAGCTATTCTCTGTTTCGTGGTGGCCAGGACTATTACCGCAGCCAGGCTGCAAAATTAGGGGTTGAAACATCCGAATTCGAAAGGTCTGCAACGCGTAATCAACTGATTAATAACGTAACCACCGCTTTTTACGGCGAGTTGGCGGCTATGCAGGCGCATGATATTAGCCTGCGTTCCATAGAAGCCGTACAAAGCGAATTGAATCAATCAAAAGTTCGCTTTGATGCCGGCACGATGTTGAAGTCGGATGTGTTGTCGTTGGAAGTACAACTTGCCGAAGCCAAAGATGCAGAAATTCAAGCGGCTAATGCCATAGAGTTGGCTCAAAGCATGCTGAAAACTTTGTTGGGCCTATCCGCCAACGAAGCATTTGCCATTAATTCCACACTGACAACTGCTTTGCCCGAAGCGCCAGCGGGTTTCGACGAGTTACTTAATCAAGCACTAAGTCGACACCCCGAGATAATGGCTGCCGATAAGCGGGTAGCCATAGCCGAACAACAAGTTAAGGTTAGCCAAGGAGCCCATTTACCTAGAGCAGATGCCTTTGTCAGTTACGGTTCCGATAGCAAGAATTTGGCCTACAGTACCAGTCGTGACAATGTTACTGCTGGCGTGATGGTCGAAGTGGATATTTTTTCCGGATTTGCCACCCAGGAGAATATCAAAAAAGCTGAGCACGAACTGACAGCAGCTCAGGAAGCCGCCAGACAAACGCGGTTACGTATTGAAAATCAGCTGAAATCAGCGCAGATCAAGTTACAAGACGCCCTCAGCCGCGCCGAGGTAAGTGTCGCGGCTGTCAAGGCTGCGGAAGAAGCCTTGCGTTTAGTCAATGAACAGCGACAGGCTGGTGTTGTGACTGTGACGCGCTATATCGAAGCCGAAGTCGCCCGCGATAGAGCACATTCCCGACAGATAAACGCCCGTTTCGATGCCTTGCGGGCCGAAGCAGAACTGAAACAAGCCACTGGTTTCTGGCAATAAAGGAGTCAAGATGACCGAATATACTTCAGAATCAAATAGGCCTAAATGGCTAATTCCAGCGGCAGCTATAACAGTCTTACTATTAGTGATTTTATTTGCCCTAGGCATAGTGGGCGGTGATAACAAAACCGAACCGGGTAACACTGCTTTAACCGGCGATAGTTTGCCCAGTGGTGCGCAAACCCTAATTGTGGGTAAACAGGCAGCTGATAATGATTTGTCCTGGCAAGGGGTAGTCAGATCGCGTTTAGCCGCAAAAATAGCCCCGAAACTGAATGCTCGCATTATTGAAATAGCCGTAAACCCCGGCGACAAAGTGAAAAAGGGCGATGTAATCGCCCGCCTGGATGATCGTGATTTACGTGCAGCATACAATGCAGCCTTGTCGGCACATACGGCGGCCCAAGCCCAAGCGGCTCAAGCCAGTGCAGATGAAAGACGCATGGTTGATATGTACGAAAAACAAGCAGCGACTAAACAAAATTACGATGCAGCGCTGGCACAAGCTAAAGCTGCGCGCGCCATTGCCAGTCAAGCTGCCAGTGCTGCCCAACAAAGCAAAGTGATGCTGGGTGAAAATGTACTGGTCGCACCTTTTGATGCGGTAGTCGGCGAACGTCTACAAGAGCCTGGCGATATGGGATTACCCAATCAGCCTATCGTCACCCTATACAAACCTAACGATTTACGCTTGGAAGCCTCCATTGCCAGTCACTGTGCAGCGCCGATCAAATTAGGCATGATGGTTAATGTTCGGCTGGATTCGCTGCATCAAACTGTGAAGGCTGCCGTTGATGAAATTGTCCCGGAAATCGATCCGCAAACACGTACTCAAGATATCAAAGTTAAATTACCGAAAATAGAAGGTTTGCAACAGGGTCAATTCGGATGGCTGGAATTGGCTTGTGACGCAGAACAACAGGTCTTAATGATTCCTGCTACAGCCATCGTGCATTATGGTCAGTTGCAAGCCGTTAAAGTCGTTGAAGGTCAGCGACTCACAACCCGGCACATCCGTACCGGTAAAAAATATGCTGAACAAGTAGAAGTATTGTCCGGTCTGCATGGAGGCGAAACCATATTGAGTAATGCTGGATTGCTGCAATGAAAGATGTGATGAAGCCTATTGAAAGTAAAAAAGACAGTCTGACGGTCGCCATTGTCCGACTGTTTACTACTTCGCATTTATCACTGTTATTCCTGCTGATTTCTATATTGGCTGGTGCTGCAGCGCTGATATTGACGCCACGCGAGGAAGATCCGCAAATTATCGTACCGATGATGGATGTGTTCGTACATTATCCCGGAGCCACCAGCGAAGAAGTCGAAAAGCGTGTCACTACACCACTTGAAGTGTTACTGAAGCAAATTCAGGGCGTTGAATATGTGTATTCTGCCTCTAGTCCCGGTGAAGCGCTGGTCACTGTACGTTATGAAGTTGGCCAGAGCATTGAAGACAGTCTGATCAAAACCCGCGACAAACTCGACGCCAATCTCGATATCATTCCACCCGGCGTCAGCGATTGGGTAATCAAGCCGGTAGAAATCGACGACGTGCCGATTTTGTTGTTGAGTTTATCCATGCCGAAAGCCAATGAAGACATCATGGCCATTCGTCGCATCGCAGAAGAACTGATTGAGCGTTTACGGGCTATCGATAATGTCGGCAAGAGCTGGGTATTGGGTGCAGCGCCGCGTCAGATATCGGTGTATCCGAATTCTGCCAAGTTGCAAGCCAGCGGTGTTAGCTTGCTGGAAGTACAACAAGCCCTGGCGCAGAGTAATGTCAATCTGCAAACGGGTCATCTTAATCAGGACAATCGCGAAATTTTGTTGGAGGCCGGACCAAATTACCAATCTGTTGAGCAGGTAGGCGCAACAGTATTAAAAAGTGTTGCCGGTCGCTTAGTGTATTTACGTGATGTGGCAGAAATTATCGACGGCCCCAAGGATACCGATTACTACACGCGTATCGGCTTCGGCCCGGCGGTTGAGCAGATGGTCGGTGTCGGCAATAAGGATGCTGAGTTACCTGCAGTCGGCGAGGAACGCCAGATGGCGACCATTGCCATTGCCAAGCGGCGGGGAAGTAATGCAGTCAGCGTAGCCGAACAGGTTCTGGAGCTGACCGAGCAACTGCATGGCACACTGATTCCTGATGACGTGCTAATCACAGTGACACGCAATTACGGTGAAACTGCCGATCACAAGGTCAATGAACTGGTGATGCATTTGAGTATTGCGATTTTGACCATCATAGTGCTACTGGCGCTTTCCCTGGGTTTCAAGGAATCGTTGATCGTCTCGCTAGCGGTGCCAATGACATTTGCAGTTACATTGATGCTGGATTTACTTTTTGGATACACCATCAACCGAGTCACCTTGTTTGCGCTGATTTTGTCGCTGGGCCTGCTGGTTGATGACCCGATTGTCGATGTGGAAAACATCCATCGACACTACAAAATGCGCAAAGAGCCACCCTTGCAAGCCTTATTGACCGCCGTTGACGAAATTCGTCCGCCTACCATATTGGCTACCTTTGCGGTGATCATGTCTTTTATACCGATGTTTTTCATCACCGGTATGATGGGGCCATATATGGAGCCTATGGCTTTCAATGTGCCGGTTGCGATGTTAATGTCGTTGTTGATCGCCTTTTCAGTGACGCCCTGGGCCAGCTACCGCTTGTTAAAGGGTGACTATGGTAAGGATCACGGCCCTGAGTTTGTATTGCAGCAGACGCGTGGCTTCAAGGTTTATCAAGCCATCATGGCGCCGCTATTAAATAACAAAGCCAAAGCTTTATGGTTTTTGCTGGCCGTGTTTGTGGCGTTTGTGTTGTCGACTCTGATGGCGGTGACGCGGGTGGTACCTTTGAAGCTGTTGCCATTTGACAATAAAAACGAACTGCAACTGGTGATCGACATGCCGCGTGGCTCGTCGCTAGAAGCCACCAATGAAGTGGCTACCGCCTTGGGACAGTATCTGTCTACAGTTAACGAAATCAGTAGTTACCAGGCTTATGTTGGCTTGTCTTCGCCAATGGATTTTAACGGCTTGGTGCGACATTACTATCTGCGCCACGGCGCGTATGTCGGCGACATCCGTATCGTGCTGGTTGATAAAAAGCGTCGCGAACAACAATCGCATGGGATAGCACTGAGGATGAGGCCCGATATTGAAAAGATAGGCAAACAATACGGCGCCAACATCAAAATCGTCGAAATGCCACCAGGGCCACCGGTGTTATCTTCTGTAGTGGCAGAAATATACGGTCCACCGGAAGCCAGTTATGACGACATCATTAAAGTCTCCAATCGGGTGCGTTCCGACCTTGAGCAAACCGAAGGCGTGGTTGATGTCGACGACTATGTCGAAGCTCCGCAAGATAAGTTACATTTTATCCTCGACCAGGACAAAGCGGCATTGCTGGGTATTAACAATTATCAAGTCGCCGGTAGCTTAAAACTTGCGATTGAAGGCGGCGTGGCAGGAACTGTGCACATCGCCAGCGAACGCCAGCCATTGATGATTGAACTGCAATTGCCTCGTGCCTCGCGATCATCGGAAGCCGATCTATTGAACTTGTCAGTGAAATCGGCTCGAGGCGACTTGGTGCGCCTGAGCGAGCTCGGTTACTTCGAGCATCAGCATGGCGATCAGACGATTTACCACAAAAATCTGCAACGGGTATCCTACGTACTGGGCGAAATGGCTGGCCGTAGTCCAGTGGAGGCAGTATGGGATATGGATGATAAATTCAAAGCTCAACCTTTAACCACAGGTTACCGTGCTGAAATGGCTGGCGAAGGTGAGTGGAAAATTACAGTCGATGTGTTTCGTGATTTAGGCCTGGCCTTTGCAGCCGCAATGGTGATGATCTATATACTGTTGGTTGGCCAAACCGGCTCGTTAGGTGTGCCGCTTATCATGATGATCGCCATTCCGCTGACCGTGATCGGTATTATGCCGGGTTTCTGGTTCATCAACCTGTTTGCCCAAGATGTTGGTGCTTATGCAGATCCGGTGTATTTTACCGCCACGGCGATGATAGGCATGATCGCTCTGGCAGGCATCGTGGTGCGTAACTCGATCATTTTAATCGATTTTATCGAGAAAATTTTTCGTAATAACCCGGATATCACCTTAGCTGAAGCCATCATTGAAGCAGGTGCTACCCGTTTGAATCCTATTTTTTTGACGGCAGCTTCTGCGGTGCTGGGCTCGGTAATGATCGTGCTCGATCCGATATTCTCCGGTTTGGCTTGGAGTTTTATCTTCGGCATTATCGCTTCGACCTTATTCTCGTTGGTAGTAATTCCCATGGTTTATTTTTTGATCAATCGGGACATGCCCAAGGAATTGATTGAAGATGAGTAGAGCCGAAGGTTTGACCGGCAATGAAAATACATTGAGCAGCTAATCCCCTCAAATCCGAAAAATCTTTGCGTGGATAGTCCGAAACATACCATTCATGGCACTGAATGCCCGCTTCCCGGCGGGCACGGCAGACTTTTTCGAGATGGCTGAAAAATTTACAACGATTTGCATTCTGATGTTGGAAACCTGAATTTACCTCAAGAGTTAAATTCGCCTGATTTGTGCAAAATATTGTTGGTTTGTTGGGCACAGAATCCGTGTGTTCTGTGCAAAACCTGCTTGAAATTGAATAGTCACAATCGGCCACTATGGAAATTCAAATTTTTTAACATATGGCAACTACAAATCAGAAAGCTGTCGTTCAACGTCAATAGGGTGTGGTGAGTTTACGAACCGCATCAATCGCGAACGGTGCGGTGCACGTTGTTTAACGCATCTACAGGCTTGGCGCGCCCGTATTCTTCGATCTCCACCCAGTTGTCGGCACCGCAAATTACCCCGCACAACGCAACGACAAAACAATATCCTGAAGTCGATGTTTTTTCTGGAGATCGACTCGAGGATCTAACGGCAGCAAAATGATGGAGAATGGATGTGCTTGGTGAATTCATCTTTGATGGGTAAAAAATATAACCCCTTACACCAGCTGAGATATCCTTTTGCATGATTGCCCTGCAAGACCGACTCGTTATGCTTGACTTTATGCTCGTTATTTTTAAGTATGAAAACAACAACACAGAAAAAGGTAAGAACATGAACATCAGATTAAAAAAATACTTGCTTGTCGGTTTTTTAGTGCTGTTTTTTGGCGCTACGAACCCTGTTGCAGCGGTTACAGAAACTCAAATTGCGTTGACGACGGAAGCGACTAATGATGCCATTGTTAACCTTGAAGCGGCATTGAAAGCAGTGACTGAGAATAAACTGGATGAGGCACAAAATTATATTAATGCCACGCGGAGCTCTGCCAGCGACATATTGGGAAGGTGTTCGGTTGAAGCAAAAAAAGAACGCGGTTCCAACGCACTTAAAAATGCGCGTCGTCAAATTAAGAACGGTGATTCAGTAGCTGCTGAGGCTTCTTTAAAAGAAGCGATTAAAATTTTTAAATCTTTACTAATGTCAGTTAATAATACCGAGCGACCCAGTTTGTTTAAGTGATTCAAACCACATCATATCGAGGTGCCAATGATAGGCAGGAGCCGGCCAAAACCGGACCGTCGGTATCGCTGTCCAATTTCAACAGAAATTGCTACCTTTGACCTAATTGACTGTCAGGTATTTGGCGAGCAAAATCACCTCAGAACTGAGTCACTACGGACTATATCCTCTCAACATTTTAGATTGAGTCATCATCATTCAGATATATCGTCCTCAATTAGCACCCTCTGGCCTAATGAAGTTAAAATAATGTCAATTTAGAACTGGATAGACACATCATGAACGAGAAAATCGAGAGCCGAATCACCCATAATCCCCTGCAGTGCGGTG